>Ga0180301_10002737_pt1 | contig 13856 bp, 15 predicted proteins | sample GuaBasSediGuay16_FD_121797 | JGI IMG/M metagenome (GOLD analysis project Ga0180301, IMG submission 121797) | Subseafloor sediment microbial communities from Guaymas Basin, Gulf of California, Mexico - Guay16, Core 4569-2, 12-15 cm | ecosystem: Environmental > Aquatic > Marine > Hydrothermal...
ATTAATGAAGGTAAAGCTCCTTCCATACCAGCAACTACGATTACCACATCTACGTTATTCTCTATAAGCTTTTTTACAGAATTTATAGCTCTATGTAGACCTGCTACGCCGACATCATACATTATTATTGTTTTACAGCCCATCTCCTCGACTATAAAGCGTGCTTCCTCAGCTATAGCAACGTCTGCTGTACCTCCTGTTACTATCCCTACAACACCATCGTATCGAGTAGGAATATATTCTTTAGTACTTATTGAGGCTATGCGGCCAATTTCTGAAAATTTTACATCATATTCTTCAGCTAGAGACTTTATAGCATTTAGTTGTTCGTCATTTAACCTAGAGACTATAACCCTTCCTATTCTTTTAGTTACTTGTTTAATAATTCTCATCAACACTGGTATGCTCTTAGATTCTGCATATATGATTTCAGGGACTCCTCTTCGAATTTCTCTACTTAAGTCAAACCTTACTTTCTTCTCTATTTCCTCTATTGCGAGTAATCTAATTTTCCTTATAGTCTCGTCTAGGTCTATCTTTCCTTCCTTAAAGTCAGTAAGTATCTTCTCTAAACTCAAGAGCTCACCCAAGGTCTAATATAAAATTTAAGTTAGAGTAAAAATGCTTTTAGAGGTGATGAACATTAAAAATGATATTCTCATAATCGATTGCTCTTCATCAGGAATCGCCGGAGATATGATACTAGCTGCCTTACTTGGCTTAGGAGCTTCTTTTGAACGTATAAAACATATAGCAGAGAGCATAGAGCAAAAAGTCTCTAGTGTAAGGAAGATTGATATTAAGCTAGAAGATACCCTACGAGGAGGTATTAGGAGTAAGTTACTAAGGGTAAAGATAGATGAAGAAAAAGTACATCATGTACACGGCATCGACTTACTTAATTATGTTAAGGAAGTCTCTGAGGATATAGGTTTATCTTCTGAAGCTAGGGATCTAGCAGTAAAAATTGTAAAAACTATATTGGAGGCTGAGGCAAAAGTTCATGGTGAAGATATTGAAGAAGTGCACTTACATGAAACAGGAAGTGCAGACACTATAATAGATATAGTAGGGACTGTAAGTGCGCTTGAAGATTTAGGATTTATAAATGGAGAAGTCTATGCAACTCCCCTTGCTCTTGGAGGAGGAAGAATAAAGTTTTCTCATGGGATATCTTCTGTACCAGCTCCAGCTACTATCGAAATACTTAAGAGAAGGAGCGTTCCAGTTATAGGAGGACCTGTTAATTACGAATTAACTACACCAACCGGAGCAGCTATATTAGTTAACATAGTTAAACACTTCGTAATGTACTATCCTGTCATTAGAATACTCAAGATCAGCTATGGAGCAGGCGTTAGAGACATTCCAGGATTTATAAACGCGATAAGGATAATTTTAGGCGAAAAAGAAGAGAGTGTAGGCCATGATTGCGTAGTAGTTCTAGAGACAAACGTAGATGATGTTACGGGTGAGATGTTAGGATATTTATCTCAAAAACTAATGAAAATGGGTGCGAAAGATGTGACATTTATACCAGCATATATGAAGAAAGGGAGGCCAGGTTACATAATCAAAGTTATAGCGGATATTGAAAATAGCCAGAGCCTAGCAAAGGTCATAATGGAAGAGACAGGGACACTAGGAATTCGTATCAGTAAAGTAGATAGATACATAATCCCTGAAAGAGACAAAGAGAGAGTTGCAGTTGAGATTGATAACAGAAAATATGACGTAGATTTAAAAGTTAGTAGAGATTTACAGAATAGGATAATTATCGTAAAGCCAGAATATGAAAGCATAAAGAAGGTTGCTATAAAAAGCGGAAAACCTCTTCGTTATGTATTTTCATATGTACTACATAAATGGATGGAATTAAAAGAAATGTAGAAAGCTCAGTGAGATCAGTGTTCCTCATATATACATCAGGCCCGCGGGAGTTCGTCATCGCCTAATATTCCTACATTATCTTAAATACTTCCACTATTTTATATATTTACAAAGAAGTAAGAGCTAGCAGTCATTTTCATCAGTAAAGAACAATAACTTCTCCTTCTCAGCTAATCTTATAAGCTTGAGGACTTCATCATCCGACAGGTCGTACCATAAGATATAAGCATCAGCTACAGCGAAATAAGGAAATCCTGAGCGGATATTAGGTACAATTATAGCATCAGCATCTTTATAGAGAAGCCTAATACTAGATAAAGATGCTGTAGGTGCACCTATAAGAACACTCTTAGCACCATGCCTCTTTACAAAATTAATAGCAGCTAACATTGTATAACCAGAAGCTATGCCATCATCTACGATTAGGACTTTCTTCTCATTGATGTGACTATAAGATCTTTCATTACGGAATAAAGCTTCTCTTCGTAAGACTTCATTAAACGTTGTTCTTACATGTTCTTTGACATCTTCGTCAGTAAAGCCTAGGTATTTTCTTAAATCTTCATCAATTATGTAGTTGCCATCAGGGTCTACAGCACCATATCCAGCTTCAGTATTCCAAGGTATGAGTATCTTCCTGATTATTAAAAGGTCTAGTTTAATACCTAACATCTTAGCGACTACAAAGCCTACTGGAACACCTCCGCAAGGGATTGCTAGAACAAGATTCAGTTCATTAGTAAGATTTAAAAATGATATAAGCTCTGCAAGTGCCTTACCGCCATTCTCTCTATCTGAGAACACAAAGGACATCTCTATAAGGTCTTCATTAAAGAAAACTCTACCAGCGAATTGGTGAAGAAGCGAGATTAAATACTTCCTGTTGGATTGAATTTTCATAATCTTCATTATTTAAAGGCATATAATAAGCGAAATATTTTTCCTCAGATTTTATCAGAGAGTATCTCGAAGAACGAAGGGCTTAGAATGGAGGTGGGCTTTAATTTGATAGTAGGCTTCTATACGGCTGTATTTAGAGAATGGAGTCTAGAGAAGCTTCTAGAGTGGGCAACTAAGAATGGATTTAAGGCCTTAGAAGTATACGCAGGGCCAAAGAGTAAGCATATAGACCCAGAAGAGGTAACTAAAGGAAAAGCTATGAAATTAAAACAAGCTTTTGAAGAGAAGGATCTGTATATCTCATCATTAGCATATTATCCTAATAACCTGGATCCTAATGAAGAAAAGCGGAGGGCAAATATCAATCACATAAAAATCATGATCGACGCTGCTTCGCAACTTGATGTAAATATTATATGTACGTTTATCGGTTCTAATGGTAACTTCTTCTGCACAGGAATAGAGACCTCATTAAAGCTTTTCAAAGAGGTGTTTCCAGAGATAATAGATCATGCTAAAGACCATGACATCAGAATAGCTATAGAGAATTGTCCTTTAGGAGGATGGAATATAGCATTCTCTCCTGAGATTTGGGATGAAATATTCAGTATTGGAACTAATATAGGTCTTAACTTTGATCCATCTCACCTAGTATGGCAGGGTATAGACTACGTGAAAGCCATATACGATTACGGTAAGAGGATATTCCACACCCATGCGAAGGATACTGAAGTTTTTAAGGGAAAGTTAAGAAGGAGCGGTATCTATGGAAAAGGATGGTGGCGATATAGAATTCCAGGTTGGGGAGAGATAGACTGGCGTAAAGTAATTACAGCACTTAAGGATGTGGGCTACGATTACGTATTAAGTATTGAAATGGAGGATCCTCTCTTTAAACCAGAAGAGGGACTTATTTTAGGTTTAAGATACCTATCATCACTTTTACTATAGGTGAAGTACGCATGCCCTCAAGAGAATTCCTTAGGATAGCTGCAGTAGGTACAGGTGGTATATTCCTAGGAGCACATCTAAGAGCATATCCAGAACTCAGAGGTGCTACATTAATTGGGTTTTATGATATTGTAAAAAGCAAAGCAGAGTATGCCGCTAAAAAGTACAAAGAGATGATACGTGAAAGATTGGAAAAAGTAGAGGTACCTGAAGAGAAAGAACGTTTAAATACTATACTTAAAGAAATAAAGGTTTATTCCAACTTTGAAGAGTTAGTTGAAGATGAAGAAATAGATATCATTGATATATGTACTCCTCCTAGATGGCATGACGAAGTTGCAATACCTCTAATAAAGAGCAAACATAACGTCATGGTAGAAAAGCCAATGACAAGGACATGGATAGAATCTAAGGAGGTTGTTAAAGCTGTAAAGGAAAGTGACGTATTATACCAACATAATGAGAACTGGATTTATAGTAACGTTGCAAGATTCGTAAAGAAATTAATTGAAAGTGGTATAATAGGAGACTTAATTTCAGTTACGATAACTTTTGAGCATAATGGCCCAGAGTGGGAGCGCTGGTTTTGGGATCCCCTTATAGATGGAGGGGGAACCCTAATAGATATGGGTACTCATGCGATAACTTCAATATGGTTCCTAGTGGGCTTTGATAAGAGGCCATGTTATGTTAAATCCTGCTGCACGAGGGTAAATTTCCCAACTAGATACATAGCAGGACATATGAAGCGCATAAGCGTAGATGATTATGCCAATATCAAAATCATATTCGAAGATAGGAAAACTAAGGATATAGTAATCGGAAATGCTATCTCTAGTTGGAGTTCATCACTATATGCCTATCGAGATATACTAAAGGTAGAGGGAAGTGAGGGAAGTATAAGCTTAGGATATGAAGAGGGGAAAGCTATACTTATATTGACTACTAGAGAAGGAGGTTCAAGGAAAATACCAATTCAAAAAGATGACTCTTTCGCTAATGAAATACGTAACTTTGTAAATTGTGTAAAGTATAGAGAGAAATCTATAACAGATGAAATTGTAGGCTCTGAAACTATGGCTATTATAGGTGCAGCATATCTTTCAGAATTAAGAGGAAGAAAGCTAATTGGTTTAGAAGAGTTTAAAGAGTATGCGAATAAATATCTTAAAGAGGCGAGTAGCTATAAAGAAGCTGCAGATATGCTGATTAAAGATCTTATGAAACCCTACCAATTAATGTAAATGAAAATCAGAAAGATTTTTCTCTTATTAAATTAATAGCATAGAAGTTGATTATTATAAATTAATTATAATCAACTACACATGTTATAATGAGGTTAGTTATAATCAAAAGAGCTAAGACTTCAATTAATGTTAGAAATTAACATATTCGATTATCCCTTTGGAGTGACATTCTCTAAACGCTCTCCTTGGAGGGACGTAGTGCTACGAAGTGCATTACGAAGCTTGTTCGTTTCAAGTAATATCTGCGTAAAGATCCAATTGAGTGTTGGATCTTTGCCTACTGTAGCTTTAAAGCCTAAGGTAGCGAGAGAGAATATCCTATTAACACTTCTGTGAAGTACATTTAAGTCTTGAAGAGGCTGCAACTTAGTACCGCTCATGAGATTCACCTCTCTAGGATAATTAATTATACACTAAGGAATTATTAATTTTAAAACTCCTAAACTAATAAGACCCTAGAGTAGAGAAGATGTAATAGCAATAAGGGTACATATTATATCATCTTATGATATAAACGAGCATGGTAGTTATCACCTTGAGTGAGATAGGCGATTAAGCTCTAAAGAGAGTAAAACGAGGACTAAGAATAATAACTAACTGATTATTATAATCAGTAGAGGCGATGAAGAACGTCTCGGGGATCTGAGTTTTATAAAGATGAAGAAGCCCTTATCCCTCTGAGCCTAAGCAGAATGAAAACTTAATTTTAGATAGAATATAGCTTTATGTGGGGGAGGTTTTTGAAGATAGCACTTCATTCGGTAAGTCTGTCTGGATTCTTTTATAAAGGAGAGGCAGTACCTTTAAAGGAATTAATACCCTTAGTGAAAGACTTTGGATATGATGGGCTTGAGCTCATGGCTAAGAGACCTCATGCAAATCCTATGGATCTAAGTAATAAAGTTAGAAAGGAGATAAGAGAACAAGCAGACTCTTATAGTATAGAACTACCGATACTAGCAGCATATCCCGACTTCTCAGGTCCAGATATGTTTAGAAGAGAGCTTAATCTCCTATACATGAAAGAGGTCATAAAATTAGCTACAGATCTCGATATTGATAAAATCAGAATTTTCGCTGCAGGTATGAAGAGTGTCTCTGCTGAGATTCCCTATGAGAAACAGTGGAAGTTATGTAGAGATGCTATTAAAGAAGTAGCTAAATGGGCTGAAGAATATGGAGTTACCTTAGCTCTCCAAAACCATCCGCCAGTTATAGAATCCTATAAGGACGTTATGGCTATGATCGAAGAAGTAGGTATAGAGAGTTTAAAGGCTTGTATAGATCCTGAGTTGCTCGTATGGACAGGGGATATTAGGTTACAAGAGGGGGACTTAGAGGCTAAACTAAGAGAGATTTATAATGAAGTTAAAGATTATCTGGTACATATACACATAGGGGATTCAATTTTTAGACCAGGAACCTTAGTCTGGGTTCCTGGAACTCTATCTATGTTAAGGTCGCTACGATTAGAACGAGCAAAACTAGGAGAGGGAGTCTTCAGGGTTTTAGGAAAGCCATTTATAAAGACGTTAAAGACCATAGGGTACTCAAGTTACATATCCTATGAAATGTGTGCTCCACGATACATTAAACATGAGTTAGTTACTAAAGAGGAGGTCATGAAAGAAGCTAAGAGTGGAGCAGAGTACCTTAGAAAGTTAATTTCTGAATCATAAAGTTTACATTCTGCTAGGAGCTGCTATTCCCATAATATTCAATGCATTTTTTAAGACTATTCTAGTAGCGTTAACTAGCCATAGTCTAGCCTTACGTAATTCTTCATTTTTTGAATGAATGACAGGTACCTTATCATAGAATGAGTTAAAGATAATTGCTAAATTGTTTGCATACTCAGCTAAGAGATCAGGTCTTAGCTTCTCAGCTGCTTCTTCTATCGTATGGGGGAACTTTATTAGACACAGTAGTAGCTCCTTTTCTATCTCATTACTTAGTAGGGAGATATTAACTTCATTCTGAAGATCCTTAAGACCAGCCTTAGTTAATATATTATAGGCTCTGGCATGAGCATACTGTATGAAGGGAGCACTATTTCTTTCGAAATTTAAAACCTTAGACCAGTTAAAAGTAACAGGCTTTAAGTGAGATACACTTAGGAATGCATATTTTATTGCACCTATACCTACACTCTCAGAGATTTTGTTCTTTAGTGCCTCTGGTAGGTAGGGAGAGCGTAGTTCTACTTCAGCCTTAGCTTTTTTAATGGCTTCATCCATTAACTCATCAAAAGTTATATACCTTCCTCGCCGTCCTGACATTTTAAGTCCAGGAAGATTTACTAATTCATAACCGTAATGTATGAGATTCTTTGCCAAGTCTTTATAACCTAGTGCTACTAAAGCTATCCTTAATTGTAATTGAGCTATTTTCTGCTCGATACCAATTACGTTAATTACTCTTTCAGCCTGTTTAAACTTCCATAAGGTGTAAGCTATATCACGTGTAGTATAGAGAGTTGTACCATCAGATCTAACTAACGTTAAAGGTGGTACCTCATAGCCTTTAGGAATGCTGAAATCTCTATAAAGGTTAAAATCCTTTACTACATCATTAGCTAAGAACACTAGCGCACCATTAGAATAAATTACATAAGGGGTGGCTTCTAGTTTGCGAATTACATCATTTACTAGCCCACTCCAGACCGCAATATCACTTTCCCAATCAAAACTATCAAAACGTATACCGGCTCTATCAAGCGTTTCCTTGAAACCCTCTAAAACCATGTTACACATCTTACGAATAAGCTCTACAGCTTCAGGATCTCTAGACTCATAACGCTTAATGAGTACGGTTATTTGTCCTTCAGGATTCTTTACCTTATAGAATCTCTCAGTAAACAGATCAAATATTCGAGGATTACGTTCTTTAAGCTCAACGGCAACCTTTACCCATTCATCTAACTCAGCTACCTTGGCTCTGTAGTACTCATCTTTACCTAGAGCCTTAGCTCTATCTAATGTTCTCTTGAGCTTTTCGATCTCGAGTAAAGATGATGTTAGAGCATAGATATACCCTATTACATGATCCGGCTTATCCCATGGTTCAGGCCTTCCTAGAAGATCATAGCCAAATGCGGCTGTTACGACTTGGCGACCTACATCATTTACATAGAAGTGTCTTAAGACTTTATGACCGCGCCAAGTTAATAGGCGAGAGAGTGTATCCCCTAATATAGCATTCCTTGCTCCTCCTAAATGAATTGGATGAATAGGATTAGTACTTAGGAATTCTATTAAAATGGTCTTTGTCTGAGGTGCAGGATTGAAACCGTACTTTTCTCTTAAATTACTAATAACTTGGTATAATAGTTCACCAAGCTTTCCCATATTAGCATAGAAGTTGATATAGCCATTTTCGTATACTACTTTATCAATGTACTTACATTTAGAGGTATCAATTAAAGATACAAGTTTCTTGGAGATCTCATGAGGAGGAATTCTTAGATGGCGAGCTATATCAAAACATCTAAAAGCTAAATTTCCGTGACCAGGAGGAGGCTCCTCAAAAGTGATGAGTATTTTATCTAATATTTCTGGGAATGCCTCTATTATAGCATTTCTAAGGAGAATATACGCCTCCTCTTCAAGTACTTTAAAAGGATCATAGATCATGAAGTAACTCACCTGTCCTTTAGTAGTTAAGGTAGGAAATGGATTATATTTGTCTTACGTACTTTAGTAGAGAGAGATTAGTAGATAAATAAATGTAGTTATGTGAATATTCATGAAGGTATTCTTTCCTTATGAAAGAGTACGTAAAGAACAGGAGGAGATAATAAAGAAACTAGCTTACTCCCTAGAGTCAAAGAAAGCCTGTATCTTTGAGGCCCCAAGCGGTATTGGCAAAACAGTTGCTGTTCTCTCAGTAATAATGCCTTTTGTAAAAGAAAGAGGATTAAAGGTATTCTACATGTGCAGAACACATACCCAAATGACTCGAGTGATAGAAGAGTTAAGGAGAATGTATGAAAAAGGCTTTAAAGTTGACGGAATCATGCTTAAGGGAAAATCGGATATGTGTTTTGTTAACTATATAAAGAGAATGCCTTATAGGATGATGATTAGAGCTTGCGATAGAATGAGGGCTACTCTAAGGTGTCCTTATTATGTTGAGTTTAAGAAGCTTATAAGGCAAGGATTATTCAAAAAGCTGTATTATGGTATCTATCATGCAGACGATATCTTAAGGATCAGTAAAGAGATGAAAATATGTCCTTATGAGTTAGGGATAGAATTAGCTAGAAGGGCAACATTGGTTACCTTAAGCTACATGTACTTGGTCGATCAGGAGCTTAGAAAAATACTATTGAGTACATTTAATATAGGTTTAGAAGACGCTATAGTGATAGTAGATGAAGCACATAACATATTAGATGTTGCTACAGAGGTTGAATCGTTAAGTATAGACTTAAAGACTGTTAAGGAAGCTATTACATGCTTAAAGAAGATAAGAATTAGGAGAGTAAGAAGTGAAAGAGCTAAAGAATTAGCAAGGTTAAAGTATCCTATAATTAAAGGATTACAAACAATAAAAGAGATATTGCTAGAGAGAGGAGTTAAAGAACAAAGATATGAACCTAAGGAGTTTACTGAAGATTTTGAGCGAAAAACAAAGCAAAGTCTTTTGATTTACATAGACTACTTGGCAGAGTATATAAGGGGTATAACTCAAGGCAAGTATTGTTCAAGCTTAGACATAATTAGTTTAGAGCTGATTTCTGATTTTCTGCGTAAGTTATTAGATACATGGAATGATGAGAGATATATTCATATAATTTCTACAGAAGGAGAGAATGTAAAGTATTCTATAATATGCATAGATCCTGGAATTGCATTGGAACCTATACTCCACAATGCTTACTTTACAATCCATATGTCAGCAACTTTAAGCCCATTAGAGGATTACGTTGAAATCTTAGACATTAAGGACGTAGAAGTGTTTAAAGTAGAGCCCAGCTACAAGGGACGTGTAAAGGGACTCATAGTCACAGGAGTAACCACTGCCTATGGGGAGCGTAGTGAGAGTATGTACCGTAGAATTGCAGAGATTATAAGTTATATCACAAATATGCTCGATGGTAATATAGCAGTATTTGTACCCTCTTATGAGGTTTTAAGAAATATCAGGGCTTTCATAAAGAGTACTAAGAAGGTTTTTGAAGAGAAGCAAGGTGAAAGCACTCTATCTCTCGAGAAGAAGATTCAGAAGTTCAAAAGTATGTGGAAAAAAGGAGGGGCTATTCTCATAGGAGTATTAGGCGGTAGAGCATGTGAAGGGGTCGATTACCCAGGAAGAGAGTTAGAGATCTTAATTATAGTAGGGGTCCCATATCCAGAGCCTAATGCGAAGGTTTATGCTCAACGTAAATACTATTCTGTTAAGTATGGTGAAGAAAAAGCTTTCAGATATGTATCAGTATTGCCAGCTATGAGAAAGGTAAATCAGGCAATAGGTAGGCTTGTGAGAGGCCCATTAGATTACGGAGTTGTAATTTTAGCTGACGAAAGATATCTAAAACTTAGGTATTACGTTGCTAGCTGGGTTGAGCTTTTAGGAGTTTATCACTATACTCAAGTAGAAGAGATCACAAATGTAGTTAAGGAAATATTAAGGGAATATAGGCTAGACTATCATAGTAGCTAATCCGGCTATCCTAGGCCAGCGCTCGGCAGCTTCTCTAGCGACAGGACCTCTTATTTCAGTACCCTTAGGCTCACCTTCAGGACTAACTATCACTACTGCATTATCTTCAAATGCTATCCAAGTGCCGTCAATTCTTCTATATGGTTTTCTTTGTCTTACGACTATAGCGCGCATTACTTGCTTTCGTAACTCAGGTTTACCCTCTCTTACGGAGACAACAACCATATCACCCACAGCTGCACCAGGAATTCTCCTTCTGACGGTCTTTGCATGCGCTCCTACAATACCTATAACACGTACAAGTCTTGCACCACTATTATCAGTACATGGGACGTAAGAGCCAACGAATATGCCTGGAGTTAAGCCAAGTCTATAGGATACGCCAGTTGCACGAATGCCTCTCTTAGCCATCATTCACCACCTCCTTTTGAAGATTCCTTCCCAATAACTACGAAAGATACAGTCTTAGCTAAAGGTCTAGTCTCACCTATAATAACGATATCACCAATATCAACATCTATACATGGGGGTAAACGTGCATGTATTTTCTTCCTCCTGCGTTCATATCTCTTATATTTCGGAACATAATGTAAGTACTCATGAAGTATGCTTACTGTTTTTTGCATTTTCTTATTAATTACTCTTCCTCTTAGAATTCTTCCTCTTACTGGCAAATGACCATGCCAAGGACATAGTGGATCATCACATTCTCTAGGGGGAGGATTGACTCCTGGAATACCGATATTACGTGTAGGCATTTTTCACCATCTCTTTTTAATAGTTTTCTTAATTCTATCCTCAGGTGAGCCTATTAAAACTTCTCCCTTAACAAGAACTTTTGTTCCATCTGGTAAAGTAAATGTTAGGTCAACTACATCTTTTGGAATTATCTTAGGGGAGTTTTTCCTCTCATCAAATATTATGATGGTATTCTTAGTTTCATCTATCACTATACCTTTTAATCCCACTAAAAGAGGATTTTCACTATTAACTACTTCAACTCTAAGACCGATTAATTCATGGTTACCTAAGTTTAGTGGAGTTATCCTAACCACGCTTCTTCCCCCTTCTTGAGCTTTCTCTTCTTAGCTCTTCCTCTCGCTCAATAGTTAATATACGAGCTATAGCTTTTCGAATCTCTCTTATTCTGCATGGATTATCTAGTTGACCTCTGGCTATGACTAAAGCTCTCAGACGTGCTAGCTCCGCTCTTAGCTCCTCTAGTCGCCTTCTACGTTCTTCAGGAGACATTCTCCTTATCTCATTAGGACGTAAAATCGCCATTTAATCCACCTACTTTTTAGTACCTTCAATTTGAGATGAGCTTAAGGCTTCCTCAGTAGTTGAGATTTCTTTTATGCCAATATCATCAGGATGAGGTTTTGGAAGGACTATCTTCACTTTCACACCATAAACTCCAGGCTTTAAGAGTGCATGTGCTACGGCTTCATCTACGCATTCCTCAGCAGGTTTTCCTGACTTAAAGAGAATACCTGCGGTATACTTTTCATAACGAGAGCGCTCACTGGTTAACTTTCCACTAATAATTATCTCAGCTCCTCTAGCACCGGCTTCCATTATTTGACGTAATGCTATAAATGCAGCTCTTCTAAATCTAACTCCTCTTTCTAATGCTCGGGCAATACGTTGTGCCATAATCTTCGCATTTAATTCAGGTTTTTCAACGGGAACTACGTCTATTTGAGGGTTCTCGATACCAAGCTCTTTTTCTAGTTTTTGAGCTAATGCACGTATATTCATTCCTCTTCTGCCTATGACAATACCAGGCCGCTCAGCATAGATAGTTATTCGAGTACCTAAAGGAGTACGCATGATATCTAATCCTGCATATCCAGCTCTTCTTAGCTCCTGCTCTAAGAATCTATCAATTAACATTCTCTGTAAACCTTTTTGTATGAAGAGATCTTTAACTGTCATATTTTATCTTTCCTCCAAGGCTATCTCTATATGAGTAAGCTGACTAAAGAAGGGAGTAGCTCTACCGAAAGCGCGAGGTATATATTTACGTATCTTTAAGCCTTTTTGAGCAGCAGCATGAACTACCCATAAACGGGATGTATCTAACCCTTTATACTCTGCATTAGCCCTAGCGTTCTCAAGGACTTTAAGTATTTCCCTAGCTGCTTTTACAGGGTATCAACCAGCTGGCCAGCCTTCTAGCTCTCTACGATGTGCTACCTTTCCATGATAACGGCGAAAAGGTATGGCTCTACGTTTTCTTATAACATCTTCAAGTAGCCTCATAGCATCTTCAAGTTTCATGCCTCGTATTGCACGGCATATCTCTACAGCATGCTTGAACGATATACGCAGATTCCTACCTGAAGCTAAAGCTGTTCTATCAGGATCTATTCTTGTTAAGGAGTAGCCCCATGTTGGCATTGAAATATCACCATGAGTAGCAATTAACAAACAGTTAAAAAGTCACTAATAAAAATTCCTACTTTAATGGAACATACATAGACGATCGTGTAGCTCTTAGTCCTGGTTCTCCATGCTTTACTATTTTAGTTGTCATAGCGAACTCTCCTAGATAATGACCTATCATCTCAGGAGTTATATGTACGGGGACAAACTCTTTACCATTGTATACATGTATGGTTAACCCTACCATTTCAGGTAAGATAATCATATCACGACAATGTGTTCTAATAGGAATTCTCTTTCCTTGCTCCATTAACTTCTTAGCTTTTCTACAATTTTCCAATAATTTTCTTTGTTCAGTAGTAAGACCACGTAAGAGGCTCCTTCTTTGCCTAGCTGGCAGTAGCTTTATGAATTCATCCATACTAAGCTTAACTAGCTCTTCAAATGTATAACCCCTATATGTGAATTTGTAAGCCATACTTCACCACCACATTACTTATCACTATTTACATGGTAGCTTATCCACTACAGTATATAAGCTTATATATCATCATCAATAGGATACATTATTAATCTACTACTCTTATGTACTTTTTCTTGAAAGTTTTCTATGGATATACAGGTTATCTATGAAGAGAAGTGATATAAGGACTATAAGAGTGAGGTCTTTAAGTGAAATATAGCCTAAGGTAGGTATGTAAACTATAAGTGAGAAGATATCATTCTCTTCCTTGCTAAGCTCTTTATTTACCCCATTTGAAGAAGCGTTATAGACCTGTGCTGAGAGAATAGTTACTACGAAGGGAGAGACAAAAG
>Ga0180301_10002738_pt1 | contig 13855 bp, 11 predicted proteins | sample GuaBasSediGuay16_FD_121797 | JGI IMG/M metagenome (GOLD analysis project Ga0180301, IMG submission 121797) | Subseafloor sediment microbial communities from Guaymas Basin, Gulf of California, Mexico - Guay16, Core 4569-2, 12-15 cm | ecosystem: Environmental > Aquatic > Marine > Hydrothermal...
GGGTAATAGGCCTCCGCTTTCCTTGACCTTTTAACAGGGCTCAAGCTTTCCAACCGCCTTCAAGCTCCGCTAGAATGTCAAGTTCCCTTTTCAGGAACTCCGTGCTCAGCTTCATACCTTTGGGTTTTATCAGCACGACGGAATCGTAAAACACTTCAAGAACGTCGCCAAGCTCCAACTTTAGCGCCCGGAGCCAGTCTGGAGGTAGGGCGACGGCTTTGCTCCCCCCGACCTTGACGAGCTTTCTTGTGGTCTTCGCAGGCATTTTTATCCCAATATTTATTTGGATTCTTACTCTTATTAGTATGACTCAGAGGGGGAAGTATGAATATTGTACATCGAACTCGTACTGGTACGAGTAATTACGTTAAGCCGTCCGAGAAGTCCATAAAGAAGGTAATGGATGAACTCAAAAAGGCAGGAGACAAGGGCCTAACCTTCACGGAGCTCATGAAGAAAACTGGGCTTTCAAGGGACGTAGTCAGCAGGTGCCTCCGCTACCTCAAAGAACAGGGCATGGTTGAGAAGCGTGGCGGCCGTTACGGCCCTTGGGTTTTGAGGCCTAGGGTGCTTCCGCTCCTAGACGAGGTGGAAGTTTGGCTTGAAAAGCTCGATAGTTTGGACGAAGAACTTTTCGAGGTTATGCTGAAGAGGCTGTCGGAGATAAAGGGCGAGGTTAAAACGGAAGAGTGCGCTAAGCTGGCGGAGAAAGTCGCGGGCAAACTCGAGGAGTGGAGGGACGATTATGAGAAGCTTGAGAAAGCCCTGTCTGTAGTTGAGCTGTTACCGGAGAAATCGCTTAAAAGCTTAAAGCCGCTGCTTAAATCCATCCTAGAAGAGTTTCTAAGGAAGTGCCCACGAAAATACGTGGTTGAGGGATCCACCCTAATTGCTTATGAAATCCTGAATCGAGGGCCCTCACAGCTCGAAAAGCTGCTCGGACCAAGACTGGGGAAAACAGGGGATCCCACGCGATACCCGAACGTCTTTCTTAAGGCGCTTGAGCTACTGTGCCGTGTACTAAGGGGAGAGGAAAAGTTCCAGGCCTTAATGCAACTTTTAAGGGAAGCGCTAAACGCCAACATCATGCCGGGAGGGAGAGACGTAAGGGCTTGGATTCTAATGCACGTCGAAGACAGGAGGAAGCTGCTCAAAACCCTTATAGAGATGTTCCAGAGGGAAGAGGATCCGGCCTTGAAAGAAAGCATAAAGGAGATCCTTGAGCATTTCGACAACTTCGCCCGTCGTTGCTAGTAGGTGATGCCAGAAAAACGATTTTCAGCTAAAACTTTCATTTTGTACTAGGCTTAGCGTGCATAATTTTACTTTGCACAATGCACTCGCTTTACTGATGTAACGACTTAACCTCTTTCTCAAGAAGCTACAGTGGAGGCACAAGTTTGAGCTTGTTTCCAACTTTTATAATTTTACATAGTTTTTGTTTCGTTTTGTCTTTTCCGGCAGTTCATTGGCGATTTGAAGGTACGGTCAAACAGTTTTCACATATGGTCTCTCCGGCAAGGTTTCTTTCCATCTCAGCAATCGTCTTAACCTAAGGCGTAAGCCCTAAGTTTCATAGGCTCATGAGCAAAAGCTAAGGTTGACCTAAGAGCATTAGGTGGAAGTCAAGCCTGAGACCTAAAGAGCGAGCCTAAGGTTTGAGACCTGAGGTTAGCTTTAGGTTGAGACCTAATGTTGGGAGCTAAGCTCAAGACCTAAGGAAGCCTAAGGTAGCTGAGGTGGGAGGGAAGCTTCCCAATAGGAAACAGCTATAGGCCTAGGGATGGGGTGTCCCTTAACAATAGCCTTAGGGGGCTCCAAAGGCCTCCTATCCTTAAGCTATAATATTTTCCTTACCTTACCTTAGGTACGTGCCTTAAGTAGCTTAGGTAGCTCAACAGAGGAAGGTGCATCCTAGCTGCAACGTCTCAACGAGTCTTCAAGTGCCTCTACTAAGGGTTGTCCAGCGCTGCCTAGAACACCCTCAATAGGCTCCACCTAACAGCCGAGGGAGGAGGGTGCCCCCTACCTACTACTCCTTAAGGCTACCCGGGTCTAGAGTTTCAGCCTAGCCTGGTTAGCGGGCTTAAAGGCGCGTACCGCACAATGACGTTCATGACGTCTAGTGACGTGGATGACGTGTGGGAGACGTGTAGTGACGTTGGGAGACATTTATAACGTATAATATTGCTTCTTTTTATGTGGATTGCTCATGAAGACGAGTAATACTAAGGAGCTAATTATCGATTTCGCTAGAAAACACTATAAGAAACATGGGAAGCCTCCATCCATACGCTTGATAGCTCGCAAGCACAGGCGGCTGGGAGTGACGCGGTCAAACATATACGAGCTTTTTCCAGGCGGACTGGCTGAAATCTGTAGGCTGGCTGGCGTGCCCATCCCGAAGCAGCGAATCAAAGCCACTCAACAAGCATTGAAGGCTAGGAAAACGGGAAAACTTGAAGAAATTAAGATGCTCGAACAGAAGGTTGAGTGCCTAGCTGAAATCGTGGCCTACCTTGGCGGCTGGATAGGAGGCGAACAGCTGATCCTACAAGATACATATTGGGATGAGCTTTGGGATAAATATGAATCAACCCGTTTAAAGAAGAAATGAAGCCACTTGTCAAGCCGATTTGGCGGGGCAGAAGGGGCTGTTGAGTTTGGCTGGAGAACGTACTGTTACGAATGAAAATTGTAAACGGGGCTTTTGCGCGCGCGGTGGAAATAGGCTTCCATAAACTTGCAGTAGCCACCACAAATAATATGGATGCAATAAATAAAACTCTTTGTTTGACCTCGTGTCCGTGTCTCTTGAGGGCTGCACCACTCATAATATCGCAGAAAAAGATTTCTTCATGGAATTTCTCTGCAAAGCTCGGTTTCAGGAAGTATTCGTAAAATTCGGTGAAATGGTTGCGCTTCGTAAATAGGAACCACGTTGCATTTTGAAGCGTCACCAATAAAACTACTATATAACTCTAAGATTTTGGCTAGTGTTGGTTGCCATAGCTTATCAGCCTTAAGCTGTTTGGGCGTATCCTCATCCAACACCATGCCAAGCCCCTTTCACGTCAAGATTTTCCAAGCTTTTAAAAACATTAAAGATTTATGGTGTTCTGAGTTTGGGATAAATCTGAGTTTAAGCCTTATCGTGTCGATTTGATGATTAAATATCTGGTGCGCGACATAAACTTTTATTTGACATGTATTTTGAGTGGGAATTGGGAAATTACGATGAGAAAATATGTATTATTATCGTACATGTTTCTTCTGTTCTCAGTAGTGTTTTCGGTCCCAGCGGATTCTACTGTAGTCACTGTATATGCGAAGCTTTCTAGGACTCCTGCGGAAGTTCATTCCATGCAGGCTGCATTCATATTTGCTGAGGTACAGGGAACCTTCCAATCTATAAATCTTTCAGTAGAAATTACGGTCAGCCTTTACCATGATGGTTGGCAGGTAGATTCTAGAGAAGTGTCTGCGAATCTGCCTATGTTGCCTGTTCCGCATTCTCCAGGATGGTACGTGACGGCAATACCCTGGGCTTCCGGCTAAAACGTTTGAAGGCCCTCTTTTCACGTGGAAAGTTTCTAGTAGCGTCGAGTATTCGCTGTTAGTTGACGGTGTTGAGGTGGATTTAGGAAGCTACTCGGTTGTTGAGGGCGAGGCAGCTCGCAAAAATCCGATGGTGTTCATTATGGTAAGAGATGTGCTAGGCGATGCCTCCATCTTGGATGAAACATTGGGGCTTGGACCTAAAGGATGGGTTCTCGACTCTTATAGGTCACTTAAGGTTCTGATCGCTGCCCTGGACAGTGAGGGTATAGATGATGCATCTTTTGAGTACTCTGTTGATGGTGGCTCGTGGATTACGGTTACGCCGACGCTTGACTTGTTAATGGCTCCGCTGAACGATTTGCTGCAGGGGCTTAACGACATAGTCGATCGTTTTAGGGAGCTGGCACCCGAGCTTGATCTGCCTTCCATAAGTCCTTCACTCAAGCTTTACGCTGCCGAGGTTCCAGGCCAACCCACTGGTCACTACGTGATGTTCAGGGCTAAAGCAACGGATACAGACGGCAACTTGGCAGAATCTCCTATGGGGCTATATTACACGGTGAATCAGGACAGCAACGTGAGAGTCTTAATAGTGGATCCTCACGTTAAGCTTTGGCTTTTCCAACAGAACGTGGAGGAACTAGCTCAGACCTTGATGCAACACATCGACTATCAGCTTCCAGGCGACCTAACTGGTAACATGACATTAATAAACAAGATAGCTGACGTAATTGACAATCACGGTATCCAGCCCTTCCATCATTGGGAGCTACTGGGAAAGCATTACAGCCTCTATATAACTTGGCCGGATGCTGGAATTGCCGACCTGTTGAAAAGCAGGACTGAAGGAGGCTTCGAGCCCCACGCAATAATCCTTAGCAATTTAGTGATGGGATTCAATGGAACTGACGAGTTAAGCTTTTGGAACTGGGACTTGAAGGATCAAGGCGTTCTCGACAACCTAATCCAGTACATCAAGGAAAAGCATGCCGGTCTAATAGCTACGCATGGCACCCTAAGCGACTGGGTAGTGTGGACAAGCCCCGAACCAAGCGAGCACTACAAGATCGGATGCAGAGGTCACGTCGGAGAATCTCCAAGCGATTTAAATCCAATTGAGGAGTGCACAATTGCGGCGCTTTTAGGATTGCCTGAACTCGCCCTTTGGGAATACGCCCGCGACGCTGTCGCCTACGCCCTCTGTGCCGACCCATACACGGAGCCCTTAGGGCTGCTTGTTGGCTCGACGCCCCTTCAGGTTCCTCATGTGCCCTTTAATGGCACGATGAAGCTGACAGGTGAAGCCGAATATGTCGGGTGGGACCTGCCGGACAAATTCACCGTCACAGTTCCAAGCGTCTATAACGAGTTCGGCTTTAACGCCTACACGCAGGTGGGATGGCAACTCGCCATGCCAAGGGCGCTTGCCTACATTGCATGGTGGAAAGCCAATGAAACCCGCCCCATGGTTGAGCAACTGTACGCAAAGCTTTCAGGACTTGTGGAAAACGCAACATCAAAGATGGTTTCACGCGAAAACGTCACAAAGCTTACGGATGAAGCCCTCAGCTGGGCACTAAGCCGACTTTATCGGTCAATAATCAACGCCAGCATAGAAGGAAACACGTTTAATGTAACGTTGCGTCTGCCGGGCCAGAATGAAACGTTTAGGTTGGCAGTCGACGTTGGCCGGAACGCCTACGAGAAGTTGCTTCAGCTCCTTCCAGTAAAGTTGATAGCTCTTTCCAAGGACGGGCTTTCAGCAATAATCGCCCATGATAAATATTGGGATCAGAACGGATATCGGGCAGTATACTTTGCGTTTGAGGCTGAAGCCGCGGAGGGGGAAATCGCCGAGAAATTGCTGACACAGGCCGTCAACTGGACAATACGATGGAGCTTTAAGAATGTCACGGAGCTTCTCGGAAACCTTGTCAGAGTCCCTACAAACCTAGCCGAAAGCTTCAAAGGGAAGCTGAACGAGCTGCCCGGGAACGTCGCGTTCTCCGACGGCATAATCCTAGTCGAGGAAGGGAGCACTACGGTTAAAGTCAACGCATCCAGCGCAGGATTTCTCCATGTAGTCATAGCGCATCCAACAAGCGACAAGGTGAACGTAACTGTTGCGGGAGAAGTCGAGGCCCAGCAGACAGTAAACGTCACGAAAGGACTCACATACGTAACGCTTAAAGTTTATGGAGCTGGTACGGTAAATCTGGAAGTTAAAGCCGATCCAGAATCAAGCCTAAACCCGGCATATATAAGCGCAAAGCAGGAGGCAGACATAACTCCGCCATCTATCGGCGCTCCCTATCAGGAACCTCCCGAAGACAACGTTCAGCCTGACCAAGCCGTGACTGTTTCGGTTAATGTGACCGACACGCAGATGGGTGTGCGCGAAGTCGTCCTCTCATACAGTACAGATGAAGGCGCCACCTGGACAAACGTCACCATGAGCAGGGTAGATGGAGACACGTACATAGGGCAGATCCCCGGCTTTCCGGCTGGAACCAATGTGCAGTACATGATCATCGCATACGACAACGCTGGAAACTGTAAGGTTGAGAATAATGGCGGACAATACTACGTTTACACGGTTATTCCAGAGTTTCCGACATGGCCGTTGCTACTACTGATGCTCATCGTGCTATCTGCAGTCATAATCCTGCTGAAGAAAAGACCTCGGTCTAGGCTGAATTCTTCGAGGGGTATCGATGGAAGAAGAACTAATTTGGCTGAGAAGGAACTCAAGGCGCGGCAGAGATTTCTAGGGATAACAAGATGATATGTTACATATTCACTAAGGATCTCTACAGAGGTCGTTAGTTACAACTTCCCTGACGAGGAATTTCCTTTAGGTTTCTTAGGAAAAGAAGTTCTCTTCCGGAGACGAAGTAAGGCGTTGATAGACTTCTTTTAAGCGTTCTACGAGGATTCTCTCGAAAAGAGCTAGACATCCTAATGAGGGCCACAGAGTGCCTTATAGCTATGCAACGCTAGACACTCATCTCTGCTCCACTATTACCGGAAAGCTCTCTAGGATTTCAGAGATCAAGAGAATGGTGTGCGCTCCGTTAGTGTAGGAGGAGTGGGGAATCGATGGAAGAATCGTCTACACACGCCCCTTTTTAGGGTTGCGATGTATTGCATAGGCTATGGATAGGGCTAGGCTTGTGTGGGTGGTGGCGTTTTTTCGGCCATCATTTTCTTGAGGATGGTTATTTCTTCGGTTAGGGATTCATATAGCCTATCAAGAAGCTTGTCTATGTCTCCTTTATAGCCTAAAATTTCTAACCATGCCTTGTCGATCAATTTTCTTGCATGATGTTTGTCCTTTAGTTGCTTAAGTATGCTTGGGAAATGAGTGTTTTTAACGCGTTTAAATATGTTCAACAGCTTCTTGCGGTCTTCTAAACTTAATTTTTTAGGATTCGGCACCAAGATTTCGCTAAGCATATAATCGTGAATTTTCATCCATGCTCCTCTAGTCTCCGTTCTTAGTGTTAATATTTGTAGAATGTTCAGTGTGGAATTAAGCCATAGTGTTAGAATCTTCGCATCATCCCCATTTACTCCTTTTATGCTCCAAGCGTCCACCCCAACTATGGGATTTTCAGAACAGAAAGCTATGAGTGAAGTCCCAGGAGCCGAGATATCAAATCTTCTTCCCAATATTACGTAACATTTCCTTTTATCAAACTTCTGTTTCCACATCTCTATAATTTCAGGTTTAAGCTGAGTTAAATCTCTAAGAGTTAATAAGGGTCTTGCAAGGTCTTCGATTCCGTCAAACCAAGAAAGAACTAAATAGTCGGCAGAATCGGTAACATCAATTGTTTCAACGTAAGACAGCCTTCTTAACCCTCTTCCTAAGGCGTTTAATGGAACAGGCACTTTCCATCCAAAGGTAATGCATTTAGCAAAAATTTCTTCATCTCCTACTTTATCAACTATCCATATATCGTTCTTTTTTCTCGACCTTGAAATGTGGCTTAGTATAAATCCATGAAAATTCTTGAACTTGTAATGTCTTAAATCACATTCTTGGGCTTCGGCAATTTCCGATAGAGGCACCAACTTCTCTGAGTTTAGAAGCTTTTCCATCAGGTCAAGTAGCGTAAGGTCCTTTAAGGATATCCATTTAAACCAGTTTTTCGTGTCGCGTCTGAATTTGGAGTAGTCGTAAACTTGCACAACAATTTTACTGTCTTGCCAGTCGTTTTCTGATTTTTTGATTAACTGGACAATATCTATCGCTTCGCCCGGAGAGCTTGGAAGTTTTTTAAGAACCGCTACGACCGTTTTTGCGTTTTCGGCAGGTTCTCCCTTTTTTGCTACGATTAGAATTTCTCTGAATCTTACACTTTCAGAGAATGCGGATCTATGCCACGTAGTAACTATATATTCAACATGGTATTTTTCTGACCAAAGCTTTCTAATTCCCTCACATGACTTTATCCTTAAAACGGTTGCTGGTAGAACTAAAGCCATTCTACCATTATCCCTTAAAAACTTGTCAGCAAGAAAAATGAAGTAACCAAAATATCCAAGCTGACCATGCGAATACTTCATATATTCCTTAAATCTCTCATCAAGTTTCAGTTTATATTCTTTCGGAATTCTCTCCTGACGTGTAAAAGGAGGATTCATTATCACAACATCATAGGTATCAAGTTTTATTTCCTTAGGAATCTCGCCTGTTAAACTCACAACACCCTTCTTTGCGTCTTCTGGCTTGACGAACATTTCAAGGTCTGTTTGCCCCTTCATGACAAATTTTAGGCTGGCTATGGAAGGGATTGTTCTGCCTGGCTCGAGCTCGGTAGAATCCCAGATTGCAATGTTAACCTTGTTGGTAAAGTATTCAGGAGACTGCAAGGCGAGATGGCATGCGGCAACGTTTGCGGCGAAAGGCATAACGTCTATGCCTAATAATTCCTCTTCTACGAAACGTCTATGGTCTTCTGCAGTAAACGTTCTTTCATTTTCCAGAAGATGGCGTTTTCTCCGGTAAGCCGCAACCAGCAAACCCCCGCTTCCTACAGCAAAGTCAGCTACCTTAACATCATGCCTATCAATAGAGAGCCACGCAAGAAGCTCAGCTGCCAACACGTTTGTATAGAAAGCTGCAATGCTCTTTCTCACCTCAAAGGGAACCAAATCATGGAAAATCGTGCCAAGCAAGTCCCCTCCGACTTTTTCTGGCCCCAAACCCTTGATAACGTTGATTACAGCTTTAATCCGATCTATGAAGCCAGAAGGTATCCTCGATGCCACATCATAGGAGAAAATCGTTCTGTAGTTTACGTCTAGAACATTCTTGAAGTAATCATTTAGATCAACTGGTCGCTTAATATGATCCGCATCTATTTCAGGGAACTTGTCGGGCATTCGTGCGGAAAGGATATGATAGAAAAGTAGCTGGTTAATAAGTAGGTAGGCCGACGCAAGCCTTAGGCCTTCAAGAGGATATTTTCGCTCCTCATATTGGAGTATGTTTTTAAAAAGCTCTTTTCCGCCGAATATGTCCTCAAGCTCTTTTCCGGACAAATATTTTAACGTGACCGTTATGTACAACGCGGAATCTCTCAAGGCTTTTATAATGTAGTCTGTACTTGGCTCCACATATTCTGGTGGGGTGAGAACATGTTCAGCCAATATTTTAGCTATTTCTCGTAGAGTTCCCTCATATACAGTGAAACTTTTCCTCGTATCTTTAGGCGGGAACATTGCAACGGCTTTGAACTTGAATTTTCCCAAAAGTTCCGTCAACACGGTGGAAGGCATAGGCCTACTGAGTTCTTCTGGGTACAGTAGCGCAAAGCCGCCTTTAATCCCGAGAACATCATACCATCTAAGATAGTCGTTCTGAATTTTCTCAATAGCCCTGATCAAGTCGGCCTCTTTAAACTTCGCTTCAACCAGATAGACTCCTGCATTTACGCAACAGATATCTGGTTTCCGAATACCAGCCGGTGTTGAAATCGTCGGAAAAGCCTCCGCTTTGACTCCACACCTCTCAAGCTCCTTAACCAGAAGATTGGTTACGGTATCTTCAGTAGGCTTAGGAATCATCCCACACACTTTCTCTCCACTTAAAGCTTAAAGTTTTCGTCCTCTTTTTCGGCTTTTCTTGTTCCTTTACCCGACGCACACGCTAACACGAAGAGTTTCTTTTTCATTGGCCACTACGTAAGGAGGCTAACCAAATCTCCGCCAAGATATCCAATGGCTCAAGAATAGGAAACGGAAGACACGGATGATGATTTCTAGAAGGGTTTGGGGAAGAAATGAGCCACTAAGCAAGAGCGAACATGAAGAAAGACTCAGAAAAATAAAAGAGGAAATAATCCTCACAAATGAATGCCTCCCAAAACTTCATATAACGTTGAAAAACCAAAGAGGTGTTCGTAGGTTCAAATGAAGATGGCTAGCGCACAGATGAAACTGATTGGAGCGCATGCTACTAGACTTGCTACTAGACTGGTTATTATTAGTGGGATTGTTGTTTTGGGAGTGTACTGGAATAGACTCTTTGAGGCGTTGTTGGTACTCGTAGCTATCTTCCAGTTCGAGCTAGCTTACAGGCAGTATTGGTTCAACAAGGCGCACTATGAACCTCTATTTGCTGTATATCTCGTGGAGAAGCAGGGTAAAGAGTCTATACATGTAAGCATCGAAAACATTGGATCAACTCCTGCCTACCTCTTGGGGGTAAGTAGGATTCTATGCGGTAATGTACCTTTACCTCCTGGGGAGTGGATGCAGCATGTGGAGGCTCCAAGGCATGCCTGTCTTAAACCTTCGTCTGGAAGCACACTTGCTATAGTTTCTAAAAGCTTCTTCAATGAGAAATTTGAGAGGGAAGGGTGTGTTATGGAAGTGTCGTACGTTGATTGTTTTGGCGAATGGAAGGACTTCCTAGTGGCGTTCAGCAGGTTAACACCAATGATAATAACTCGTAGAGAAAGGCCTCCAGGCCTCTTTTTGTCTATAGGAGACGAAATTGCAACGTTAAGAGTATTGAGGAATTTTTACAAACTTACTAAAAAGTAAGACCCTAGAAGTAGTTGAAGGAGACTTTGTAGTACAAGTCTACGGTGCTTTCTGCCCACCGTTTAGCTACTTTAAGTGTTGCTATTTTGTGCTTTTCAAAAGCCTCTTCTATTTTCAGCGCATCTCCAATAAATGCGCATGTCAGATAACACTACTAATCATGCCTAGTAGGTCTAATAAGCACAATATTCCCTCTGCTCGATCACATCCCGCAAATAGGCCTTCCCCCTCCCGTTTGGCGGCCTCCCCAGCCATTTATGTCCATCCCTAATGTATCTCTTAGCTATCTCGCGGTTCTTCAAAGCCGGAAGCAGAGCTTTGGCAAGAATAGCCAATTATAGAGTTATGTTATTCACCACGAGCCGCACGTGTCATCTTTTAGGAGACGAAGAAGAGATGAGCAAGAAAAGGTGAAGGATCGTTAGGAAAAACCTAGTCGTAGCCGGAGATAAGCACGCATGCTAATCTTCGAAGGCCAAGTCTTTTACCTTTATGTCATTTATTTTTACCATTACGAAGTTGGGGCCGCAATTTTTGCAGTAGTATGTGCCTTCAGGCTTTGTTACTTTTCGGTGGCAGTTTGGGCATTCGTATAATGCCCATCCAGAATTCAGATCTGATGTATTAGCTTCCTCGATGAGAGGCTTAAGCCATTTGAGGTGCGGGTTCTCATCTATTACTTGCTCAAACGTTTTTCCTGGGACAGCGGCTGCTTTCGACCGCTGCTTGATTAACCTACGGATGTTCACCAGAAAGTTTGTGTAATTTTTTAGTCGGTTGCTGCGTGGTCCTGTTTCAATTAATACTCTCGAAATGTAGTTGGCATCCCTGCTACTTATTGCCCTGTTGACGATGGCTGATGCAGGAAGATACCTTCTCTCTGATGGAATGTAGCAAGAACCTTCAATGCTTTGCAATAGAACTTGACGGATTTCCTTTAAAACATGATCTGCTTCATCTAACTCAAAATGTAGCTGAACAGCTCGCCTTCCCTGGTCACCATAATAGTAGGCGGCGATTTCCTCGATTAATTTCCTAAACATCCTAATGTCTTCAATATTGATTTGCTTGGATGTTCCATGAAGCTCGCCGTGACTCAACAATTTCCAGTAATTTTTCATTTCAACCGAAATCCAATAAACCCGCTCGAAACCAAAAATCTGGTAAAGATGCTTCCTTAAACGCTCATCCTGCAAAAGAGCAGGCAAATTTTTCTCGGGATTATCGATCAATTCATTCGCAAATTTGCAAGCATCATTATCTACACCTTTATCTCGACAATATCTTTCATGCTCCTTCCAAGAAGGCATCTTCTAAATCTCCATAGGGTATTACAATTGATGTGAAATTCAAATTTTTCAAATAAATTTTTTACGGTAGTAACTAAGGTAAGTTGGTCAATTAGAATTTTAACATAGTCAACAATTTTATCAGCAGTACGTAGACTTTCTACGAGAACACTAAATGTATTAAATGTGCATTTTATGACCTTGGTTGTTACGTCGTAACTTCATTTTCAAAACAACCTGACTCGCCTTTGTAGCTTTGCTTTTTGCCCGATCAACTTAACGGTATTTGAATCAAAGTCGCTACGTGGCTTTCCTTATGAGTATTCTTCCCGATGGCAGAACTGTCTGCACGTCCCACCCTTCAGCCAGATGCCTCTCCAGCTCGCCCTCATCTATTATCTTCTTTGGGTCGCTGTTCGGATTTCCCGCCACCCTATAACCTTCCAGGCTGAGCTTCTGATCTCCTCCATTGCCTCGTCCACGCTTGCGTACTTGGCTAAGGCCTCCTCTACGCGTTTAATTTTTTCCTCTGGGAACCCTAATATTCTAACCATGTCTAGGATCTGCCTCTTTCTAAGCTCTTCGACCTGAACCTGCCACTTCGGCGAGAAGTCTAGGTGCATGTACTTTCTTTCGATTTCTTCTATGTCGTGGTAGTCGAAGTAGTTGTGTCTGGATCCCGGAACTTTATGGCCCATTAGGGCCTCCTTGGTGTCCACGTCTATGTCGCTGCTGTTCAGCACTTTTCTGAAGGCCTTTCTTAGGCAGTGGGGCCATGTTCCTTGGGAATTTTCTCCAACACTTGTTTTAGCTATATTCAACAACCTTGAAGATTGGTATTTATGATTTGTCGGTATGCATCATGATGTCTGAGTCTATTCTTTCAATCTTGAATAGCTCTCGCTTGGTAGAGTGTAGCATGTCAGCCTTTAACTGAAATAAAAAGGGGGAGTTTGATGAATTGTTTAGGTCTAGCCCTGTCTTCGTTTACGTTTTAACTTTGTTGTGGTTAAGGCTAATGCAAACGCTATTATTGTGATTGCTGCTAGTAGTAGGTTGAAGCTTGAAAATATGGATTCTGTTACCACTTGAACTGTTATGGGGACGGCTATGCCTTCTTCAATGTAAAAGTTGAAGTATCCAACTGCAAAGCCTGATAGTGCGTATCTGAAGCCCTTAATTAGAACATAGACTGAGTAATTTCCGGGGGTCAACGTAAAGGAGCCACATTTTAGGCTCCTTGTCAGTGATGTAACGTTAAACACGTATTGGGGGGCTGGTTGAATTAGATTGGCATTTAGATTTGTAAGCATGATTATGTTTGGAGTTGTTTCAATGGTTATGCCTGCTTCTACGATTGAAACTTTGATAGATTCTATTCCCTCAACCATTGTCAAGTTATACCATGGAGAGTCATGATTAATTCCGGTCAGGTTCACTGTAATCGTAATGTTGAAGGATTCGCTCGGATTGATTCGTTCAGGCGCTTGCACTGAAACTTCATAGACGCCAACTGGCACTGTAACATCCATCGACTGCGCCTTGCTTGATGGCGCATTCATCGCTACAGACATCAACATCATGAAAAGCAGAAGGAAAAATAGAGAAACCTTGAATTTGCGCATACTCATGAAGTTCCCCTCTCTCTTCATTTCTAGGCCAACATAAAATAGAGCTTAAGAGAACGTATAGCTCTTATGCACTTTTCCAAGGAACCAGATTTCATTAAAGGTTAGACATTAATTCAATCCGGCAAGCCATAGGCTTATGTATGAAAAAATGGGAAGGATGCGGGGGAAGCCTTAAATTAGCGCTGAGATGAACCCTCTTACTTTTTTAACATCGGTAGTGCAGGGGGTGGGATTTGAACCCACGAAGGCCTGCGCCACGGGGACCTGAACCCCGCCCCTTAGACCTGGCTCGGGTACCCCTGCACTCTAAATTTTCAA
>Ga0180301_10002739_pt1 | contig 13853 bp, 14 predicted proteins | sample GuaBasSediGuay16_FD_121797 | JGI IMG/M metagenome (GOLD analysis project Ga0180301, IMG submission 121797) | Subseafloor sediment microbial communities from Guaymas Basin, Gulf of California, Mexico - Guay16, Core 4569-2, 12-15 cm | ecosystem: Environmental > Aquatic > Marine > Hydrothermal...
CTTCAAGTGCATCATCTTTAATTCTTATATTACCTGTATTAGTATAAATATATCCATGACTCCCATCGTGATACATACCAATATAGTCACTTCCTCCTCCAACTTTAAGTGGATACGTTTCATTGCAACCATCGAACACTGGTTGCCCGTGACAATTAAAATTCCAGTTAGCTACAACGTGACTATCAAGGTAAGTATATGTTCCAGCAGTTGCACATTGAATATAAAATCTAACACCATCAAATTTTAGATAGCCATATGTTCCATCGTGCCAGATTTTAATTTTATCTGTCGCTTCTCCAATCTGGACGGCATTCGCCTCTGAATTCGCTCCATCTACCACCTTACCTTGATCGAATACGTAATCTAGTGTAAAGTCTGACGCATGTTTGCCATCTAACAGGTCGGCGTTCAGGTTCGTAACAGCAGTTGTCGACGCGACAACAAGTGGTGCCATCCCTGTGGTAACAGTCGATTCTAATTGTTGAGCTGTAATTTTATGGCTACCCGCGTTCCAGTCAGCAGAAAGCGCTCGGGTTCCGTTCGCTAATAAATACTGAGTGTGATCATCATCTCCCAATCCAGAGATTGAGCCATGATCTATTGACGCCTCCGTAAAGTGAATTGATGAATCCGAAATATGCGAATCGATTTGAGCGTGCGTATTCGTTCCAATATCCTGTATATTAAGATGACTTATACTGCCCTCAGTGAAGTGGATTGTATTGTCACTTATGTGAGTGTCAATTTGTGCATGAGTATTTACTCCAATATCTGAAATGTTTAAGTGGCTGATTTGGGACTCGTCTATGTCTATATCTACTTCTCTATTATCATTATCATTAATTATCGTTACTTTTGAGGAGCGAGCATTTATGTTTTTAAATTGTAAATCTACCCCATCTTTGTTATAGAAAAGACCAACGCCACCAACACCAACATTTGAAGCGGTATTCGCCTCTCCAGTTCCACCTCCAGAAATGTCTCCAGTAACATCCAAATTACCAAAGATTCTAACTGTCTTATTCCCAATTGGGTTCTCAAAAAGCAAAATACCAGCTCTACCATCAGTCAAGAGCGCATTTAAGAAGTTCTCAACTTGTGATTGAGTTGGAGGATCGTCACCATTCCATTCCTGTCCAGGATCGAGAAATAGTGCCATAAATAAATCGGACTTCGATGTGTCGTTACTTCCATCTGCATATTTGAAATCAGATGATAAGAACCTATGTCGCGTCATACTGCCTTCACCTTATTCGATCCCGTTTTTATAGTCCCAATTAGTGTAGCACCCATGAACGGGACTTCTACAGTGTCCATCGTCCTAGCAACAGACCTGGTAGCGTTCCCACCTAATTTTACTTTTCCTGTGGGAGAGCCAGCTATTTGGATGTCGTTCCCATTTATTGTTATGTATGGTAATCCCGTTTGATTTTGAACAATTCCGACTATGATCGGGTCATTAATGTTACTGTTATTAAATACAACTAAGACTTTAGTCCCTGTCGGGAGTTGAGGACTATTGATTCCAACCTCATTAAACAGCGACGAAATTGGGACGTTTTTCAAGACGAGGGATTCATTGAAGTTTTGATTGTGTAACGACCCACTCGTTCCTGGATTTAGTGTGCTCTGCCCAATAACTACATCATATAGTCCATTCGATTGATGTAACACTTTCCCGATGGTAAAAGTCGGACGTGCATCGATATTATGTTTTATGGAATTTTCTATTCGGTATCTAAATTTTACCGGATCGCCTATCCCTTTCGTGAGCATATATCTGAATTTGTGACTTTTTTCTTGAGTTTTATCAAGAATTAACCCCTCTATGGAAGCTAAATAAATCCCGTTATATCTATGGATGATTGATGTTACTAAAAATTTGATCTTTTCGTCACGGATATTTTCAGTCCCTCTGGAATCGAATACAAGACTCATTCCGGGACGTAGGTCATACATATAAAACTCGGCGTGTTGGGGATCGTCAGGAGTTGATCCAGAAATGAACCTCGCCATCGAGTGAGTTTTTAACTCTTTATCATAATATAATATAGGAGAAATTGCTATATTCCCAAAAATTCGTTTCTCAATTCTAGTATAGTATGATGGAATGTTGATAGATTTTGAGATATATAATACGTTATCAATAACACACCACATCCAATCTTGTGATTGGCATATGTTATTCAAAGTATCTTCTAACGTATTTTTTCCATCGAAGTTAATTTGTATTGATGTTTTAAACGACGGATCGAACTTATCGACCGAGACGTAGAACTCTCCAAGATAGTCGCTATACTCCCTAAAAATAGATTCCATTATATTTTTAATGGTTCCTGTTTTTTGTGGCATGTTTGGAGTTATTTGCGACAAGTAAAATGAAAGCGCGTCAGTAGCGATTACTTTAATACCTGGAATGATTTGTCCATTAATCTTTATTTCGGTGTGCTTTATAGACGTTACCACACCATTACGTAAGACATATCCCTTCCCAAATACATTCACTACTTTAATTGAAACAGTTAATGGTGACTGATTTAAATCGAATAAATCATCGAATATACTCGTGTATGGGTAATATGCAGAACCCTTTGAAGAGTAGATTTCCATTTCATAAATATTCTTGGACGGGTATAATGTTTGGTGTGCCTTAAATATGATAGGAGCTGAAGTGGAGTACCTGTTGTCTCTACTCGTAGCGGGACATACGAATGGTTTCTTGCTATATCCCGTATTAAATTCCACAATTACGGTTGTTTCAGCGTTACTCATTGATACGTCCACCTACCTGTAACTGTATGTCCTATTCTTGGATGTACTTCGAGAGCATACCTCAATTCGAGTTGATCAAAGCATATTTGGATGTTACCATCACCGATCCTATAAATTATCCCATCGACCACTCTAAAGTGATCGGTGATGTTGTCGTCTTCGTCCTTTACAATGCACATGAGGTGTGTTACTTTTTCATAGTACCCATATTGGTTTCTTGGGTGCTCATCCACGAGATAAAACCCCAAAGAGTACTTCTTCTCTCCACCAAAATCTCTCGTATCTATAGACACGTCAATTGGGAAATTGACTTTACTGAAGTCAAAGTAATACCACTGTGATACATCAATTGGATCTGATTCGTCTGGCTCTTCAGGATCGTAAATATCAATTTTAGGCTCAAGATCAATTACTTCTCTTTCGAGTGGCTCGCTTCCCCAGAACATATATAACCTTCTAACGTCATCAGCGTCTTGCCATATTAAATCTACCCAATCGATCCTTCGCATAGTCGCTAACCTGTTGTACTCGTATGATGACGCTCCTACACTCATTAAGTTGTTCATTAACAAATATATTTTATAATTTTGTATGATACTAATCTTTCCTCCCCCTTTCACGTAAGAAGGATCGGCAAGTAATTGCTCGTAAATGTCCTTTCTAAACTCTCTTATCATGAGAGTGACTTCTATTTTATCCGAAGTGAGAGCATCGCGCTCCTCTATGATTGATTCAATATATGCGTTCATTAATACATGATCCTTTGACACAAATGGGAGGGACATGTGATATATAATATCTTCCTGAATAACTTTTATTGTTTCCTTTTTGAGTTTACCATTATCTCCTCTCTCAACTATTCTAGTTAATTTAGTAATATCGCCCTTTAATGCATGTTTGAGAGCTATTGGTGAAACTCCTTGAGTCGAAATCATGTATCGCATTCCTACTGGGCCTCTTTCACTTAGTCGTGTAAGAGTTGAAACAAATTTATCAACTCCATTAACGTTTTGGAGCGTATAATTAACAGGCCCATATGGAGTACTTCTTTGGAATAGAGTTCCTCTCCTTTTAACCTGAGCTCGTTGGAGTAGAAATATATCCCAAATAGCGCCATACCAAAGCCACTTTGATGGGCCTGTGAGTTGAGTGGTGAGCCGTATGGCGACTCCTTCGTACTCACCAGATTGGTATGCGAGGAACACGGGGCCTTTAGAACGGAACTTGAGTGCTTTGTGTGAAGCAGCTACTGATATTTTAGTTATGTTTGGAAGCGGAAGAGGCCCTATAAATGCTGGAGCAGCCCCTGATGCTACGTTTATACCAGCGAGTAGAGCCGTAGCTCCTTTGAGTGTAGTGCTATTAAAAACATCTGATATTTTCATATTTACACCTTACAAATCAGTTAAACCAACATCATCATTTGACTTGGATGTCATAGCTTCCTTTATTCCGTCAAGTGTTTCTGATAAAAATTCTTTCATCTCTTTTATTGAGTTTCCAATTTCTTCTAAATTCATTTCAATTCCCAATTGCTCAGCGAACGCCTTTATAAATTCTTTTTCTGAAACTTTCTCTACCCCTATCTTTTTTGCATACTGCCTAATTATTGGTGAGTCGACTACTTTTTCTTTAATTTGCTTCGGAGTGTAGTAAGCTGACAATATTTTAAGACGCGAGAATAAGAAATCGTCTATCATTTCGATTGCTTTATCTTTTAGTCCTGGATCCTTTCCTGCCGTTTCCACAACGTGTATGAGTTCTTTTAGGAAGGTAGCCATCAAATCCCGTCCAACACCGCTTTCAGCTGCTTTTAAACTTGATTTTAGAGATTTTATGTATTCTTTTCGTTTTTTTTCTGACACTACACCTGATACGACTTCTCTTGCTTTTTGGTACTGCTCTATTAAGTGATAAACGTCTTCTTTAATTTTACCATATTCTTTTAATCCCAACTCTGCATGAACCCACTTGTGTATCATTTTTCCTCCGAACTCTTCCTCTTCTTGAATCTTTGCTAATATATCTGACCTAACTCGCGTTCCTAAAGCGTGCTCTGATATACCGACTTCAGTACCTTTTCCATACTTCTTCATAAACTCTTTTGACTTTACCAATCCCATCGCAACGAATGCTTCTAATCGTCCAGCCACACTTAATAAATCCTTTATCATAGTGCGAGCTTTTTTCTCCTCTGTCATCATTGTTTTTTGTAGCGCTTTCATGATACGCTTCTGTTCTTCAGTAGGTAATTCAATAGCTTTCTTAAGCACTTCCTTTGCCATGACGACAAATTGTCTCATCGTTTCTTGTTCCCTAGTACCTTCCTTCTTTTCATAATATTCAGCGAGTTTGCTAAAGACTGTTTCTACATACTTAGGAGTTAATCCCGGTGTGAGCTCAGACTTCGGTTTATAAATACCCATAAGTACGTCTATTTTCTCTTCTAACGACTTAGGTATTCCTCCAAGACCTCCCAATGGAGCTCTTTTTGGAACAAATCCAGCTTGCACTTCTTTAGCGCGTTTAACCCTCGTTATGTATATTGACAGAGCTGTAATGGCTCTATTTAAGTTATTAACAAAATTTGTTATATCAACTTGTAGTTCTGCTGAGAGATTTACTAACGGGTTTCTTCCGCCTGAGCTTATAATAATCAACTCCCCATTTTGCAAATTCTTTAACGACTACATCAACAGGCATTCCAGTAGCAAATGATGGAATATCCTTCATTTGCTCTTTTTTCCGCAGAGCGTGTCGATATTCAGGATCACTAATCATTAAAAAGTAGATTTGAGCATAATTGAGATCGATTCCTTCTTTAACTAATGGAAACCCTAACTTCCACACCCGCCAGGAAAGAAGCAAACCAGCGGGACTTTCTAAAAATCCTGGATTTCCTTTTCTCGTCCGATCCCACTTATATGCCGAATGTGATCCGCGAACTCCTTCGCTCCTCGAAATCGAGTAACAATCTCGAATGTTAAGTTTTCTACAAAGTCCCTGATTGAATAAAAAATAATATAGTAATCTACTAATTTTGCTGCTCTTGACAGTGCTAATGCTTGTTTGGGATCCAGTTTTCCTTCTTCTTTAGTAGATTCAAGGACTGACAAATCAGGGATTTGCTCGAATGCTTTAGATTCGCACTCAGAAATTTCGTACTCTGAAAGAGCACGATATGGTATGGGAATATCGTAGTGCTTACTTTTATATTCTCTACGTCTATAGAAGTCTTTACCTTCTATAAGTTCTCTAATGCTAATACTATCGCCTCCTCAATCAATTCTTAAAAAAAGTGAGTATTTATTAGTAATAAGGATACTCACCGTATTCTGATCCGCCTGCGTATGCGGCTCTGAGAGCTCTACCTGAAAAAACTACTCTAGCGACTCCAATGTTAGGAACTGTGAGCCTTCTATCTTCAACCCAGGCATCACCAAGTATTTCAGTTTCATATACGAACTGATCTGGTAATTCATCTGGGATGTCTTCCTCAAGATATAGTCTGAAGTATTTGTTGTCGCGTTGTAGGTGGCGTAAGAGTTTCGCTGCTTGAGTGTTTGCAAGCACCTCAAGAGTCCATGAAAACTCATGAGGGCGAACTACCGTTCCTTGATTCCACTGATGTGTTGAATGGATTATGTCACGAACAGATCGTTCCGCGTCCGAAACGTTCTCCACTATTTCAACTAAAACTTCATTACCTCCATCGCTAGTAGTTCCTTCATACTCAATATCTGGATACGGACTTCCCGTGTGGGAAATCAGTACTTTGATACGAGTTTTCCATGTTCTATTTTCTACATCGCTACTCATTTTATACCACCTTCAGAGTTAGTTCTAATTTGTGTGGATACGATATTGCTTCGTAGCTCACTGTAATATCTCCTAAGATCCTGTTTGCCTTAGCGTTTTGTAGTGCTGTTCGTTCTGCATCGGTTCTTTGGTTGTATGGAGTCCTAATAATATCTTCCAATGGAATATCTATTCCGGTGATTTGCACTATCTCACCTATTCTGATAGGTATGAGGAATGCTGAATAGATGTCACTCTTCAATCTCGCTATACCAGCTTTCGTAAATGGTCGCTTTCCTATGACGTTCGGACTATCCAAAGTAGAAATCAATCGATACATCAAATCTTGGTATGTCCTAACAGTATCAATGTATTGTCTGTCAGTCGTTGGAGATAACGTAAAGCTTTGTAACGCTCGTAGTCCAAGCTCGTTTGAATAGTACCTATCCAAACAAATCACTTTTGCAGCTTCAGCTCCAAGACGGTCACTATCCGAGAATGTATTGGTGTATGTAAGATTCACAGGCATCAAAATCGGATCGTCAAATACTCGCAATCCTGAGAGCGCTCCTGCATACCCAGCAGCAGCATCTTCCGAGCTATTGTGCATCACCAGCATCATATTTTCCGTAGCTAAGTCAGTAGGCCAGCTCCTGTAACTTCCAGAAACAGTCTGTCCTTGTGGAAGCATCGCAACACCCATTCTAAATCGAGCGGACGCAAACGCTAAATCAACGTGATCTGCAAGCATTTGAAGGTTAGTTAGGTTGGTTTCGTTGCATAAAACCACAAGTTGCACATCTTCGCTCATTGACATTTTTAAAGCTGCTGGTAGCGCTTCTATAGAGTAATCTACGTAAATTCTTGTTCCTCTTGGAGGGGCAGGTGTTATGGTTATTTCTCCAGTGTATTGACCCCCAATTTGGGTTGGTGTGTAACTGTAACCTCCCGCTGGGAGATCATACGTATTTGTTCCTATAACGAGGGTGACCCCATCTATGCTCTGAACAGGGGTAGCTGACACAAAGAACTCTGTAATATCACCAGTTGGTATTGGTCTTGGTACTTCGTCCGTGATACTCATTGAATTAATTGATCCTGTATTAATACACAGGACTTTTCGAGCGTTTCGTTGTTTATACCACGCATCCACAGCATTTTTTAGGTCTGAATCGGTCGCTAGTGAGTCATAATCGCTTCCACTAGGTCGTATGAGCCAAAACTTCTGTGGAGCGTTAGTGCCTCCGTTACCAATAAGGCATCCATTCCCTTGACTTCGGTATGGAGGTTGCCAGAATGCCTCAGTACTCAGGCTAATTGTTACGTAACTAGACATTTTATTCACCTTTATTCATTTGGTAATACAAAATATGTTGGAGGACTTTCATCTCCAACTTCTTTTAAACCAATTTCAAATATTTCTATTTTAACATTTTCCGATGGACTCGTATAACGAGGCCAATAGAAATTGTATGTGATCTTTAAATCGAACGCACTCATATGACCGTATTCGGATCCAGTACGCTCTGAGATGTATCTAATCCCTCCTAGGGGTTCGTCGAGAGACATTCCCCTGCTCCCCAGGATTTTAACATCCCAATTAGTTAGTATGTAATCTCTAATTTTATTAGATATGAAATGAACTAACGGTTCGCCTTGCATATACCCATCTGATGGGTTATCCTTCGCTCGAACCTCGATCCTAACTCGTTGTTTTTCAATCCATCCCCGTAGAGGAATCTTACTTCCATCTTCACTCGTGTAAGTGCCGATACGGTGTCCTAAAAATCCCCTATCAGGAACACTCTCTAAAAACGCGATCAATACACTCGGATATGCGATTCTTACGGCTTGATTTTGCCTTCTCGATTTAATGGTATATGATTTCCCATTGAAGGAAAGATCTGTAAGAACTTCTGCCAGCGACTGGACGAGTTCCTTTTTTACATCTTCGTCTATCATTCCTCATACGTCTCCGCGATCCTTTGACATAGATACATCGAAACGTTATGATAGTGTTTGAACCCTCCATATCGCATTAATTTGTACTGATTCCCGTTATATTCTATTCTATCTAATTCCGTATCTATTACAATATTATTATCTTTAAGCCACTTATCATCTACAAAGAGAATATTTTCACCGTTAAAATATTCCCCCCTCCCCTCTCTTTGGAGCATTTCCCCAAAGACTCGCCCAAACCTATAAGCAGCGAATGGGACGATCACAGCTCGTATATTATACTCTGTTGGAGTTTCGATGGTTCCAAGACCGTCGTCACGAATGGACTTATTTGGATATGCTATTAATTTGATGGTTCCGTCTAACCCTAACTTTTGCATATGTTTTAAATTGCTTTTATAAAAGTACTTAAGCATGTTACGAAACCAATTCACTATGGAGCCACCCAATCACTAGGTTCTGTTATTTCACTTTCTGAAGATGGCTCGTAATCCCACCCATAACCTCTATAGCTCGTATCTTTCTTTACAACTGCGGTTGTTCTTAACGTGTCTCTTTCATGTGACATCATAAAACGTTTAATGAATTGAATACCTTCCATTCTATACGTTTCGTGAGGAAGTAAGTCATAAAATCCTTGTGCCATACCTCTGGCAAAGAAAAACATAGGTTGCCATCGAGGAAATCTTCTGGACAAGATCCCAAATCGCTCTTCTTCGATCTCACCTACAGTCCAAGTTATAATCCCAAGTTTTGATAGGATTTCCCCTATGAAAAAAAGTGTGGCAGCTACAAGGTCTTCGTCACTGGATCCGTACTTATCCGGATCAAAACCATACCGCCTAAGGTATGAATTAGTCGTAATTTGTGCAATTTGCATATGCTCGTCTTTTATTTCGCTTTCATCGTCTATATCAAAGAACTCTTTTACGAGCGTTTTAGTTATGTATTTTGTGTAAGCCATTTTTTATCAGAACCTTATAATACCACATCACTTATAAACTTTTTGATTTGATCAATTTTCTTATACCTTCCCTCAAAGAAGTGCTTGGAATATAATAAACTTCTTCTTCAAGTTTAGTTGTATCTGCACAAGTGTGATAAACATAATTTTTTATGGGGTTATTAATATACTTTGGTTTTATATCGGTATGAAGTTCCTCATTCAGTATTTTAACGAGTTCATTCAATGAGTGTGACTTTCCTGTGCCTACATTAAGAACTCTGTTATACCATCCACCTTGTTTATCTACTTTCATCAGTAATTCGATGACTTTAGTCAAATCTTCAATCCATACAAAATCACGTGTTTGAGTTCCATCACCATAAATGACAGGAGGTTGTCCTTTTTCCATGCTCCAAAGAAATTGAGATACAAGATTGGCATATTTTCCTTTATGAAGTTCGTTATATCCATAAATGGAAAAGAACCTAAGACCAATAGACTCTACACCATATTTCTTATAATATAATCTCGCCTCTATTTCGTTACAATACTTAGTGTATTCGTAGTACGTTTGTGGAAATAGTACAGCCGATTCTTTAAACGATGAAGCCCTTGAGTAAAGTGACGATGTACTAGCATAAATGACTTTACAGTTTTCATTCCTTCGTGCAACTTCTAATACATTTCTGAACCCATTTACATTCACGTTAAATCCTATTTCGGGGTTTTCATAAAACATCGGAGCGCTTGATTGAGCGGCAAAATGTATGATGTAATCATATCCAAATCGAGACACAAAATTCATTTCTTTTTTATTGGTTATATCTATTACGAGGTGTCTATCACGCAAGTATGGAGGTAAATTATGAAAATCACCAAATTTATCATTATCTAGTGTATGTATTTTGTATCCTTTTTTATGTAAGTAATGTGCTGTATTAGACCCGATAAATCCACTCGCTCCAGTTATTAATATCATTTAAGACCTACCACAATTGCAATTAATGAAAGAATTGCTGTTAAAGACAAGATAATTACCTGCCATTTTATATACGAATTTCGCTTTCTATCGAGGTGGAGCTTTGTTTTCCAATAAATGTGCTCACATTCTTCTTTTAAGCATGTAGAACACTTATATATTTCATCCTCTGGAAGTTCAACTTCCATCCATGTGTTTCCTTTTTTAATCCATCTCTTTTTAGGCATACCTCAAAACATCCTCAATTAATTTGCAAGTAATATATCCGAGAAATCCATCTGTGAGTGGTGTCGATACTTTGTGACCGATGTAATGAATAAATTCTAACGCTTCTGACCGTATAGTGTTATTGGTTTGCATCTCTATAATAGGAAATCTTTCATCATCTATAATTAAATCTCTAATCTTACCATCATAATTTAAGGAGAGGTCAATGCTTAATGGAATGTTATTTACATACCCAATAAGGAATGCGTTCTTATCGTTATGAACTGCCCTCAACTTTTCAGGCCATACACCAGTGATTATGTTACATATATCTAAAACGTGTGGGAGTAAGTCCCATATCACGTTTGTTGCACGACTGGTGTGCTTCCAAACAAGCTTCATAGATTTTTGAGGTGTTTTCTTAATTTTATTAAATGCATCGGAGTATCTGTAAATATGCCCTAACATTAAAATGGTTCTATTTTTACGTGATAAATCGATCAACTTTAAGCATTCGCTTGATCTGAGACACATTGGTTTTTCTATGAGAACTGGTATTCTCATTTCAAGAAATTTCTTTGCAATATCGAAATGAGTGTGAGGTGGAGTTGCTATATGCACTCCGTTTATGGTGTTCCACTCACTATATACCATTCCTTGTGGAGGGTCATGAATAATAACATTCTCGTTCCCAAGAATATTACAGTATTCTCGGTAAAGTTTTTTCCCCCACGATCCATAACCAATAATTGCTATTTTCAAATTTTTTCATATCCAAAGAATGATCGTATGGTATTTGCAACATACATTACGTCATCAAATGTTAGTTTATTGTGCATCGGAAGTGAAATTATTTCCTTGACCATTTTCTCGGCTTTTGGTAATTTCTTAGCGAACGATAAATATGGTTGTTGCTGATATATTAAGTAAGGGTAATGGACACCAGTTTCAATTTTATGTTGGTAGAGGTAATTTCGTAGATCATCTCTTAATTTTTTATGAACTTTAATAACATACAAGTGAAACGTGTGATCATGCACTGGTTCAGATATAATTTGTACTTGAGGAAGATCCATTAATGTTGAATTGTAAGTAGCAGCGAAAAACCTCCGCTGAGTAATTTGGTCGTGAAGTAATTTAAGGTTGACCATTCCGAGAGCGGCATTTATATTATTAATTCGGTATGAACTTGAAACGTATTGGTGCTCATAATTTTTGCCTGGAACTCTCCCATTATTAATTAATGACTCTATTACTTTATGAAATTTTTCGTCATCTGTAAGAATAGCTCCTCCATTTCCACACACAGTTAAGTTTTTGGTGGTGTAAAATGAGAAACAATTCGCTAGTGTATTTAAATTATGAGTTCCGTGAGCTTGTGCGTCATCTTCTATGACAACACCTTTGCATTCGTCTATATATGGGTATCGCTTCCCATAAAGTGCAACAGGAATATGTACTCCGTCTTTGTATGATGGTGTCATCATACCGTACTCATCCACGTCTCTAAAAACGGGAGTGCATCCACTCATAGTAATGGCAGTCGCCGTTGAAATAAATGAGAGAGGAGTAGTGAATATTTTAGATTTTGAAGCGATATAATGACAAATAATAGCCGCTCTAATAGCAATGCTCAACGCAGATGTTCCAGAATTACATAAGCTACAATACTTCCTTCCGAATTTCATTTGAAGCGCAGTTTTAAATTTATATGTTGATTCTCCATCAATAAATTTCTCAGATCTGAGAGCGTGAACGGCTGCTTCTTCGTGTGCTTTGGTGATCACCGGTTCAAACAGTCGAATCACAAAGATCCCTCTATGTGAAATAATTTGCTACGTCTTTTTTCCTTTTTGCACTCTCTAATAATTTATTTGTAGCGTCTAACGATTCTTGTATTCTTTTACTAGTTAATCCGGACTCAAGTCCGGTTTGAATTAACACCATTTCGTTGTCTTTGTCACTTGGAAACATAAACGTATCAAATTTGAAATTATTTATGTATATAAATTTTACGCGATTTACTTTGACTTCATTAGCGTGCTCAAGAACCATATCTATTATCTTTAACCAGATTCTTAAATTCACTTTTACTCCACCTCTTTTAATTTTTGATAAACTACTATATTTATCCCTTTGTCTATACAGTACTCAACGATTGGGATCATATAGTATTTTAGGGCGTATATATTCCAAATTTCTTTAAGACGGAACGTATTTGGTAGATGTTTTACATTTCCATGATACCTGACAGCAATTCGATAAGTATTAGAGCTTTTGGAATATTCAGCCCATATAGAAATATAATCATCCATCACATCTATTCCTCCAATAATTTAATAGATCTTTTAAAGTTTGTGTTATTTCTATTGATGGACACCATCCTGTAATTTTTCTAAACAATGATGAATCACCCAACAAAATTGGCACATCACTTGGTCGTGATCGTGACGGATCTAATTCGGTTTTAATTTCTACTTTTGCAAGACTTATTAAATAATTAAGAATAGTACGAATTGAGTATGACGTTCCACTTGAGATGTTAAGCTGTTTTCCTATACATTGCTTTTTATGAACGGCTAAATAATATGCCCTTATTATGTCTCTTACGTCTGTGAAATCACGTTGAGCTTCTAAATTACCATGAAACAATTTATCTCGCTTTCCTTTCTCGATCATTGCTATTTGTTTTGCAAAATTGCTACAGACAAATACATCTCCTCTGCGAACACCAAAATGATTAAATGCTCTAGTAACAACAACTTTCAATCCATAACTGTGATAATACTGTATTGACAATAAATCACATGCGACTTTTGAGACACCGTAAGGAGATAATGGTCTAAGAGGATTTGTTTCTTTAATAGGAACTTCATTAGGATAAACAAGTCCATATTCTTCTGAAGAACCAGCTATTTGAATTATAGGATCTATTTCACATTTTATTACTCCTTCGAGGATGTTAAGAGTCCCAATTACATTGGTGTCTATAGTTGATTGAGGACATCGAAATGACGTTGGAACAAACGATTGAGCAGCTAAGTGATGAATAATGTCAGGTTCAACTTTCTCAAAAATACTTTGAACTCCATTTGAGTCAGTAATATCACATTCAATCAAACTCAAACGATCTTTAATGTGATTGATATTTTCCATACGGGAGCGCCATCTCACTGTTCCATAAAC
>Ga0180301_10002740_pt1 | contig 13848 bp, 8 predicted proteins | sample GuaBasSediGuay16_FD_121797 | JGI IMG/M metagenome (GOLD analysis project Ga0180301, IMG submission 121797) | Subseafloor sediment microbial communities from Guaymas Basin, Gulf of California, Mexico - Guay16, Core 4569-2, 12-15 cm | ecosystem: Environmental > Aquatic > Marine > Hydrothermal...
CGCGGCTGCGAGAGCGGCCTCGAAAACTCTCGGCGGCGAATTCAGAAAAAGAACTCTCGAGCTAATCGATGAAATCGCGGGGCTGGAAATTATTATGACAGCCGATACCGAGTTCCCCGATATCGCGGCGGTAGCCGATGTATCCGAAATAACTGAGAAAATCGATTCCGTCGTCGAAGAAATCCGGTCCCTCGCCGACGACCTCGAAGCGGGTGCATCGCTATCCGAGCTTAAGGTCATAGTTATCGCGGGGCCACCCAATGTCGGCAAATCGACCCTCGCCAACAGGCTCATAGGGAGGGAACGAAGTATAGTCCACGAGGAACCTGGCACAACGCGCGACCTTATCGAATCTAAGTGCGATTTCGGTGAAATCTGCGCGACACTTGTCGATACCGCCGGACTCAGAAGCACCGAACACGGCGTCGAGCTTATCGGCGTGGATATGGCGCACAAAAGGCTGTCCGGCGCCGACCTCGTAATACTCCTCGTGGACGGCAGCGTTTTGCCGACAGAAGAAGAAAAAGCCGCGCTTGCTAAAACGGAAAACAGTGAGAGAATTATCGCCCTGAATAAATCCGACCTCGGTCTGCACCCCGAACGAACCGGGGATATCGCTATCAGCGCAAAAACGGGAGACGGCGTCGAAAAACTCCGCGAACTGGCGGCAAAACGGCTCTATACGGGGGAAACCGATGCGCTCTGGGCTGCCTCGTGGCAGATAGAAAGTATTAACCGCGCTCTCGATGCGGCTCGGAATGCTATGTTTGCGGCACAAGCCGATGCTCTCGACGCGGCTCTGGAAGAGCTTACCGAAGCTGACAACAACCTTCGCGCCGCTATCGGCGAGAACGCGCCGGAGGATATAATAGCCCGCGTTCTGGAGAATTTCTGTATAGGGAAATAGCGGTTATCGAATGAGGACAACGCGAGCGGTCGTTTCCGGGTTGCCCTGTAATTTTATGAGATAAACCCCGGAGGGTAGCAATTCATCGGGGCACCAGACCATAGAAGCGCGGGTGCCGTGCCCGGGGTCGGGAGACTCGGCCACTACGGGTATTTCATAAATCAGCCTGCCGTTGATATCGAATACACCCACTTGAACACTCGACTCCTTGACTCCTTGAACCCTTATACTTATACTCGAATTGAACGGATTGGGATACGCCTTAATCGAAACACTCTCCGGCAATTCCGTTTCCGCAATCCCAGATACTGGACTACCGACCGCGATTATTCTCCCGCCCAACGGCGGCGGCGGTATTTCCAATGAATCTACAGAACGCATATCCGTCCAGTCCTTTACTACGTAGTTGGGTAAAGAGTCGATATCGTAAGCACCGATGGAATAATCCCCCATATCGGGCAATCCAGAGATATCCCAGTTTATAATAAAGCTCGAAAAGTCGCCGCCTACAACGAAATCCCAGACGAGAGTATCCGAACCGGGAACCCTCAAATCTGTGCTGAGCATCGTATATTCTGGATGCAGTGTGTCGCTTAAAACGAAATAGCCGTAACCCCCGGAAGGCGGTATGAAAAACGGCACATCCGCACCATAATCGAACCCATCGGTCGCCGTTGAATCCGCACCGAAAAATATATAATTCGTCCCAGAAAAGCTATGAACGCCAACCTCTACCAACCATTGGAAAGCACAGAAAGCGGTAACCGCCGTAAATAATATGACGAATGTCCTTTTCATATTCATAATTTAACATAATAGCCCCCAAAAATCAAGCGCAAAGATAGAATGGTTATCCGGTAATAGAGAGTCGATAACCGATTGCTTTTAAAATAGACAATAGCCCCGGACTTAAGTTCGAGGTTAACGCATAATTAATACATAATCGAACCGTTTCAACGGTTTTTACTTCGGGAACCGCTTTAGTGGTTCGTAGGGTAACATTTTTAGACGTTTAATATATCGGCTGGCGCGAGGGTGTGGGGAAAGTGGTGAACGGGTAGTGTGAAGTGGGGAGTGGAGTTTTTGCGTCCGACTCTATGGTGGACGAACTTGCATAAAGGGTTCGACTATTAGATGGAAGGTTAGATGATTGAGTATAAGCGGTTATGTCGGACAATGCAAAAACCGTGACAGCCGGATACGACGAAACAGCTTGACCTGAGTGCTGTTAATCCCCATTTTCTAAAAAACCCGAAAAAAGGGAGAAAAGATGAAATCTATAACCTTATTGTTTGCTATTGTTGCGATTTCTGTCTTTTGTTTTAACGAAGAACCGGCCGATTCTTTCCCGCCAGCTATGGACCCAGTCTCGATCGCATACCTCGATTCTGCTTTAATGTTCTCCGGCACAACCCGCCTCGACGTCGAATTCGAGAAAAAATGGGCTTCGGATACGCTATTTAGGCTGGCAATAGTCGAGAGGATGCTCGATAAACCTCTCGAACTGCCGGACTCGATAGATACCTGGACGCGGTTCGTGATAGATAACCCCGAAAATACCGATGATATAACTCGATGGGCTTTCGAGCGAATCGATTCGAAAATAGACCGCGTAAAATATCGCAAACTCGAATCGAGAATATTAAACAAGACGAAATCAGATACAACCGGTTCGAAGCTGCCGGAGGCATTTGGAAAGGCGTTGAAGGTAATACTCGCATCTTTCGATATCGCCGCCGAGCACCGCGATAGGATGATGAAAAACGTATCCGACGCCTCGCTCGACTCACTACTTCAACTACTGCCCGAATTTTGGACAGACGGTGAGGATTCTCTCGCCGACTCTCTCGAGTGCTATTTCTTGAATCTCCTCGACCACGAATGCGACACCTCGCTGGAAATCCACCTCGATTCGCTCTACGAAACAATGCACACTTTTGACCTGCCGGAATTGTGCCTGGCGACGGTTGCCGTAACAAAAGGGATTTCGCTCGCAATCGAGATTTTAAGCTCCGATTCCGCGTTGCCGAAACTTCATACTCCAACTGTTCTTACAACTCGATGGGGCAAGGCAATTATTGGTTCCGACGAAACGGACATATTCGGCGATGCCGCGATAATAATAGACCCGGGCGGCAACGATATCTATCTTGGCGAACACGCTGTTGGCGTTATAGGCAAAACCGATTTCGGCGCGGTTATCGACTTATCCGGTAACGACCATTACGATTCCCGCAACTCGGTATTTTCTTCAGCTACAGGTGTTTTCGGTGTGGGTATCCTTGCCGATTTATCGGGCGACGATATATATTCGACGACCCATTACGGCCAGGGCGCCGGGCTTTTCGGCTCCGGTATTCTTCTCGATTTTGCGGGAGACGATTTATATACAGGTGGGGTTTTTGTTCAAGGCTCGGGGAATTTCGGTATCGGATTGCTTCTCGACCTGTCGGGAGAGGACGGTTACCGTTCATACGCATATGCGCAGGCCTTCGCCGGGCCGAAAGGTTTCGGCCTTCTCGCCGATTATAAAGGCTCCGACCAGTATTTTTCCGGCGGAAAATATTCTCACGCGCCACTCGCTCCGTTTCATTATCATTCGTTCGCACAGGGCTTCGCTATAGGCTGGCGTCCCGATGTCTCCGGCGGAATCGGGTTTCTATTCGACCGCTGCGGCAACGATACATACTCGGCGGGAGTTTATAGCCAGGGCGTTAGCTACTGGTATTCGCTTGCGATGCTCGTCGATAACGAAGGCAACGATGTCTATACTTCCGTCTGGTATCCTCAAGGCTCAGGGATTCACCTTTCTGTTGGCGCTCTCGTTGACCGCGCCGGCGACGATATCTACGTTTCACCTCAAGGCCCGGGACAGGGCGCCGCTCACGACTATTCGGTGGGATTTTTCTCGGAACATCGCGGCGACGACATCTATGTAATCGACGGCGGCAACGGTATCGCGCTGACTAATTCATTCGCACTATTCGTTGACCGGAACGGCGACGATACGTATGCAAAAAGATACGATAGAACCAATAATTGGGCCTGGGCGCGCTCCGCAAGAGGAACGGGGAATCTCGGTATCTTTCTCGACCTCGAAGGCAACGACCATTACTCCGATAGAGAATCCGCCGGTAATAATCGCTACTGGTTATCCGGCGAAATCGGGTTCGGTATCGATACGAAAGGGGAGCCGTTCCCCGACCCGATTAAAGAGCTTGCCGAGAAAATCGCCGAGGAAGAACCCGACTCGGACAGGACTATCGAGGATATTTTTGACGAGGCTTCAGCGTGGGCGGTAGGTTCCGGTATCGATAAAGCTGAAAAGGCGTTCGATGAACTGCTCGACTCCGGTCAGGTAGCCGCCGATTATATCTGCGAGTTCCAGCTTGGGACAAAATCGAGTTTAAGGCTGAGAACTATCAAGAATTTCTGTATCGAGAAACCTGAATTGATGCGCCCATGCCTTTTCGAGGCGCTTCACGACGAGGATAAAATGCGTCGCGGACACGCAATATATCTCTTCGGTGAGATGGAGGACACTACCGCGGTCGATTCCCTGCTACCGTTCCTTAAAGATAAGAAAACGAGAATCAGCGCGATTTCAGCATTGGGCAAGATAAAGGATACAAAGACAGTCCCCTATATTAGCAAATACCGTAATGACGAAAAACAGGCAGTCCGTTATATGGTCGCCAAAGCTCTCGCGGATATCGGCGACCCAAGAGCAATTCCCGCATTGATAGATTTTCTCGAAGACGATTATCTAACTGTTCGCATCGCCGCCCAATTTGGACTGAAAGAAATGTATGAACATTGTTTCGATACCGTTTTGATAGTCCTACCGGGCGCTCCTACGGTGCAGAAATTGCATTTGCTGAGGGTTATCAACGCTATATACTCCAAAGCGCAAGAAGACGAGGATATGGATTCGATATATCTGGAAAGAAAAATCGCAACGACTCGAAGAATATTGCTTTCTTTGGTCGGGGATGATAACCCTATAATACGGGGACACGCCGTCCGTGCTCTGGGAACTATCGGTGGCGAAGAGACTATCGCCGAAATGCGTCGTCGTTTCGAACTCGAACCCGACCCATTTGTGAGGTCTATGTATAGTAAGGCCCTGAAATAAAACCTTTTCACCATATTCGGAGCGTATTACTCTGCCAATTTAGATTGGCGAACAGGTTCTCAGTTTTTATAATACATTTTACAAATATACTTTCTACTTAACAAAGATTAAATTGGGTTTAATTTGCAATTTTTATTCTCAGGCTACTTTCCTTATTCCTATACAACATAAGAAGTTATTGGTGCCGATTTTAGTTAAATGGTATGCTATGAACTCTAACATAACGAAACAATGAAATTTATCAACGGCGAAAAGTGTTTTACAGTCGGAGAGTCCGCGCAATATCTGGGAATCTCTACCAGCACTATGCGCTATTGGGTGGATTATGGTCTGTCCAATAAAATGGTTTCTTATATCCAGGAAAACAAGAACCAGTTTCCGGTTCTTTTCAACAACTACGAGACCAAAAACGACCCAAAACGGCTCGTCGATTTTATGAGAGACCACGCAAACCGCCGACTTATAGGTGAAACGGTAATCGACGAACTGAAAAAACTGCTATTGAACAAATTAGGCGTCGAAGAGAAAGCGGTTTAATGGTAGAGTCTTCCATTTTACGAATTTTCCTCATAAAAACCCGCATTTTTCGCGGGTTTTTCGTTTATTTGGCTACGCAGCTTTTTTTCGGAAGAACGTTGCGCAGTATTATAACTCGACTTTCTCCTATTCGTTTAGGATAATATAAAAAATCTTTATAAGATATATTATGACATTTATATATATGGTAGGTTCTATCTAACTGTAACAAAATTTGTTCTTTGATAGCCCGTTTTGCAGATTATATTGTATCTTTAAGAAATTCCGCTTTTCATTTTTTCTATGAAAATTAGCCGATAAAGAAAGGAAGACCGAGATTATGCCCACGAAAAGCGATATGTTTTACAATCCACGATGGTTCACCGAAGAACAAACGCGGGAAATGGAATCCCCACGAGGGAGGCTTCTCTTCGCCAGTTGCAGGTCGGGAACAAATCTGGCGAAAAAGGTTTTCAATAAATATAGGGAGCAATTAAGAAAAGCCGGAGTGGACGATAAAATCTCTAACCTTTTCGATGTCGACGGTGTTTTTTCCGATTCGGAGACTAGAGTGAGACTGGGCGAACCTGTCAGCGGTTGTGATGTCTACCTTTTTCAAGCCCTACGCGACCCGACATCCGACCGTAGCGTGAACGAAAATTATATGGCTTTCCTTATCGCCGCGAGAGCGTTCCGCGAGAACGGCGCGAGGCACGTGGTCGCTATTTTGCCCTATCTTGCCTATGCCCGACAAGATAAACCGACCAGGTTCGAACGGGAACCTACCACTGCGAGACTTATGGCCGACCTCGCTATCGAAGCGGGAGTGGATAGACTAGTAACCTGGGAGCCGCATTCCGCGCAAATCAGGGGTTTCTATGGAAGTATGTCCGTCAATACGCTCGAGTCTCTGACCTTTTTCGGCAACGAGTTTAAAAACTTAAAAGGTGATAATACCATCGTTGTTGCACCGGATGTCGGAGCCTCGAAGCTCGTAACCCATTTCGCCGATTTTGTGCGTATAAATTACGCTATTGCTTCCAAAGAACGTCTCAATGATGGGAAAGTCGTAATTAAAGAGATTGTCGGCGATTTCGAGAATAAAACAAGTGCAATTATTCTCGACGATATGATAAGCACTGGAGGGTCTATTAAGGAACTAATCGAGAAACTTATAGAACGGAAAAAAGTGAAGGAATTCCACATTGGGGTTTCGCATAATCTTTGTATAGACAAGGCCTACGACCGGTTATGGCCTTTTAAGCAGGAAGGGTTAATAAAGAAAATCATAACCACGAATAGCATTCCACAAACCGCTAAATTCAGGAAACTGGTCGAAGTTCGCGACCTTTCGGATATATTGTGCAGGACGATAAATAGAATTCACTACAGCAAATCGGTAAGCGAGGTTTTCTACCCGTTTAACGATGCAAAAAAACCAACCCGCCAGAAAAAAGAATAATCCGGCGGGTAAAAAAACAATGCGGAGTTAAACGCTATTAAGATAATAACGCCTCGATGACCTCCTGGTGTAGTTGCGTCTCGGTGAAGTGTTTCGAGCGGATAGCCCCCGATGGACAACTTCCCACGCAATTCCCGCAACCCCTGCAAATCGCCTCGTTTATTACGGAAACACCCTTGTTTTCATCATAGCTTGCCGCGCCGTAAGAGCAGACATTAACACAGGTCTGACACCCCGTGCAAAGGGATTCCAGAACCTCGGAAACCTTAACCTCGGGCAGTAATTTCTGTCCGGGAATAAGGCGTGAGAGAATAGCGCCGGCGGCGGCATTCGATTGTGATATGGTATCCGGTATATTTCTGGGTCCCTGCGCGCAACCGACTATATAGACGCCGTCGACAGCAGTGTTTACCGGTCCGAGCAGAAGATGCTCTTCCTCGAAGAAACCGGTTTCATCGATAGTAATATCGAGCATTTCGGCGATTCTTTCGGTATCCTCTCCGGGTTTTACGGCTGGCGCGAGAATAACCATATCCACGTCCAGCGAGCCCTTTTCCCCCGATTCATCGGTATATGCGACTTCGATACCGCTTTTGCCTTTTGAAACGCCGGAAACGTCCGCACGAACAAACTCTATCCCTTTTTCTTTAAGGTTATTGAAGAAGGCCTCGTCGTTCTTGTTCGGCACACAAAGGTCGCGGTAGAAATGCGTAATGTTCGCGTCCTTAAAGGTCTCTTTCAGGTTATTCGCTATCTTAAAAAGGTAGTTACAGCATATCCCGGAACAATATCCCACTTCATCTCTACCTACACAGTGGATAAGAGCGACTTTTTTCGGCGCGGTTTTCGATTTCTTAATCTCGCCGGAGGATATTTGCTCTTCAATGTCCAGAGCGGTGAAGACATTATCGACTTTGCCGTAGCCCCATTTCTTATCTTCGGCAGGGTCGTAATTAGAAAAACCGGTAGCAACCACTATCGCACCGACGTTCAATTCGACCGGGTCGCCCTCATGCGGTCTAATGGAAATCTCGAAATTACCGAAAAAGCCGAGCGCCTTTTCGACCTCGCTTTCGAGATAAACCTCGATATTCTCGTTTTCGCCAACTGCGTCGATTTTGCTTTTAATGGCGCCCGGCCCTTCTCCCTGATAAGGCAATAATCCGGCGAGTTTCGCCGCCGTTCCGCCGAGAGTTTCGGTTTTCTCGATGAGATAGACTTTTCTTATAGGGGATGCGAGAGAAAGTGCGGCCTCGATACCCGCTATTCCTCCGCCGATAACGAGGACATCCGGGACGCTGTCGAGTTCCAGTTGTTCGAGAGGAACGTGGTATCCGACCCGGCTGACACCGGCGCGGATATAGCTTATGGCCTTTTTTGTCGCCGCTTCTTTATCCTTTATTATCCACGCGCAGCCCTCGCGAATGTTGACAATCTGATACAAATACGGATTGATACCGGCCTCTTTGCAAACACCTGCAAACGTTGCCTCGTGGTCTTTCGGCGAACAAGCCGCCACAACGACGTGCGTGATGTTCTCGTCGATTATATCCTGTTTCAGAAATTCTTTACCCTCGCCGGAGCAAAAAAGCTTATGCCGCTTAACTACTGCCACGCCCGGTAGAGGAGAGATTTCTTCGATAACACGGTCGATATCGACGGCGTCCGCTATATTCGGTCCGCATTCGCAAACATAAACACCGATTCTATATTCTTCTGATGCCATTTTAGTATGGGTTTAGTGTTAAAAGGGCATTGTCCATCTGCCTTTGAGATATTAATCTTCGACAGCCTGCGGCACGGAAGCCCTTTCAGCAGTAGATATTATTTTGTTAACGGCGGCCCCGGCCTGAGTAATACTCGCCGCTATATCCTTGGGGCTTTCGGCGCAACCCGCGACATAAATACCTTCGCGCGATGTCGTTACTGGGGCGAGCGAGCCGGTTTCGGTCGCGAAAAATCCCCTCGAATCGCATTCTATGCCCAGTATTTCTGCAAGCGCGACGTTATCGGGATTCGCAATCACCGCCGGCGCGAGAATCACCATATCCACGTCGATAGACTCCGATTTACCGGCCGAGTCGTATGTAACCTTCGCGCCTTTGCTGTTTTTCTCGACCTTGACATTTCCGCAGTGGATATAAGAAACGCCTTCGCCGAGGGTTTCTCTATAAAATCTCTCGTTTAATTTTCCGGGCACGCAAAGGTCGCTATAAAGTGCGAAAACCTCGGCGCCGTCTATTTTATGTTTCAGGAAACGCGCGAATTTCGCAGAATACATACAACAAATCCCCGAGCAATATCCGACCTTATCTCTTCCAACACAATGGACAATCGCCGCTTTTTTTGGGGTTTCGCCGTTTCTCAGGGTCAACTCGCCTAAAGTCGGCCCGTTCGATGCGAAAAGCCTCTCGAATTCCATCGCGGTATATACGCAATCCAGTTCGCCGTAGCCGTATTCGGGCAAATCCTTAACATCGAATTCGTCGAACCCGGTGGCCACTACTACCGCGCCAACCTTCAGTTGTAACTCTTTATCTTCCTGGTTGAAATCGATGGCCTCGAACATACAGGCCTCCTGACAGGCCGTGCAATCCTCCCCTTTGGTGAACCGGACACAGTTATCGGTATCTATCACCGGAACATTCGGCAATGCGCCGGCACACGGGACGAAAATCGCTTTTCGTTCGTTCAGGTTTTCCTCGAAAGGATTTTTTACACTAACCGGGCAAGGCTCATAACAGGCCCCACAACCGATACAATCGACAGGGCTGACGTAACCAGCTTTTACTTGAATTGTCGCCGTAAAATCTCCGGGGGAGCCGTCGAGCCTTTTCAAGGTTGCGAGCGTCAGAAGCTCGATATTTGCGTTCTGTAGTAACTCCTGTTGCTTCGGTGCGAGCATGCAGGTGGAACACTCCATATTCGGGAAAACTTCCTCGAATTTGATAGCGTTCCCGCCTATCATAGAGGTTTTCTCGGCCAGATAAACCTTCCTGCCGGATTCTGCAATAAGCAGACTTGCCTGTATTCCGGCGATTCCCCCACCGATAACGAGAATATCCTTATTCATAGTCTTTTGGTTCTCAGGTTTTGATTTATTATTTTTAGACTAATATGGCGTTTTTTTCAATGGATTCGGGCCCAGGCTTTTGATTTTCTCGGTAAAGTCGTTCACGACGTCGGCGTATCTCTGGCCCTCCGATGCCGAAACCCACGCTAACTCGACACGTTCGGGGTCCAGCCCAAGACTTTCGAGGACCTTTTCCAATTGGGCGAACCTACGGCGGGTAAAATAATTCCCCTCTTTATAATGGCAATCCCCCGGGTGGCATCCGGCAACAAGCACACCGTCGGCGCCCCAGAGCAGGGAATTCAGGACCAGACTCGGGTCGACCCGGCTCGAACACATAACTCTTACCACGGAGATAGAGGGCGGGATATCGAGTTTACTCGACCCGGCGCGGTCGGCTCCGCCATAAGAACACCAGTTGCAGAGAAAACCAACAATATTAGGCGTAAATTCATCAGCCATTGTTCACCTTTTCATAGGGAAAGGATAAATTTAGACAAAAAGAGGGGAACCGTATGGTATCCCTCTTAATGCAAACTAGAACTGGACTTGAGCCGTGAATTTCCCTGTTCCGTCGTCGTTGCAGAATAGCAGTGTTTTCCCGGTTTTCTGGCACCACGCTTTGATATCGTTCGGGAAGGAGTGGCAATCGGCGAGTATCTCCAATATGTCTCCCCCTTGCAGGTTACGGGCTTCCGCCGCGACTTTAAGAATGGGTTGCGGGCATTTAAGGCCGAGCGTGTCGAGTGTTTTCGTCGCCATTGTGTTAACCTCCTTGATGTTGCGATTTTCTGGTTTTATTAAACGAAATTGGCAAAATAAGAAAAAAACTGTTTCGATATTCTCGAAATATTCGCTCTCCACAGGAACGAATATTTTCGGTAATCATCTTTTGTAAAGAATTTAGTTAAAAACTAAAATGAAGCCTCGCTATTCAAGTTACATATACTATTTTTTTTCCTTTTCATAGTCAAGGGAAAAATAATCGATACGGTAAAAAATTGTTCTTTTACCGCTATTTTATTGTATTTTGGGAAGGGTGTGCCGTAGTTATGAATAGTTACCCCAAAAATTACTATTTTCTTGTCCGGTCCTCGACCACCTTTTCCGATAGGAGAAGAAAACGGAATTCGGCCATAAATTCGGGGTATTACGGGTTCCCTATGGTCGTCCTACGGACTTCCTGCGGATTCGCTACGCTTGCCGGCGCGGGGTCGGCACGCGCCGACAGGCGAACGGGCTTTTGCATTCGGAAACAATATATTCCTTTACCTTACCGAACTAAGCAAAAACCGTGACAGCCCGGTTTTCAAACAGCCAGTTAGGGATTTCTATAATAGACTATAAATAAATGACTCCTGCGGAATTGCTCGCAAATGTCATTGCGAGGAGCGAAGCGACGAGAAATCTCTTGAATGACAACGGTTTAGGATTTCTCCCCTACGCTTGAAATGACAAAATTCTCTATTTTGCAGGATTCATCGTAAATAAATTAAAATAGTTAACGAGAAAAATAAAACAGATTGCGAAAAGTGATATATAAACGTAGCTTCTATTACAATCGCGCGAGCGTGGCGGAACTGGCAGACGCACTGGATTTAGGAAACGATGAAGACCACAATGGATAATTCGTGTTATTCCAAATTATCGATTTCGGTTTAGGAACCGCCGCTCTATTCGTCTGAGCTACGGGAACGTCTCGGTTTAGAAACCCCCGACTGGATTAACCCGAAACTGTAACGAGCAAAACTATGCATTTAACGTCTGAATGTTAAGCGATAAGTATTATTTTAGTCCGGCTAAAGGGATGTGCATTCCCCTAAATGAGAGTATATACAGAAAACTATTGACTTAGGAGACGCGAAAGAATATTTTACGAGTCGATAATAGACCCGATTGGGGAGTCGTCCAATGGCAGGACAGCGGACTCTGGATCCGTCAATCGGGGTTCGAATCCCTGCTCCCCAGTTTTACCAACAGACAATCCTCGTAAAAAGACCACCCTTTTAGAGGACGAAATAAGCCGCATACCTGTTCAGGCGATACTGCCTACTATTTTAAATAAATAACCTTTTTCGCAAGATATTTACCGTCGATTTGCATTTTTACGAGGAAGACTCCGGATTGTAGGCTCTCATCAGGTATCCAGATATATTCGTGTCCTTGTGAACTCGCTGGGCAGTCTTTTTTCATTTCGTCAGACCGCCAGACTAAATGCCCGCTTATGTCGTAAATCTTCACCGGATTTGCTGAATATATTCGACAAGCTCTATTGAATGGATTCGGGTAGATGGACAAACACGATTCTAACGGGAACTTTCTCTCCTCTATACCGGTAGAAGCCGTGAACCACCAGTAATAGTTTCTTAGATTCGGTGCGCCGATGTCCGGATTGTCCCGTATTGTGAATTCCATATCTACCGTGTCTCCGTCGGATATTACTATGCCGGCGATGCTAAAAGCGAGCATAACCGTCGTATCTCCTTCTATTATCAATCCGCCGCCGCTAGGCGCGGAAAAATCCTCGCCGGCGACAGTTAATACCCAGCGCAGGCTGTCCGTGCCGCAACCGAAATCTTTATACTTAATCATCGTGCCGCTCGGAATATAGTCCATAACCAACGCGGAATCGGGTTCTCGGTAGGTAATAACCGGTGGGCTTTTGTCTATAAAGAAGCTGTAGGTTAGTCCGCTGTCCGGCGAGGCGTGCCCAAGAGCGTCGTCGATACCGATAAGCTCGACCGTTATCGTATCCTCGGGCCAGGGAGATGAAGGTTGGAATATTACTGAATCCCCCGAACAGGTAAGTTCATGGTCGAAGGTCGTATATGAAATTCCGTTAACTGCTATTCTCGCGGTCGATGGGTCGATACCGTCCGGGTCGAGAAAAACCAGAACGATAGCGGTATCGACGGATACCCAGAGATTGGGCGGCGGGAATGTCGACATCAGATACGGGCCTTCAGAGAGAGTATATCTATAGAAAGGCTCGTGAGAGCTGCCGGAACGGTCCTCGGTCCAGGAAATATCTATCGTTATCGACGTGTTGTTGAATGCCGGGAAAAGCGTTCCGCGCATACGCGGCTCGTAGTAATAATGGACTCCCATCGTATCGGCTGTTATTTCCTCGATTAACGTGAACGCCGTATCGGTCAGGGTTTTTCTATAAAGGCATAGCGAACCGCCTTCGTTCAGGTCGCGGATGATGACGAATGCGTCGCCGGTAGATTCGTTACAGCAGATATTAGAAATATATCGGTTACAGACGTCGCTGTAAAGCGATGTCGGGAAGCTGCAAAGGTCGACCGGGTCGCTGATTCCCGAAACCGAGTCCCATTTTCTATATTTGAAATACCAGATTCCAGTAACGTCCCCGGCGTTATTGGCGTATAGTATATGGACGTTGCCGAGGTCGTCGGCGGCCATTCCGCAGTTATGGTCGCGCCCGCCGGTCGAACCGTCGCCCATATCGTCCCTCATCTCCCAGCTGGAGCCGTTATAGTAACGATGAACCGCGTAGCCGGTGCTGCTGCTATTGTCGTAATATGAGCAATGGACGTTATTGTCTTTGTCGATACACATCGTAACGCCCTGGCACGAGCCTGTCGAGGGGCACCCGACACTTGTGAAATTAAGGTCGGATGCGTAAGCGGAATCCGATTTCCAGACGGTCGCTTTCCAGCTGGAAGGTCCTCCGGTAAGAACCCAGACAAAGCCGTCGGAGTCAATCGCCACGCCCGAATCTGTTCCTTTGA
>Ga0180301_10002741_pt1 | contig 13846 bp, 12 predicted proteins | sample GuaBasSediGuay16_FD_121797 | JGI IMG/M metagenome (GOLD analysis project Ga0180301, IMG submission 121797) | Subseafloor sediment microbial communities from Guaymas Basin, Gulf of California, Mexico - Guay16, Core 4569-2, 12-15 cm | ecosystem: Environmental > Aquatic > Marine > Hydrothermal...
GGAATACGGCGGGACCCACGTGGTGGGAAACGCTCTTCAGACCAACGGACTGCTGCTGGACGAGTCCTGGGCCCGATTCCTGCGGACCTACAGGTTCCTGGTGGGTCTTTCCCTGGACGGCCCGCGCCATGTCCATGACCGCTATCGCGTGGCGGGAGGCGGCGGGGGCACGTGGGTCGTTACCGTTGACCGCGCCCGGATGCTCCTGGACCAGGGCGTAACCACCAATGCCCTGGTGGTGGTCAACGACTACTCGGTGCGGTATCCCGAGGAAATTTACGAATTTCACAAGGAGCTGGGACTCACCTTCATGCAGTTCGTTCCCTGCCTTGAGGTCCCGCAACCGGGGCAAGCCCGGCCGCGTTTCACCGTATCCTCGAAACAGTACGGGATTTTTCTCTGCAGGCTCTTCGACCGATGGCGAAAGGACGTCCGGGCGGCAAGGGCCCAAACGTCGGTCCGGTTCTTCGACTCGCTTTTCCATTGCTACCTCGGGCTCCCCCCGCCCGAGTGCACGCTCAGGCGGGAATGCGGCGACTACCTCGTGGTGGAACACAACGGAGACGTGTATTCGTGTGACTTTTTCGTAGAGCCCCGATGGAAGCTGGGAAACGTCTTGCAGGGAGACCTCCGGGACATGCTCAACAGCGAGCGGCAAACCCGGTTCGGGGAACGAAAGGCTCGACTTGCAGCCCGATGCCTGGACTGCCGGTGGCTGGAGCTGTGCCGAGGCGGCTGTACGGCGTACCGGGAACCACGAGACAGGGGGGCACACCGTCTCTGCGACGGGCTGAAGATCTTTTACGAGCACGCGGATGCCCATTTTCGAAAGATCGCCGCGGACTGGAAGAAAAGACAGGTTCCGCAGACCGCTCCCGTGGGACCGGGGATCAAAATCGGGCGCAACGAACCCTGCCCCTGCGGGAGCGGAAAGAAGTACAAGAAATGCTGCGGCGCCTGAGGGCGGGCGCCCCCGGGCGGACCCGGCACGCACCGGGAAAGGGGAGGTGGAAAGGCCGATGGCGGCCCTCTTTCTCAAAGACCTTTCCGTTGCCGCCCGGTTTTTCAGTCCCGGTCTTTGCCGACAATGAAATGCCCGCCCAAGGGTATTGGCAGACCATCGAGTCCCTATGCCGCCGGCACGGAATCGTACTCATAGTGGACGACATACGGCACGGATTCCGCCTGGACATGAGGGGATCCCACGAGGCCTTCGGATTCAGACCGGACCTCATCTGCCTGTGCAAGGTGCTGGCCAATGGGTACCCCATATCGGCACTCCTGGGCGCCGACAGTCTCAAGGATGAGGCCGCCAAGGTCTTTCACACGGGGAGCTACTGGTTCTCCGCTGTTCCCATGGCCGCGGCACTGGCCAATCTCCGCCTGATGAAGGAAATGGACGCCCCTTCCAGGATGCAGGAGACGGGGCGCAGGCTCCTGAATTCCCTGGTGGACCTGGCCCGGGACTACGGGTATGATCTAAAGGTGACCGGAGCGCCCTCCATGCCCTACCTGCGAATCACCGACGATCCATCGCTGATGCTGCACCAGGACTGGTGCGGCGAATGCACCAGGCGGGGCGCCTACTTCACATCGCACCACAACTGGTTCCTCTCCACGGCTCACACGGAAGAAGACATCCGGAGGACCCTGGAGATCGCCCAGGACGCTTTCCGGGTGGTGGAGGAAAAACACGGATGAAAGGAGAACACCAATGAAGGTACTGGCCCTCAATTCGAGCCCCCGAAAGCCCGGGGTGAGCAAGACGCTGCTGATGGTGGAGGCACTCGTGGAAGGCATGAGGGAGGGGGGCGCCCGTGTGGACCTGGTCCACCTTCGGGAGCGCAACATCAAGAACTGCGTGGGTTGCTTTACCTGCTGGACCAAGACGCCCGGGGTCTGCATCCTTCAGGACGACATGACGAAAGACCTCCTTCCCCGCTGGCTGGAGGCGGACCTTGCGGTCTATGCCACGCCCCTTTACCATTACACGGTCAACGCCTCCATGAAGGCGTTTATCGAAAGGACCCTTCCGGTGCTCCAGCCCTTTTTCGAGGAAAAGGAAGAGCGCATCCATCACCCCTTGCGAGCCGAGCCCCCCAAGACGATCTTTCTATCCGTGGCGGGTTTCCCTGAAATGGGAGTCTTCGACCAGCTTTCCTCCTGGGTGCGGTTCATCTTCGGCCGCCGCGACGGCCTGATGGGTGAAATCTACCGGCCGGGGGCCGAGGTGATGACGGTTCCCTATTTCAGGGAAAAATCCCGGGACGTGCTGGAGGCCACCCGGCAGGCGGGGCGGGAAGTGGTCACCGCAGGTGCGATCTCGCCCGAAACCATGGGCCGCATCACCCAGGAGCTGGTGGAGGACAAGGAGGCATTCAAGCTCATGGGAAACCTCATGTGGAAATCCTGCATCGAAGAGGGGCTGACACCAAAGGAGTTTTACGAAAAGGGCCTGGTCCCCAGGCCCGATTCCATCCCCGCGTTCCTCGCCGTGATGGCCATGGGGTTCAACAAGGAGGCTGCGGCCGGGACCAAGGCGGTCATCCAGTTCGGGTTTTCAGGGGAAGTGGAGGGCTCCTGTCACCTTCGGATCGAAAACAGCGGGATCCATACCGCCGAAGGCCCGGCACCCAACCCCGACCTCACGGTGGAATCTCCTTTTGATGTCTGGATGGACGTCATCACAGGCAGGGCCGACGGCCGGCAGGCATTCCTGGAGGGCAAGTACCGGGTCAGCGGGGACGCCGGGCTGCTGATGAGAATGAGTGAGTTTTTCGGAAGGCGGGAGTAATCCGGAGGGAATCCCGGCGCGGGAACTGTCGGCCGAGATGGCGGGAGTTCACGGGGCGGCGACGCCGGACTTCAGGACCCGTTCCAGGACGGAGTCCAGTTCATTGATTGTCAGGATTTCCAGTTCGGACCGGATGTCCTCAGGAATTTCCCTGAGGTCCGCCTCGTTCTTGGCCGGGAACACCACACAGCGCACGCCGGCCCTGTGGGCGGCCATGGCCTTTTCCTTGACGCCCCCCACAGGGAGGATCCTTCCGCTCAGGGTCAATTCTCCACTCAGGGCCACGCCTCTCCTAACGGCCCGGTCCGTAAAGAGCGAAATGAGGGCCACGGCGATGGTGAGGCCCGCGGACGGGCCGTCCTTGGGAATGGCGCCCGCCGGCACGTGGATGTGTACATCCTGATGTCCGAAAAAATCCTCCGACAACCCGAACCGCTCCGTATGACTCCGGATATAGCTCAGGGCGGCCTGGGCGGATTCCTTCATCACGTCTCCCAATGAACCGGTAAGGATCAACCGGCCGTTTCCCCGCATCTTGCTGGCCTCGATGAAAATGATCTCTCCCCCTGTTTCCGTCCAGGCCAGACCCGTGGCCACACCCACCCGGTCCTTTGCCTCGCTCACCTCGAAGTAGAACCGCTTCGGCCCCAGCAGTTCTTCGATCATCTCGGGCGTGATTTTTGCGGACGAGCCCCCATTTTCGGCCTTAAGGGATTGCCTGGCCGTCTTCCGGCACAGGGCGGCGATCTGTCTTTGAAGGTTCCTGAGCCCCGCCTCCCGGGTGTATTCCCGGATGATCTTGCGCACCGCCTCGGATGTGAATTCGGGGGGATTCTCTGAAAGGCCCGCCTCTTCGATCTCGCTTGGGATCAAGTACCGATAGGCGATTTTCTCCTTTTCCCGCTCCGTGTACCCGGAAAGGTAGAGGACCTCCAGGCGGTCCAGAAGCGGCCCCGGTATGGGATCCACGGTATTTGCCGTGGCGATGAACATCACCTTGGACAGATCAAAAGGCACGTCCAGGTAGTGATCGATGAACTGAGCGTTTTGTTCCGGATCCAGGACCTCGAGGAGGGCCGAGGCGGGATCGCCTTTGAAATCCTGGCCGATCTTGTCAAGTTCGTCCAGCATGAAAACCGGATTGCGGGTCTCGGCCCTACGAATCTCCTGGATGATACGGCCCGGAAGGGCGCCCACGTAACTCCGGCGATGACCCCTAATCTCCGCTTCGTCCTTCATCCCCGCCAGTGAGATTCGAATGAATTTTCGGTGAAGACTCCTGGCGATGGAACGACCCAGAGAGGTCTTTCCCGTGCCCGGAGGGCCCACGAAGCAGAGAATCGGCCCCCGCGAGTGCAACTGTCTGCTCTTGGAGGCCAGGGCCCGCTTCACGGTGGCGCGGATCTCATCCAGCTTCAGGGGCTTGGCCAAAAAGTGGTGAGAGCCCTTTCGCATGGCCTCCACCGCCGTTGGCACAGTGGCATACCCGGTTATGATGATCACCTCGGTGGAAGGGTCTTTCTGCTTGGCCCTCTCCAGCACACCCATGCCGTCCACGTTCTCCATCTTGAGGTCGGTCAGGATCACGTCGTAGTCGTGCGCCTCCAGCAGATCGAGTGCTTCCTGACCGCTCGAGGCCGTATGCACCCGGTATCCGTCTTTGGTGAGCACGTGCTCCAGGTTCATACGGGTCATTTTTTCATCGTCCACCACGAGCATCTGGTGGTTCCTGGAGGCTTTCAGGATGCGCACGGCCAGGTATTCCAGGATGCGGTCCTTGATCTTTTCCAGGCCGTAATGCTCCTCGTCCAGAATGGCCTCGGCGGTCTTGAGGTCCAGGTGGTCCTCGGTCATCCGATGCCAGGGAAGGCTCACCAGATAGTCGATATGATTGAACCCGATGGTGTACTCGGCCGACGAAGGGCTCATCTTGGCGAGCTTTTCCAATTCCTTGAGCGTAATCTTTTCCACCGCCTCGGGCATGTGGGCTTTGAGCACGGTGGCGCGCAGCTCCTCGATCTCGCCCGAGAGTTCCTCAACGTCTTCGCCCTTCCTGAATATGCGCATGGGTCCGCCTCTTAATGGGAATGGGGCCATATTAGGCCAGATCCCGGGGGTTCCGCAACCGTTTTCAGGGGTGGGGCGGGGGGCATGCCGATGCCTGACTCTTCACCGGAATTTCAAATGGGAAAAGAGGCGCACAGGGAACCGTCGCAAACTAGGAAGGTGATCAGGGGTTTTTCTCCCTGAGCTTTTCGAGGGCGTCGCTCGGACCCAAAAGTATCATTATGTCACTGTCTTTGAGAACAAAATTGCCGGTGGGAATGATGTTCAATTTATCCGGTACCAGTTCCTTGACGGCCACGACCTGGACTCCGTAACGATTGATGAGGTCCAGATCCTTCAATGCCTTGCCGATAAACGCCTTAGGGGGGGCCATTTCCATCAAGTTATACCCTTCTACGAGGGGGAAAAAATCGAGCAAATACGGATTGTCAAGACGTTCTGCCAGATTGATGGCCGTATCCTTTTCAGGGAAAAGGACTTCCGAGACCCCGAGCCTCTCAAGGATTCGACCATGGGGTTCGGATATCGCCTTGGCAAGGACCCGCTCCATACCCATCTCCTTAAGATTCAGTGTGACCAGGATGGAGGCATCCAGGGTGGAGCCAATGGAGACAACTGCGGCATCCATGCCCTGGATCCCCAGTGCCTCCAAGGCCTTTCGGTCCGTGGCATCGGCCACCACGGCCTGGGTCACGTCGTCCTTGATCTGTTGGACTTTATCCTGATCCCTGTCCACGGCCATAACCTCGTGACCTTTTCGATAAAGGTGCGTGGCAAGATAAAAACCGAAATTTCCAAGCCCAATGACTGCGAATTGTCCCATGGTTGACCTCATCCGATCATGATACTTTCTTCCGCATACCGAAACCTGGCCACCAGACGACGGCTGACGGCCGCAGCCACCACGAGCGGACCCAGCCGGCCGACGAACATGACCAGGGCGATCAAGAATTTTCCCGGGACCGTGAGGGTCCCGGTCACCCCCGTGCTCAGCCCCACTGTACCAAAGGCGCTCACCACCTCGAAATACAATTCGAGGAACTTCCCCCTGCTCAATGCATGGGAGACCCCCCCCAATTCGGTCACCTGTAATAAAAGGGTCCCGCCGAAAACCACCAGCATGCTCATCATCAGCACGCTGACCGCCTTGCTGATACTGATTCCAGAGATGGTACGGCCGAAGACAACCGGGAATGCATGACCTCGAAGTCGTGATATACCCAGTACGAACAAGGTGGAAAACGTAGTGGTCTTAATCCCGCCCCCACACGACCCCGGCGATGCGCCGATGAACATGAGAAGGATGAGAAGAAACAGCGTCTCGTTTGCCATACCGCCGATGGGCAGGGTGTTGAACCCGGCGGTTCTGGCGCTCACAGACTGGAAAAAGGCGGCAAGAATTCCGGATGGTGGAGACAGGGAAGAAAGGGTGTTGCGGGACTCCATGAAAAAGATGAGTATGGCTCCCGCCGACAGCAGGAATGCGGTTGTACTCAGGACCAGTTTCGAATGAAGGCTGAGGCGTGACAACCTCCGACCTCCGGGAACAAGGCAATCCCGAATCTCGGCCAGGACGGGAAACCCCACTCCTCCGCAAATCACCAGGAGGCATACGATCCAGTTCAGGATCCAATGTTCGCGGTACGGGGAGAGACTTTGCGGAAACAGGGAAAAGCCTGCGTTGCAAAATGCACTGATGGAGTGAAAAACCGAAACATACAAGGCGTTCCCCGCCGTCCCATGGGGAAGGAAACAGGGGAACATCAAGGCCGCACCAACCCCTTCGAAGGCGAAGGTAAAGATCATGACTTCCCTCAGAATGAAGGGAACGGTATGCTCCCGGCCGTGTGTGAACGTATCCTGCAAGGCCTTGCGACCCGACAGGCTTGGGCGCCTCCCGGCCATCATCAAGAGCAGGGTCGAGACGGTCATGAACCCCAATCCACCGACCTGAATCAGGCCCAAGATAGTCGCCTGGCCGAAATAGCTGAATGCGCTTGCAGTATCCACCACCGTAAGGCCCGTGACGCAGACCGCCGAGGTTGCGGTAAACAGGGCGTTCACAAACCCGATCGTGTCGTGCTCCGCAGACCAGGGCAACATCAAGAGCCCGGTTCCCAATAAGATCAAGGCCGAAAAACCCACGATCGTCAACCGCGCCGGGCTTGACAGGATGAAGCGGACGGCTTCTTTCATTCTCCCTTCCGAGGTTTCGATCACTTGCACCCAACAACGTCTCCTACTCTCTTGCTTAGCTGAGGCCGACGGTCCCAAACCCCTGAACGTTCCTTGCTGAGTCCTCGAGCCCTTCTCGCAAAGCATAGAAAGAAATCCATAGGCACTTCAAGAGTTATCGGAATGTGCCGGATCCGATCCATCAGGATTGTTGGCGCTGTGCCCGCTTTTTGGCCTTTTTCACCGCGCTACGAATTTCACTGATCCGAAAGGGCTTGGCGATGAAATCGTACGCCCCTTTGATCAGAGACTCCCTGGCGGTTTCCATGGTCGCAAAACCCGTGATCACAATAACTTCGCTACCGGGGCATTTTTCCTTGACCCGTTCCAGGAACCCGATGCCGTCGATTTCCGTAGATCGACGGCAGCGTGTCGGGGATTTCGTCATGGAGCCGTACTTTCGAGACGTTGATATGGTTTTCCGCAATTTTCATCGTCTCCCGCAACAGTCTGACCAGGTCCAATTCTCTATAAGCTGAAGTCTCTGCACGGGAGAATTCGAGGAGATTCTTCACGATCTCACTAGCGCGCATCGCCTGCCCTAGGATGTCGTCGAGCAGTTCGGCCTTTTTCTCCTCCGGGATCTTTCTGCCGCTTATGAGCGAGTCAACCGTCAGTACGATATTGTTGATAGGATTGTTCAGTTCATGCGCAATACCAGAGACCAGGGTTCCCAGAGAAGCGATTTTTCTGGAATGGACGATCTTCTCTTCTCTTGCTTCCAGTTCCTTTGCCATTCTGTTGAAGGCCGCAACCAGGTCCGCGACTTCGTCCTTTCTCCCCTCTTCGTCCCTTATGGGAACAAAAATGCCACGAGAAGCGCTCAGGGTGGCGTTTCTGAGTCGCAATATTGGCCGAAGCACATGCCGCGCCACCAGGGTATGAGGTCACCAGGAAGAGCGCCACGAAGCTGCCCAGGAAAGCGACAGGGATCAGCCTCATCCAGGTCAGGGTCTTCTGGATACGACTCCTCTTCAGATTGATCAATGTCTGGGCGAAATCCAGCAGGGACTTTCCCCGCGCCCTGAGACCCTCCACATCGGCCGTGCCTGCCCGGGTCTTGACAAGGCCCATGTTCTCCTGAAGGGTTCGCTTGTATACGTTGAGTTCTTCTTTCAGCGTCCGACACCGCGCGTCGCCCGCCACCCGCCGGATGTCCCCGGACAGGGCGCGGCAGGCGTCTTCCACCCGGAAGAGATAAAAGACGATCTCGTCCAGACTTCCCACGTCGCCGTAATAGGTGAAATTCTTTTCATACCGGCGTATCTCGAGAATATTTTTCAGGAGATCATCGAATTTTTCGACGGTCCGTAGTTTGTTTTCCAGGGCATGAACGCTGACATAGTAGAACACCGTGACCAGCCCGATAAACCCGAGGCAGATTAGATAAAAAACGGTTATCTTCCCACGTATGGTATGCATCGCTGCCCTCGTTCCCGATCACGGGTCCACGGTACGAGCGGAGGCCAAGATCAGCACGACTGAGTGGTCGGATTCCGCAAATACGACGATACACCTACCAGGCTGTTGAAAAACTTCTGCGTTTGTCCATGCTCGGGTCAAATTCAAGCTCAAGAATACTCATCAGTGGTACGCCCGGATCCTTTTCGCTTTGTCCTGTCTCGCCTGCGCTCGCCACTTCTTCCAACACCCTGCGAGAGCCCCGCAAATCGCCCTGTCCGAGAGGTGCCGGAAACCTCGGCACGTCGGGAGGATGCCGGAGTTTTCGCAAGGCACCGGGACCGGATGGATGGACCGAAGAAAGCCATCGTATCAGTGGATCCGGCAGCCGAGATCACCGTCCGTCTCCGGGGATGAGGGATTGAAACACTGCTCATCCGTAAAACTTTATCACAACAGTGCCCCGGCGTCATGAATTTTCCTTGCTTCACTTCCTAACGCAATTGCCGCCCCATTTGGACCCACACATTGCCGTTACAATTCGCAACTCCCGATTCCGTTTTGCAACAAATAAGCAACATATTGATATCCCGACGAAAATTTGCTCCGGCCCTGCTTTCCGTTGCATTTCGCAACGAATCCTCCGTTCCCCTCCTATGGCGCTGTCCAGGTTTTCCTCAATTAACTCAGCTATATATCGTTCGAAACAGCCCTTTGGCACGTGCCTTGCTGTTTGTGAATGAGCAAGGGGGGAAAATTCCGGAAGGAGGCACGTCATGTTTGGAGAAAAGCACCGCACGAACTTCCTGGACAGGATGATGCTGGCCGTGACATTCGCCGAGGCCGGTCAATGGGAAACCGCCCGGCAGTTTCTGGAGACACGGTCGGGGAAAAAAGACCGCAAGAAAGCCCATAGGAGGGTGGAGAGAAGGTCTGAAGGCCGTCCGGTCCTCAGGGCCTGAGAGGAAGAGCCATGGAAAAGGTATTGCTGGCCATCGATGGAATCAGGCCCACCAAAAAGACCTTCCGTTATGCGGTGGATCTGTGCAAGCGGGTCCGGGCGGAATTGAACATTCTTCAGGTGATCGCCCCCGGGGAGTATCAAACAGTGCTGCGACGCATGGCAAGGGGGGCCAAAAAGGCCAGGGAATATTTCGAGGGCTCCATGGCCGCGGCGGCCTTTGCCGAAGCGGGACAGCCCGAGATCGCCGGCGAAATCCTGGCCGAGGCGAAACGGAACATGGACCTCCTTCTCCCCGAATCGGAAAAGGCCGGCGTCCCGTGTCGTCTCACGCTGAAAGCAGGAAAACCCGGCAAGGAGATCCTGCGCTTCGTCCACAAACATCATGACGTGGTCTTGGCGATTTACGACCGAACCGAAGATGAACGGGTACCGCGTCCGGGCGCCGGGAAAAATAGGATCCCGCGCGGAATTCGGAAAAACCTGCATGTCCCCCTCGTGGTGGTTCAGGGCTGAGTCACGGGGACCCGGCAATTTCAAAAAAACTACCGTTCTGGAGGAAATAGACATGAGAATTCTTTCGAGATTGAAGAAAAAGGCGGGCAAGGTTAGTGAAAGGATGGACCAGTACCAGGAGGCCATCGCCTTCGCGGAAGCAGGGCAACCGGCCCAGGCACAACAACTCTTCCAGGCGCCCTCCCCGGAAGAGACTCAGGATGAAATCAACCGCCTTTTGGTAATCGGACGCGAGAGCACTTTTTCAGAGGAGGTCATCAACTATGCGCTGGAGATGGCCAAGAGGATGTCCTATGAGATCGTGGCCCTGAACACGGCCCCTCTTTCGTGCGACACTTTTCAGATTTTCTCTTCGTCCCAGAAAAAGTTGTGTCAGGATTTCAAGGCGCTTTCCAAAGAAAATGTCCGGGCCTTTCAGGAAGAAGCTCAAAAAATGGGCATCCCGTTTACCCATGTGATCAAGTACACGGACCGGGAGGAGGCCCTGGAAGAGATCAAACAGGAATTCAAAGATATCGAATTCGTCATATCCGACACGGAATCGGACCGGCCCGTATCCAGGCCGGAGGGGGGAGAAAGGGTTACGCAGCCCATTTACGTCTACTCCATGGTCTGAGTTGAGGAAACTCAGCACAATACACAAGGGACAAGGGAGCAGAATATCTGACTCGTTGCCCCCCGGGCAACGGGGCGGATTTCTGCTTTTTGCGGTTGAACTGCGAGGGTGAAGGAGTCTCGAATCCACCAATAAATAACAGGAGAAAGTTGATGGACGCCCATTTCTTTTTTGGACTGGCTTTGATCCTTTTTACCTTTTTTCTCTGCTACTGGTTTAGGAAGCAGAAATAGCAAACCGACCACCACGCAACGCATCGGACTGGTGGAGCCCCAAGGGTATGCCGGCGGTAACACCCGGGTTTCTCCGATTGGCCTCGCCATGGACGGGACCTGACCTGATGCGACATCCCGCCCGTAACGGCATTCATCCACGGCTGAGGTCCCGGGGCCTTCTTCGGGCGGGCTAAATGAATGGAAAGGAGCTTGGTGAATGACTCCCGAAATGATCATGACCATGGTTGTACTGGCTTTCGTTATAGTCCTTTTCGTATTCGAATGGGTCCGGGTGGACGTCGTCGGGATCATGATGATGGTCCTGCTCCCGTTGATAGGGCTTGTTTCAGCCAAGGACGCCTTTGTCGGCCTGAGCAGTAACGCGGTCTGTTCCATCATCGCCGTCATCATCATCGGAGCGGGATTGGACAAGACCGGTGTAATGAACCAGGTGGCCGGCCCTATCGTCAAACTGGCCGGGAACAGTGAAAAACGAGTGATAACCTTGATCTCGGGCACGGTGGGCATCATCTCCAGTATGATGCAGAACATAGGTGCGGCGGCCCTGTTTCTCCCTGCCGCCCAGAGGATTGCAAAGCGCATGGAGGTACCCGTGTCTCGGATCCTCATGCCCATGGGGTTCTGCGCCATTATCGGCGGCACCATCACCCTTGTGGGGGCGAGCCCCACCATCCTGCTCAACGACCTGATGGTCCTGGGTGGCAAGAAACTCGAGCCTTTCGGTCTGTTTACGCAGACCCCCATCGGGCTCTGCCTCCTGACCAGCGCGATCCTCTATTTCATCCTTTTCGGCAAGAAGATCCTGCCCGCGGGAGAGGGTGAGGCGGACAAGGGCGTCACCGCAGCCCTCATGGCCGAATACCGCGCCCTGGGGACTGTCTTCGAACTGCATATACCTGAAGACTTCGAGGGCCCCAGGACCCTGGAAGAGCTGGGGATTCGCCAGTGGTTCCTGGTGACCGTAGTGGCCATCAGCCATGCAGGGAAGAAAGAAAAGCAATTCGTTCCCAGAAGCAACGATCAAATCGAGCCCAACGACGACATCGCGGTGGTGGGCCGCGAGAAAAACGTGCGAAAGATGGCTCAGGAGCTGGGATGGGTCATCAAACCCGGCCTGGACGTCTTTGCCGAGAGCCTGTCGCGGACCAACGCGGGGATGGCCGAGACCATCGTATCACCACGATCGGAACTGATCGGGAAGACCTTGAGTGAGATCAATTTCAAGGAAATGTACGGCGTAAATCCGGTGGCCCTGTTCAAGGGGAACAAGATATTTTATGCAGGCCTGACCCAGATCCGTCTTCACATGGGAGACACATTACTCCTTCAGGGGCCATGGGAGCGGTTTCATATCCTCAAGAATCGGCCGCAGCCCAGGGCATTGAGCTTTGCCACGCCCCTTGAGGGAGAAATCATGCGTCCCCAGAAGGCCAAAACGGCCGTCTTGTGGTTGGCCGTGGCCCTGGCCCAGATCATTTTTTTCAAGGTGCAGCTATCCGTGGCGCTCATGTCCGGTGCCCTGGGCATGATCATCACGGGCGTTCTGTCAGTGGATGAGGCCTACCGGGCCGTGGACTGGATGACGGTATTTCTCCTGGCGGGCCTCATCCCGTTGGGAATCGCCTTTGAAAAGACGGGGACCGCGGCCTTCATCGCCCACAATATCCTGGCACTTATCGGTCGACCCGCGCCCATCCTGCTCCTTGCGGTGGTGGGCATCATGACCTCCTTCTTCACGCTGGTGGTCTCCAACGTGGGTGCCACGGTCCTGCTCGTGCCCCTGTGCATGAACATGGCGGTGATGGCCGGGGGCGATCCACGGATGGCCGCGCTCGTGGTGGGTCTTTCGGCATCCAACACCTTCGTCCTGCCCACCCACCAGGTCAACGCCTTGATCATGAGGCCCGGCGGCTACCGTACGGTGGACTACGCCAAAGCCGGGGCCGTCATGACGGCCATATTCCTGACCGTGGAATTGAGCGTTCTTTATTTCTTTTACGGCATTCAATAGGGCCGGGGTGGAGTCTCGGGCCGGTCCCTGCCCGGGCCTTGCCGGACAAACGGCGTCGGGAAACATAGTGCCGATTGCGGACCCTTATCTTTCCACAACCCCGTGGAAGTGCGTCCGCCTCGGAATCTTCAGGAGGTTTACAGCATGGCAGTCATCACCATTTCCAGGGGCTGTTACAGCCAGGGAAAGGAAATCGCGGAAAAAGTGGCAACGGAGCTGGGCTATGAGTCCATGAGCCACGAAATGCTGATCAGAGAGGCATCGGAAAAATTTCACGTTGCAGGCCAAAAGCTGGAAGAAAGCATCGAGGATGCCCCCAGTTTCCTGGACCGCCTCATGCATGTGCGTGAAAGGTTCCTGCTGTTCGCCCGGGCGGCTCTGCTGGAGCACCTGGCCAGGGACAACGTGGTGTACCATGGTCACGCTGGGCACCTTCTCGTGCCCGGCGCGGACCATGTCTTGAAGGTGAGAGTGACGGCGGACATGGAAGAACGCATTGCCCTGGTCACCAAAAAAAGGCATATTTCAAGGGAGGAAGCCATAGAACGGCTGAAAAAGGAGGACAAACAGCGGGCGGAATGGAATCGCACCATTGGGAAAATCGACCCCAAGGACCCCTCAGTTTATGATATCATGATACACCTGGGAAGGCTCAAGATCGAAGATGCGTGCGAGATGATCTGTACGGCCGCCCGGAGCGACTCCCTCAAGTCCACCCCGGAATCCCTGAGTGTGATCCGGGATACGGCCCTTGCCTGTCATGTGAAGGCCGCCCTCCAGGACTTGTGCAAGGCCCAAGTCCGGTGCGAATCGGGCGTCGTGAATATCATAGTGGAAGGGCAAAAACTGAAAAAGACGGGGGCCGCCTCCGGGGACCTCCAGAACAAGGTGCGAGAGACCATTGCGGAAGACCTGGAAAACGAGATTCTGGCCCGCATCCGATCAATCCAGGGGGTTGAGGATGTGACGTTCGAAATCGCCCCACCGTTTTATTCCTAAGTATCCGTCC
>Ga0180301_10002742_pt1 | contig 13845 bp, 10 predicted proteins | sample GuaBasSediGuay16_FD_121797 | JGI IMG/M metagenome (GOLD analysis project Ga0180301, IMG submission 121797) | Subseafloor sediment microbial communities from Guaymas Basin, Gulf of California, Mexico - Guay16, Core 4569-2, 12-15 cm | ecosystem: Environmental > Aquatic > Marine > Hydrothermal...
AAGGTCCTTAGGTTATACAACTTAAGAGGCGATATGTCTTGCCTTCCTTAATTTTAGATTCTGTTTGCTCATCTATAGCCTTTTCAAGTTAAGGTAAAGTTTCAGGATCATCTTGACCATTACTTTTGTGCTTTTGGTCTTTTATTTTAATTTTGCTGTATTGCTATGTAAGGTGGCTACCATGGTTCTACTTTGCGGTGGCTAAAGTGTCTTCGACCATTCCTTCGGAATGACACCGCCTCGCCGGAGGACATAATACCGCCCATTAAAATGGGTGGTATTTTAACCCTTTACACTTTACTCTTCACTAATAATCAATCACCCATTAAACCTGAGCTTAACAGCAAAACCTTATTTTTGGCTCTTTAAATCTCTGTGATCCCTCTGCTCTTACATTGTAACCTTAAAAAAGAGACGTCTTAATGAAGCCAAGGAGGCTATAAAGGTATACTTTCCGCTCTCCCTCACATCCACTTTCTTACAAAAGACTTTATAGGGTGTAATGCTTTTACCATGATTAATGGCTTCTTATACTGCCGGGCAAATTCCTCGGGGAGCTTTCCCATAACTGCTTGTTGAAACAGTCCTTCTCTACTTGCACCTATAACCACCAGATCATAGTCTCTTGCCTCATCAAGAAGAGCCTCTAAAAGGTGTGATGACATGACATACTTGGGCTTAAACAATGAGCTATCTACTTTAAGTAAGGGTAAATTCCTCCTGAGAAAATCCTCAATGTTAACATTGGGCTTACCTGACGGGAAAACATGGAAAACAGTTATCTCGCCCCCTTTCTTCTCGACAAATATTGAAGCTGTCTCAAGAGCAAACGTGCTATTGGGACCTCCCGCGAAAGGAACAAGGACCCGCCAATATCTTTGTTGACGGCAGTTTTTTAAAATCGCTACATTACAGGTTGTTCGCTTTAAAACAGCGTCTATTGTACTTCCCAGGGCAAAGCCTTTTCGCCTAAAGCCTTCCCATCCCATTACTAAAAGGTCGGCTTTTTGCTCAGAGGCTGTAGAAATAATCCCTCTTGGAATGCTGCGACAGTAACGAATAGTACTCCCAAAGGGAAAATTAGTTGAAAGATAAAGTGTAGCTTCGACAATGGCCTCCTTACCTGTTAATATGTACTTGGGAGCATCTGAGAGAGAAAGCCGAGGTGGGACAGGTACCATATGAACTACTTCCACTTCTGCTTTTTTTGCCTTACAGAATCGGTAGCAATGCCAAGCAAGTTGCACGGCATTGACAGGATTGGCCACGGCAAGCAAAATTCGATAACGCTTTTTGCGAGGAATGGGCTTTTCCTCTAAGATCATAACCTCATCACGTGTTGCCATAGTCCTGTGCTTAGCATAGGTATGATAAATTATAACTCCTAAAATTATCCAGGCCGGTACCACAATCCAGGCTATAAGGCTTACATGAATCAACCATGCTGCAAGTAAAGCTTGGACAATAATGGCAACGATGGGAAAGAGGGGAAAGAGAGGCATGAGAAATCCATAAGTAAGCTCATCTCCCATTTGGTGACGAATGCGAACTGCACATAAGTTTACGATAAAGAAAAGAAAAAGAAACATCATGCTCGCACTTGATGCGACATCTATTGTAGGCAAAAAAGCTACCACACTGATTACTATTCCTGCGGTAAGAGCCAAGGCGACATCAGGGGTGAGATTCTTTTTTGAGATGTGGGCAAAGATCTTGGGGAGCATTCGGTCTCTGCCCAGAGCGTAAGAGACACGTGTTGCAGAGTAAATAGTTGCATTCAATGCTGAAGTAGAGGCAAAGATGATAGCAATAGTCGTTAGAAAACTTCCAAAGGGTAAAAGTTGAGAGATAGCCTGCCCGAATCCTTTGCTCCCATATTTTCCAATCCAAATCCAGGCAGGCTCACCCACATCTTTCACTGCTACCACACATGTAAAAGACAAACCCACGTAAGTGAGAACGACCAGGAGAATAGAATAAAGCATAGCTTTGGGGAGATTACGCCGAGGCTGAATGGTCTCGTCTCCAGCCTGAGCTATCACTTCGAATCCTTCAAAAGCAACATAGGTAAAGCCCATTGTTATAAGGAGCTTTTTCCAACCGTAGGGAAGAAAGGGCTCAAAGTTTGCCAGGCGTTCCGGATCAAGAAAAGCAACTACCACTCCTACCAGTGCAATGAAGGAAAGAATGATTATTTGCCCAAGCGTAAGCAGAGCTTCTGTCGTTCCAGTCTGAGAGGTACCCCGGTAGTTAATATAGAGGAATAAACTGGCAATCCCCACCCCTAAAAGTTTCTCAACCAGTGGGAGTTGAATATCTTTCACGGAAATAAGACCAAGTTGGGAAAGATAATGTGTTGTGTATATGGCAAAGGTAATTGCATACAGGCTTCCAGCAACAGATGAAGCAAACCATTCCATCCATCCAGTTAAGAAACCTAAACTGTGACCAAAAGCGATCCTTGAGAAATTGTAGGTACCTCCAGCCCTGGGCATAGCCGAGCTTAATTCGGCATAGGACATACCAGTAAAGAGAGCAATAATTCCATTTAGACAAAAGGTAAGGACTACTCCACCTGGTCCTGCTATCTTTATGGCATTACCAATTCCGATAAAGACCCCAGCACCGATCATCATCCCTACGCCCATCATGGTAATGTGAAGGAGCTTGAGCTCACGAGAAAGTCCAACAGCTATCTCGGATTGCTCGGTATCAGTTTCCTTCATTCTTGCTCTCCTCATTTATCCCTTGCGATTTCTTAGAGTATTTTGAATGGAGATCTTCGATGATACGTCTGCACCATAGAGTCAGAAAGATGATAGCACTCAGTGAGCTTACTATTACTATCAAACCTACTATAACATCAGCTTTCATCTTTTTCTTCCCGTCCCATACATCACATGTCAGGTTTAATCTAATTCAATTTTAGGCTTATGTCAATTTTGCCAGGATGAGTGAATTGGGCTCTTAAGAACATTTATAGACCTATCTTTAAGTCATCATAAAGATAGGACTGTCCCCCTGACATCTTTAAGGCGGCTACCATGGTCTGTTATGCGCAACCTACGGGTTGCGGCTATCCAGATGGAGCTATTTTCCCTTCGCTTCCTGGGAGCCCTCCTTTTTTGCTTCGCAAAAAAGTCATTTCCCTAAGTCGCTCAGGAAAAATAGCTCCATCTGTAGACATTAAAAAAACGACACTTGAGGGGAAAGGCTTCCGCCCATTCCCAAGGAAGATCCCTCCAATATAGCCTGCTCCCCCTTCTAAAGCAGGTGGCATTTTAACTCTTCACCCTTTACTCTTTACTCTTCACCCTTCGCTTCGCTTGTTTTTTCCTCGGATTAATATATGATTGAGTCAAACAAGTCAAATAAGCCATAGAGGCCCATATCTTGGAATATGAATAAAAAATTCAGGTAGGTTATTTGAAAAGGATGGAAAATGAGTTTTCAAAAACTGATTTCAATTCAAAGGATCAATGACGATGACATAAAGCGGGCAGCATTTCGGGCTTTAGAGGCAATTCGTGCGGAATCCTTGATGCGGGAAGGGATGAAGGTACTTTTGAAACCAAATCTTCTCTCAGCCAAACCACCTGAAAGAGCGGTGACCACTCACCCAGAGGTGGTGAGAGCTGTGATCCATTGGGTTAAACAATTCAGTCCGTCAAAAATCTACGTGGCCGACTCCTCTGGAGGCGGAGCAAGAATCGGCCTTAAGGCGACAATTAATTCCCTTAAAGTATCCGGTATCAAATCCGTGTGTGATGAAGAAGGGGTTGAATGTCTTGCCCTGGAGAAGACAAAACGGGAAATATATCCTGTGCCAAATCCTTTAGTTTTGAACGAGGTCGTCAGCACAAAACTCTTAAAAGAGGTGGATTTAATCATTAATCTTCCAAAGATTAAGACACATACTTTAACCTATCTTACCTGTTGTATCAAAAATATGTTCGGAATTATCTTGTTGGCTAACAAAGCCAGTATTCACGCTTTATTTCCGAGAAGAGAAGAGTTTGCCTCTGCCCTGGTGGACATATATTCAGTAAGTGTCCCCCAACTGACCGTTGTCGATGGTTATTTGTGTCAGGAAGGAAATGGCCCTTCCGCTGGCGATGTTGTTAAGCTGGATCTTATTCTGGCTGGCTACGATCCGGTCGCCCTTGATACTCTTGTATGTAAGATTATTGGCTTGGATCCTGATAGAGTTTTATATCTTGCAAAAGCCGAAGCCAAAGGTTTAGGTTCAATGGCACTCGAGGAGTTTGAAATAATCGGAGAGTCGATTGACTCGATAAGGCGTCCTTTCAAGATTCCTGGAGGGAAAAAGTGGTCGCTTCCATTTCCCCTGCCCAGGTTTCTTACTAATTATGCTGGCAGAATTCTTTTTCGATCCACTGTCCATTTTGATGAATCGAAATGCAAGTTATGTGGCAGTTGCTGGGAGAACTGTCCTGTAGGCGCTATCTCTCCACCTTCAAAGAAAATGAAAGTAAACAAAATACCAGTATGGAACAAGAGTAAATGTATAACCTGCTACTGCTGCGCGGAGTTGTGCCCTTATGAGGCTGTTAACTTTAAGACCAATATCCTAAAAAATATCCTTCTTTCATGGTTTGGTGGAGCTATGTTGGGCATTATTGCGATAGTCATCTTGCTTATTTACCTTTAAATGAACTTGCGATACTTTCTTTACTCAAACTTCCTCATCTAAATGAGGTTCTTGGCGAAGTTCTTTTTTACAGGACTGACGTCTCTTTTGTTCAAGCAATTTCTTTTTGGCTCTTCTTGAGCGCCTTCGCTTTGCCCTTCGGATTTTTTCGCGGCGCCTTTCCTCCTCGCTTTCCTTTCCCAGGATATGACTTTCGATCTTACGTACCAGCTCCCGCCTGGCCAAAAAGCGATTTAGAGCCTGAGATCGAGCTTTTTGCATTTTGACCTCAAAGCCGGTAGGAACATGTTTTAAGTAAACACAGGTAGCAGTCTTGTTGGCCTTTTGTCCTCCTGGACCACTTGAGCGGATGAACTTTTCTATCAGGTCTTCCTCCCTTATTCCAAACCTTCGCATCTTCTCCTCTAAGGCCCTTTGTTTTTCCGGACGAACTCCGAAATCGAGCATTTTTCACCTCGACGATCAGCTTTGTTTGATTATAAGAGAATTTCTTGGCAAGGTCAAAGCTTTCTATAAAGTCATCTTAACCATTACCAGAACTAGAGGCCTTTGATGCTCTTTCTTTCATTATTTTTGGAAAATTGTCCATATCAAGGGGAAGGTTCTTTATTAAGGGAAGCCAGAATAAGGCGCAGCGGCTCCCGAGGCGTTTTTCTTTTCGCATCTCATCCCTTTTGACTTTATTTTCAAAGAAACAAGGCTGTTGAAAACATCGACCTCGATATTGTAAGAGCCCGCATAATCCATAATCAAGGTTTAGATGCCAAGCTCCTTATGCCAATCCTTGATGAGCTCCCTCAAATATTTGAGGAATCTTATCTCCCTTTCGGTAAACGTTACCTTGCCGGTTCTACAAACCGGGCTAATGGGAAGGCCACAAAGTTGGAGGAACATCTTCGAGGATGCTGGATACTTGTTGCTCAGCGCCAATTTTATAACCCCTAAAAAACGCTGAAGCTTGCGGGAACTTTCCGGTTCTCTTTGAAAGTTCTCGCAGAGCCATACGTAAAGTTCGGGACAGAAGTTGGCGTCTATTCCACTAAATCCATCTCCTCCGAGAAGGAGCGAGTCTAAAAGTGTTAACGAGTCGGCATTGAACCACCTGATCGATGTACCCTTGATCGCCCCAAGCTTGTCCTTTATTAAATCAGTCTGCGCCGAGGTATCCTTGTAGAAGAAAAACCTCTTGGTGGATGCTGCCCACCTTAGAATTTCAGGAGTTAGAAGGCGATGATATGGAAGGGGACATTCATAAAACCCGAGTGGTACCTCATCTGTCAGTTCCAAAAGCCTGCTCACATTTTGTAGCCAGATATCATCCCCCTCATCCCTTCTGGCTAACTGACAGACAATGACGACAGCTGCCTTAGCTCCTTGCTCCCACAATTTCTTGATAAATTGTGCCTGTCTTTTAATTGAGCCGCCAAATGTTCCCGAGGCAACCACGGGCACTCTTCCTGCACTGCGCTTAACCACCCGTCTGACTAAACTGATCTTCTCCTCTTCGGTCAACTCATACATCTCGCTTGAAAGACATACAGCAAACAGCCCCGCTACTCCTGCCTCAATATACCAGTCTGTTAGAGCATCCACGCCAGACCAATCAACTTCCCCATTCTCCTTAAATGGGGTGAGCATTACCGGCCATACCCCTTTTGTAACTTCGGGCTCCATCTTCGCTTTTGTCCGTGTCCCAATCAAGCTTAACGGTAAAAGTTTAAAGTTCAGGGTTATAAAATGAGCAGCCTTCCTTCCGGATTAAACCTCTCATATAAGCTCTTCCTTATCTCCTGTTTTTCCCTGTAGGATGCTATGTGGTCATAGCCTGGTTGCTCCCAGGGTGGCGTCCTGAGGAGGGATTTGTCAAACTCATCCAAGAGCTTTCCCTCAAGCTCTTCTTTGTATCTTCCCTTGATGAACATCTCGAAGGCATCGGAAAACTTATTCCAGGCCTCCTGTTCTCTTCCAGGACATACAGGGTAAAAAAGACCGTTGTTTGCCTTCACCGCCTTAAGATCTCCCCTGCCATCTCCAATCATCAGCACGTGGTCGTCCTCATATCCACCTACCTTTTTGGCCACCTCAATGTGATGTGCTTTTGAGCCCATCTCCTGGCCGGCGATGATATGGACGTAGTCGGCTATACCCTGTGCCTCCCAATAATTGGCCAGGTCCGTATAAGGCGTTTGCGAGACAACCATAAGATCGGCATATTGAGCCATCATCTCCAAAGCTTCTTTGACTCCCTTAAAAGGTGGAATCTTGGCGGATATATGGGGAAACGTCCTGTTGACCGCCTCGCTCCATCCTAAAAGCTTATACAGGGCAAAGCAGGTCGGATTTTCCTCGTTGATGAACTTTTCAAGGCTTGGATTTCCCAATCCTAACTTTTTTCCCTGGGCATAAGCGATGTAATCATCCACCAGTTTCACATCGGGCAAGGTTATGTGCTTTTCAGCCAGTGCCTTTTTAACATCCTCCCTTGCATTGAGGGTTTTGAGGGTGAGCTGGATGGCGATGAACCTGTTACATCCTCTGGTCGTGGAAAAGAGGTTGTAGTATTCGGCAACTTCCCTAAAGTAGGATTCGATTCCCCAGAGCCCGTAAAACTCCATAAAGTGAGGATGGAAGATGAGCATCTGTTTTCCATTCATATTGTCGGTGACGCAGCCATCGGTATCGATGGCGACCAAAAAATCCTTCCCTCTCTTAAAATTTTTCAGCTGTTGTTCTGGATCCTCCCTTAGCTGCTGTTCGGTAAGTCGAGGTAAGGCCATTTTTTATTCCTCCATTTGATTAATGTGATGTGGTTGCACGTTCCTTAATTTTTTTTTTACCCACCACTTACCTGTATCCTGCGGGCACGTACTCTGCGCACAGTTTTGGAGCCATAATCTCCTTGAAGGAGGCAAACTTAGGAAGTGGCCCACCGATCAGGGGCATTGCCCAGTTCACAAACTCATCGGTTACATCTACCTTACTGGGAGCGAGCCACTCCCTGGGAAATTCTCTCTCCGAGTTCGCCACAACATTTAGGGGGACCTTGTCGTACCTGACCTCATATCTGGGGCCAGGAACTCTCAATATGGTCGACATAAAGCCGTTTTCTCCCTTTAAGGCGAGTTTTGCCGCATAAGCTCCCACCTCGTAGGCCTCCTTGCGGTCAACCTCGGATACATAGGCGATCTCGCGCCTTTGACGCGTCCCTGGCCTTTCAGCTCTGGCTATTCCCTTGACCACCAGCCTGCTTTGTACCCTTCCCTTGCTGTCCTTTCTGTCCATTCCGTTAAGATAGTTGATGAGCACCTGCTCGACGGTCCTCTCGGAAGCGCTGAACTGTGCATGTCCGAAGCTATCCCTCAGCACCCCCAGATCCCCGAGGTTGGCTCCCTCGCCGATGATGACGATACATCTACCGTGCTCGCTTAATTTCTTGTTGACCTCTTCGGTGATAAACTCGAGATTGGCCTGCCAGTCATCCTTCGACAGGGCCTCCGGAAGTATTATGAGCAAGGGCATTTTTCTTTCTGGATCTGCTAATCTCGCCGCAGCAGGTATAAAGCCAATCTTTCTTCCCATCACCCCGATCACCAGGACGGGATCGCTTGTATAGCTTGCCTTGTTCTCCTCGTTGGCTTCCAGAACGTTGATGGCCGTGTTTCTGGCCACACTTCCATAGCCCGGATCATGGTCGCAAATGGCAAAGGTGCCGTCACTTTGTAGTGTGCCGCCGACATCATTGTCAATTGTCTTTGGTATGCCGATGCAAATTAGATCCAGGCCACTTTCCTTGGCCAGCCTGTTTACTTTATCTGCAGTGTCCATGGAATCTCCGCCACCGCAGTAAAAGAAATAGCCAATGTCGTGTTTCTTGAAGACTTCAACGATCCTGGCTAAGTCCTCCTCACTTCTTATCTTGTACCTGCAGCTGCCGATCACTCCGGCAGAGGGGGTCTCGCTCAAGAGTTCTATTTGCTCACGGTCCTGAGCGGAGATGTCCAGAAGCTCTTCCCTGAGGACACCGAGAATGCCCATCCTTGCCCCATATATCTTTCCTACTTTTCCCGAGGAAGCCAAGGTATCGATTGCTCCTTTAAGAGAGCTATTTATCACCGAGGTTGGCCCTCCTGATTGTGCGATGACTGCGTTTCTCACTTTTCCTCCCTCCATTATTTAGTGGTAAATAAGTGATAATTTACCTTTTTCTCTCACCCTTCACTCATAACTTCACCCTTTATATCATAAAGGTATTTTCCCCCATTTTCAATCCAGAGCCTTCCCGCTCCTGTAAAGTCCTCTTTACGTAATGATTCTGGGTCCCTGTAGCCTAAGCCAACGGCTCTGCAGACCTTTTCGGGAATCCTTGTGGCCAGCGTCACCTCAAAGAAGAAATCTTCCTTTCCACTTGCCGGGTCATAATTTCCCGGTCCCCTTACGTTGATCACGTGAGCGGCCACGTTTCTGGAAAAGGCGGGATGTAGCCTTAAATAATGCTTTACGTAATCCTTGCAGTGGTAGCCTATCTCTCTTAAGGCGGCATCCATCTCCGGCTTTGAGTGAAAACAGCTGATGTGCGGTGCGTAGATGATTATCTCCCCTCCCTCCTTCATTACCCCCGGCCTTTGAAGTTTATAAGAACCCTTGCCAGCCGTCCAGACCTCATCGTAGCTTTTTCCGATGACCTGTACGGCGACATCTAAGGGACGATCGAGATAGATGACGTGAAGCTTAGAGCTTGCCTCGGCAGCCTTCCGGTAAGCGGCGATAAATCCCTCCATATCCACTCCTGCGTAAAGTCCCTTGGGAACTACACTTTCATCTTCTTCCTCTTCGAATACCATATCAAAGGAAACGACAGGAGCTTTTATCTTCTTGAAGATATAGGAGGAACCCTCGTTTATGACATCACGGGCGGGGTTATCGACCGAGCCAATTATTTTGGGAACGCCCACGAGGACAGCAGCCCAGTGAAGTAAATCTATAACCTGTGGGCCAGAGATTCCCGGGAAGAAGACCTTGAGCCCCCCGGCGTAGCCAGCAGCCTCATGAGGTAAGGTCCCGGTGAGGGCAACGATTAAATCGAAGTCTTCCGTGACCAGTTTGTTTACCGTGACGGGAATCGGCTGTTCAAGTTCTCCTTCGGTCTTTTCAGCTACAAAGGAGGCCGGAATCTCGCCTACTTCAACGAGCCAGTTCGGGTCGTTGTATTCATGATTGTAGAACCGACTAAAGCTCATCTCGCTTGAAATTCCCAGTTTAGCCCTGATCTCCTCCTCGCTCATCCTCCTGTGAGTACCACCTGCGTTAAGAGAACAGATTTCTTTCATGCCCCTGGCCTTAAGCTCCCGATAGATGAGGGGTACGAGCTTGTGGGAAAAATCGTTTCTCGTATAATCAGGATGTATCAGGAGAACTTTTTTTACTTTCTTGAAGTCCCTTAAGATCTCCTGCACGACCTCGAATAACTCCTCGTCGGTAAGCTTTCCCTTAAGGTTTTCTCTGAAAATCATGGAATTTGCCTCATCTTTTTTGCTCTGGACGACCCTCCTTTGTCCAGAGGGTATGAAAGATTCCCGGCTCATCAAACCTCTCATAGGTGTGCGCACCGAAGAAGTCCCTCATCGCCTGGATGAAGCTCGCCGTGGGCAAGACCTTTGTCCGGTAGCTGTCGAAGTAGCTTATGGACTGACTTAAGACGGGAACAGGTATGCCGCATCTTATAGCAGCCTGAACCACATACCTTAAGCTTGGAAGCTCATCGTTGAGCACCTTGCTGAACTGGGAGGAGACCATAAGATTGACCAGATCAGGGTTCTCGTTAAACGCTTCTTCTATTATGGGAAGCATCCTTGACCTGATGATGCAGCCGCCCTTCCATATGCGTGCAATTTCGGCCATCTTAAGATCATAGCTATATTCCTTTGATCCAGCCCTTATCAGGGCAAAACCCTGAGCATAGGCCATCCTTATCGAGGCATCCAGCGCCCTGGGTATGTGTCGGATAAGCTCTTTCCTATCTTCATATTCTCCATCGGGTCCACTCAAGATGGATGAGGCTGCCACCCTCTCATCCTTGTATGCTGAGATGATTCTTGCCAGGAGCGCTGCGCTGATGGAGTGGACTGGAACCCCTAAATCATACGCTTCCTGGGAGGTCCATTTTCCGGTTCCCTTCTGTTTTGCCGTATCTTTGATCACCTCAATGATGGGCTTTCCTGTCTTGTGGTCCTTTGTTCCCAGTATCTCGGTGGATATTTCCAGAAGATATCCGCTCATAACCTCCTCTTCTGTCCACCTCTTAAAATGCTCATGTATTTCCTCTGTCTTCAGTCCTGCTCCTTCCCTGAGGATATGATAGGTCTCGCTGATTGCCTGCATAATGGCATATTCGATTCCGTTATGCACCATCTTCACGAAATGACCTGCTCCACCAGGACCTATATAGGTACAACAGGGCTCTCCATCGACCTTAGCGGCAATTGCCTTGAGAACGGACTCAACGGCATCATAGGCACTTTTGTCTCCGCCTGGCATTATGCACGGTCCCTTAAGAGCTCCTTCCTCTCCACCGCTGATTCCCGTGCCTATGAAGACCAGGCCTTTTTCCCTTGCCTCCTTTACCCTCCTTTCGGTGTCCTTAAAGTGAGAATTACCTCCTTCGATGAGAATATCTCCAGAAGAAAGGTATTTTGCCACCTCCCTTAAGACATCGTCCACCTTAGAGGCGGGAACCATTACCCAGACAGCTTTCTTTTCTCCGTCAAAGGAGCCTGCCAGCTCCTTGAGCGAGGAGACGGTCTTAATTCCCCTCTGGGCCACCTTATTTCTGATGCTTTCATCTATGTCGTAGCCGATGACCTGGATTCCTTTGTCCATCATGTTCAAGGAAAGACTTGTTCCCATGGGACCCAGGCCAATCATCCCAATTTTTTTCACGCTCATTTTTCTCCCTCCAGATAAATTTTAAAAAATCCTCTAAGACAGACCTGAAGGTCTCTCTACTACACTCCTGAGAAGGCATTAAATCCCCCATCTATGGGGATGACCACGCCGGTCACGAACCTTGAGGCATCAGAGGCAAGATAAATGCAGATTCCAATAAGATCCTCGGGTTTGCCAAACTCACCCATAGGGGTATGGGAGATTATGGATTTTGCACGGGGGGTAAGATTTCCCTCCTCATCTAAGAGGAGATATCGGTTCTGTCGAGTGAGGAGAAATCCCGGGGCAATGGCGTTGACCCTTAATTTTTTATTGTACTCTTGGGCGAAGTGAGTCGCCAGCCATTGGGTGAAATTGCTTACCGCAGCCTTGGCAGCTGAATATCCAGGTATTCTGGTCAAAGGACGAAATGCGTTCATGGAGGATATGTTTATGATGGAGCCTCCGTTCTCATTTTTCACCATGGACTTTCCGAATACCTGACAGGGAAGGATGGCTCCTCCAAAGAGGTTGAGGGCGACCACCTTCTCCAGAGCGGATAGGGGAAGATCAAAGAAGCTGAGCTCCTTGGAGGTAGTTGCCTCCTTGATATTTCCTCCGGCTGCGTTGAGAAGAATGTCCACCCGGCCGAAGTCACCGATTACCTCATCATAGCAGGCCTTTATCTTCTCAATATCCATGACATCTATATAGTAGCCCTTTGCCTTTATTCCTTCTTCAGTAAGCTCGTCTACTACTTTATCCGTGCTGACGATATCGCATATGGCTATCTCCGCTCCTGCCTTGCCGAGTCCCTTGGCTATGGCCGAGCCTAAAACTCCTGCCCCACCGGTGATCACCGCTTTCTTTCCCTCAAGGCTGAATATGTTTAAGATTTCCTTCAACTTTCCCTCCTTATTTTCTCGATCATATATTTTAACTGCAAGGCAGCGAAAGATGACCTGCGAAAAGAACCTTCCCCGACTATACTCTTAACGAGGCAGGTCTTTAAACTCCCAAAAGATCCAGGTGTTTTCTGATATGAGTTGAGACCTCCTTATAATGCTCATCTTCGTTCTTAAAAAGGGTCCTGTAGATTCTTTCTCTGAAGAGGAATTTTCCATATCTATCCTTTGCGCTCAGAACAGAGCCATAGGTTATATGGATGAGCTGGCGGGAATCCGGCTTGTCAAAAAGAGCTTCCAGATCCTCATCAGCTAAGCTGTCCAGGTCAGGAATGCGGGAAAGATCAGTGCTCACGTGGTAGGAGGCCTTGTCCTTTTCGAACCTTTCTAAGGCGAAGCGGTGAACTTCCCTGTAGAGGGGAGGCTCCTTCCTGGCGATGACCCTCATCGCCTGAAGATAGCTGGTTCCGGCAGTCTTAATGTGGAAAAGGCCTTCTGTCCTTTGCGAGAAGGCTGGATAAACCGACAGCTTATCGCTTCCGGAGTGAAGGGACAGCTTATACCCGCCGAACATCTTAGCTATGGCTGAGTGCAGGGAAAGCTCATCGGCAAACTTTTTCACATCCCCAATGTAGTCTATCCCCTTTTGCCAGTCTCCTGTAAAACGGAGGGCGAGGTTATGAAAGTTCACGCCATTTCTTTGAAGTTCCTGAGCGATGAATATATGAGCCAGAGGAGAGGTCGGCGTGGAGGTCTCATCAACGGAGACCTCGAAGTCGAACTCCCCCTTCTTGTAATCATCTAAGAACCTGTAGCAGTCAACAACATGCCTTATTGCCTTAAGGTAAATGAGAACAACCTCCTTCAGCGATTTTTGGTCAAATCTTAAGCTTTTCCCAGCTATAAGGTATCTTTTTCCAAGATAAAGTTTTTCCAGCTCTTCTCTTTCCTTAAGGGAGCTGTAAAGCTTATCTTTTTCCTGCTCGCTTAGCCTGGGGACATCATCTCTTACGAAATCGGACGGATCCACGGTGAACATGGTATATCCACAATCTACAGCCTCTCTTAAATCCTCTGTTCTTTTCACATGATCAGCATCAGCCCCAAATGGTCCCCTGTATCCAGCCTCAAAGCATCCCCAGATGGCATCATCCAGCACCTTCTGCCAATCTCTTTCTGTCCTGCTCATCTCCCTTACAGACTGTTGAGCCAGAACGGGAAAGATTCTTTTTCCCTCAAATGCTCGAATGTGGGCAGGGGTCGCTATTCCCAGGCGGTCTCCTGTGCCAAAGGAAGTTCTCCTCCCACAAGGAGAGGGGGACAGATGAGGAAAGAACTGACGCAAAA
>Ga0180301_10002744_pt1 | contig 13838 bp, 15 predicted proteins | sample GuaBasSediGuay16_FD_121797 | JGI IMG/M metagenome (GOLD analysis project Ga0180301, IMG submission 121797) | Subseafloor sediment microbial communities from Guaymas Basin, Gulf of California, Mexico - Guay16, Core 4569-2, 12-15 cm | ecosystem: Environmental > Aquatic > Marine > Hydrothermal...
GTTTCCGCAGAATTTACATTTCAGACCATTTCTAGTTCTAGGGGGTTGTCTTGGAAGCCCTATTCTATCCCTAAATCTATAGTGGCTTTCCAAAGCTATTTTTAAAGCTTCTTCACCATACTTTCTAAGACATGAAACACATACTCCTAAATAGGAACTTATCGTTACACTTTCTTTACCGCAAATCCTACATTTACCACCATATTTGTACTTGAAAAATACCCTCATAGTATCATACTAGAAGAGATAATCCTGATTTCTTATCGAAGAAATGAAGTCTTCTCTGATCAAATATTAGCCATATTTTCTGTCCTGGCTCTAAGTTTAGATCGGGACTTGCAAGTATTTTAACTATGATACTGCCTATCTTTACGTTTACGACAACATCTCTACCTAAAGGTTCAACAACGTAAACTAGTCCCTCAACAGAATTCGGTTGTTCACTTAAAGATATTTTTACATGTTCAGGTCTGAACCCCATAACTACTTCTGATGCTTTAGAAGTTACTATTTCCCCAATTTCTTTACTAAGCTCTATTGTGAATTCTCCGCTATCGAAGAAGAATCTTCCATTTTTGGAATAAACTGTTCCATCGATAAAGTTCATTGGCGGGTTTCCTATGAATCCTGCTACGAAAATATTTGCCGGTTTATTGTATAGTTTCTCCGGTTCAGCATATTGCTGTAAACGTCCAGCATTCATAACAGCTATTCTATCTGCCATAGACATTGCTTCTACTTGGTCATGAGTAACATAGATTGTCGTAATTTTAAGTTCCTTTTGAAGTCTCTTTAGTTCAGCTCTCATAAGGACTCTGAGTTTAGCATCCAAGTTGCTTAAGGGTTCGTCTAGAAGCAGGACGTCAGGTTCCTTAGCAAGAGCTCTACCTAGAGCTACTCTTTGCTGTTGGCCTCCGCTAAGTTGTGCGGGTTTTCTATTTAAGAGATTGTCTATTCTGAGAAGTTTCGCTATTTCCCTAACTTTCTTATCTATTTCGTTCTTAGGTACCTTCTTAAGTTTCAGGGGGAATGCTATATTATCGTAAACTGTCATGTGAGGGTAGAGCGCATAGCTTTGGAAAACCATTCCAATATTCCTATCTTTAGGTGGTAGAAACGTTACATCTTCGTCGTCAAAATATATTCTACCCTTAGTTGGCCTATAAATTCCTGCAATCATAAGTAATGTTGTAGTTTTTCCGCATCCCGAAGGACCAAGTAGCGCTACGAATTCACCATCCCTAACTTCAAGGTTTAAATTATTTACTGCAACTACTTTCCCGAAAACCTTAGTTATGTTCTTTAATGTTACTTTAACCATTCATTTATCACCTCTTAATTCCCCCAACATATATCCTTAAGAGTAGCTTCTGTGATGTACTGAAGAATATGAGTGTCGGTATTGTAAAGAATAGGCCTAGCGCTGACAGTAGACCCCAATCTATGAATTTGTACTCACCTATCATATGATATATTAGTACCGGTAGGGTGTAATATGCTTCGTTTTTAACATATGTAAAGACAAGTATGAACTCTGACCATCCCGATAGGAAGGAGAATATCGATATTGCACCTATTCCCGGAAGAACTTGAGGTAAAATAACGCTTCTCCAAGCTCTCCACCTACTACATCCATCAACTAGGGCGGCCCACTCTATATCCCAAGGTATTGCGTCGAAAAATCCTTTAATAATCCATGTTGCCATAGGTATTTCTAATCCCGCCTTAATTAGCATTATCCCGACAAGGGTCATGAATCCTTTACCGTAAAGTCCGAGCTTATTTAGGATAACGAATAATGCTATTAGAAGTATTATACTTGGGAATGCATGGAGGGCTATTATGAACTCCATTAGTGGTGTTCTACCTTTAAACTCCATTCTCGAGAGAGCGTAGCCTCCAAGGACACTTACGAAAACGACTAACCCGGAAACCCCTAATGCTAAGGCTAATGTGTTGAATGTTATAGGCCATATGTTAGGATATTCTTTAAGACCCATTTTAAGTGGTGCCCAGAGGAATCTCCAATTATTAAGTGTTAGCCCCGCTGGAACAATGCCCATAATTACTTTGCTACTGAAGCTTTGCATGAAGAGCCAAAGTACCATTGTCCATATGGGTATGAGAGGTATTACGGCAATTAACACTACAGCCAAATATTTTGCTACGGTCCATAGTAGTGCTCTAGACCTACTGTATTTAACAACCTTCTTCCGGGCCATCGGCTTTACACCTCTATTCTTGAGGGTGCCATTAGCTTCTTAAAGCCGAAGATTCTAAAGTAAACATATATTAGCACTATTCCTACGACTACAAGCACTAGCGATATTGCTGAAGCGTAGCCATAAGCGTATTCCGAAAATGCTTTGGAATATGAGTAGAGAGACCATACCATAACGCCGGCTGCTTTAGCTATTCCGGCATATCCTCCGCCTCCGCCAGCACCCCAAATCATGAGTATGTACTCGTATGATGCTAGTAGGCTAAGTGTTTGCCAAGATATTACGAAAAGCATTGGCCACTTAAGTAAAGGTATTATGATATTCTTAGCTACTTGGAAATCTGAAGCTCCATCAACAAGAGCTGCATTTATGAGGTCAGGAGGTATTGACTTTATAGCTGCAGTGTAAACTATCATACCAAAGCTTGCACCAACATAGCCATTAACTATAATCATAAGTATTTGCGAATATGGCTTATCAAGAAGCCAACTATGAGGAAGCATGGTTTCAGGTACACCAACAAGCATAAGCATTTTGTTCAGCATTCCATAGTCTGGGTCTATGAACCAATTCCATAGGAGCGCATATATTATGCCCGGCATTATTCTAGGTATAAGCCATGAAACCCTTAAGAACATTGAAACGAACTCGTTCTTTATGAAGTAAGCAATAGATATCGAAAGAAATAATGCGTAAAAAGCATTTATCGATAATACGCTTACAACATATAGAACAGTTATTTTAAGTACCTCGCTTATGTAAGGGTCTTCTCCGAAAAATATTTTTCTAAAATTATCAAGTGTAATGTGAACCTCCGGTGTAAAGAAATTTCTTATGAAGGCTAGAAAGTTCTTTATTGAAAGATCTGTAAAGCCCAAATACACAGTTAAGATTACGGGAGCTATCCATGAGAGAAATATCATTGTAAGCATGGGTGCTAGGAAAAGCCAGGGTAATATTTTCCTAGCTAACTTAGCTTTACCGTAAGTGTAAACTTCACTTTCCGAAGACATACTGCATCCACCATTAAGTGTTTGTAGAAAAAAAGGTTGTGAGCTCGAGGTTTTACTCCTTAATTATTAGTTCATCACCGAGCTCCGACTTTAGCGTTGATATCATTTCTTCAAGTGCTTGTTCTGGTGTTGCTTCTCCCTTCTCAACCTTTGTTATTGCTGTTATCCAAGCGTCCTTGTAGACGCCGAATTTCGGATGTATGGGTTCTACTGATGTGTAGTCTAGCATGTATGCTACTTCGCTGTGGAACTTTGACTTCTTGTATAATGGTATTCCTAGTGTTGTCGTTCTTACAGGTAGGTGTCCGCTGTAGACTGCGTGTTCAGCATCTAGAGGTGCGGATGTCGCTAGCGTTATTAGTAGGAATGCTAGTTCTGGATACTTTGACTGCGATGTTACATAATACAGGTACGGGCTTGATAGCGTCATTGGCTTAAGTCCTGGTTCAGGTGCTGGAACAAGTGCGAACCCTATGTTCTCCCACTCGTACTCTTCTGTTAGATTACCTAACGTTTCATGGTATGGTACTCTCTGCCATTCCGCCCAGTGCCATGTTCCACCGAACCAGAATAGTACTCTTCCGTTAACGAAGTCGCTGTGTATCTTTCTCCATGAAGTACCTATCATGTCTGGAGGTAGTACCTTATCTACCTGTGCCATCTGGTAGAGTAGCTGTAGTGTCTTTAGCATTGCTTTCTTGTCTAAAACAAGCTTTCCTGTTTCAGGGTCTTGCAGTATTCCTCCGTACTGGTAGTAGAATATTATGAATGGTGTTCCGCCGAAGTTTGGTCTGTGGTAGAAGCCCCATGCAACAAGTCCTTTCTCCATAGCCTCCTTAGCTACCTTAATTAAATCTTGTATTGTTATTTCTCCGTTCTTTATCTTTTCAGGTAGGGCATTGATTTCTTCTTCACTCCATCCAAGCTGTCTAAGTACGTCCTTTCTAAAGTATAGTGGTCTTGCTTCAGTGTCTTGAGGTAATGCCCATATCTTACCCTTATACTTAACAGAGTTCCAAAGTACTGGCACTACATCCTCTAATAACATGCTGTATTTCTGAATGTAGTCGTCAAGCGGTATGACATATCCTCCTTCGGCTAATGCAGCAAGGTTCTTCATAGCTATAATGTCTGGTGCTTCTCCTGCAGCAAAAGCTGCTGTGAGCTTGTCCATGTAGTCTCCTCTGAAGAACTGCTTTTCAACCTCTATTTTTACGCCAGCGCCGGCAGCTTCAAGCATTTTGTTGAGTATTTCAGCTGCCTTCTCTACATTGTTAACTCTTGTAACGTCAACTGGAGATCCTGAAGCCCAGACCTTTATCTTAATTACCTGTGGTGCAGCAGCCGCAGTAACTGTCTGAGTCACCGTTTGAGTGACTGTTGTGGTTACTGTTGTTGTGGCTGCTTGTGTTGGAGGTGCTTGTTGCATTGCAATGAATGCTGCTCCTATAATAGCTAATATTACTACTATTGCTACTATTATAGCAAGTGTACTTTTCTCCATGGTCTCACCCACACCCCTTCACATACAATTTTAAACATTTAGTTAAGGAAGAGGGGTAGCTACCTTGGTAAGAACACTGGTTAGACCATGTATAATATACTAGTAACACTATTTAAGCATTAAGCTGAAAACCCTAATGGCTCCAAAATGTGTTTTGTGAAAAATATATTGAACATCTTAAACTAATTAGCCACTTATTTTAAGCTTAGACATGCGTATCGCTTATGTGTATGTGTTGATAAACCATTATTGCGCTTTCACCATAAACCTTCCTAGTATTCTCAAGTGTTAATATTTCCTCAGGCCTGCCCACAACGTAGAATTTCCTGTTAAGAAGTAGAACAAGGTCTGTGTGTTTCAGAAGAAGCATAGGATCATGACTCGTAACTATAACCAACTTCCTCCTAGCTAAGGACGCTATAAGGTTAGCTAGTTCTGCTTTACCTACAGGGTCAACAGCCGATAATGGCTCATCCATTATGAGTATTTGCGGGTCATGAACTATTGCTCGAGCAATTAGAACTCTCTGTCTCTGGCCACCCGATAAATTCCAAAAGCTTTCGTTCCAAAAGTCTTCAATCAAACCTACAGTTCTTAGAACTTTAGAAACTATATCTTTAGACCTAGTATCGCCGAAAAGCCTAGGCCACTTTCTCCTATACAGTAAATATGATGATTCAACAAGTTCCCATGCAGTTATTGGATATCTATTTTGTATCTCAGGGAATAATTGAGGAACATAGCCTATATGAGGACCTGCCTTGCTAGGATCTCCAGTCACATCAACCCCATTTATTATAACTCTTCCTTTAATAGGCTTTATGAGACCCAAAATAGTCTTTAGTAAGGTCGTTTTTCCAGCTCCATTAGGACCTAGTATCTGAATGAGACCTGAACCAGAATATTTTAGAGATAAACTATCAATTACTATTGAATTACCATAAGCTATCGTGACGCCATCTATCAGTATAGAGGGCATCTTATCACTCCTGTGCACAATTCTCGTTAAACTTATATATAAATGTGCACATTTAAACTATTTGGTGGTTATAGATGAACTTTAAAGCTTACATAGCATTTATAGTGCTAACTTTACTTATAGTCACTCTCTTATCCGTAAGCATGGTAGATGCTTTAAACGGTGGTTTATATATTGTTGTAACATTTCCTAATCTCATATATGATGTTAAACCTCTACTGTGTAGTGGTGACTACATAGTTTCAATAGCACCGACAGGCGTTGATCCTCACGAATACCAATTAACTCCCGCCAATGTTGAAGATCTAAGAAAAGCAGATATCATAATTTCGACAGGACATGCTCCTTTCGAGAAAAACATTGAAGAAATGGTTGGAAGGGAAATTAAGGGGGAACTTGTAATAATCCCTAAAATTCCCGATATTAAGATACTTACAAATCCAGCTACTGGAAAACCAAACTATCACATGCCCATATACGATCCAAACAACTATATATTATTCATTAAGTATGTTTCAGAAGTCTTAGCCCATAAGAGACCTGAATGCGCTAACCACTACTATGAGAGAGCCAAGGACGTTGTAGATGAGATAAGCTCTCTAATCAATCATACACCTAAGGTAAATATTATCGCGGTTGCAGATACGCCTACAACACAATATGCCGTCTCATGGATTGGTATTAGGATAAAGTACCTCATGATCAAGGAGCATGGAGTCCCGGCTTCACCTAAAGATATAGAAAGCATTGTTGAAGCAATGAAAAACGGTGAAGTCAAGTTAGCAATAATTAATAATCCTCCAAGAGCAAAGGCTTCAGAATCACTTAAGGAATTAGCCGAAAAATATGGTATACCAATACTTTACGTACCTAACCCTATAGGTGAAGGAAGCATTCTAAACAAATTAACCATTATTTCAAACCAGGTAGGCAATTTAAGCACGGAAACTTCCGAAGAAACAGCATCGCTAAAACAATCACAATTTACGATAGGAGAAAACATTGTCACTGCAGTATTGTCGTTACTGCTACTATTTATTGTGGGGTTCTTTATATTCACTAAAGCTAGAGGTGTTTAGAGAAATGAGAGTTACTAATGGCTTTTCGAAAACATTAGCTTTATTATTCGCATTAATTCTAGCTATTCTCATATCATCTGTAGTTATTAATTTGAAGTGGGTACTTGTAATGTCTATTGCGGCTCTAACTTATGGTCTTTTAAGTCCTATTGTAGCTGCTAGAAGACTTTACTTTTTAGCTAGTGCTTCACCACATTCAGCACTTTTAGCTGCCGTTTTAGCTATTCCCTTAGCTAGAATTTTCGGCGTCGCCAACGAGTATATTTGGGCTATCATCTTAGGTTTATTTTTAACCTATATTGTCGGTTACATGATACATAGGGGAATAGACACTGATACGGCAACAGCTACTTTCGTTGCGTTTACAGCTTCAGCAAGTGTTATGGCAATATACTATGTTCTAACAAGTTTTCCGCTGGAAACAGATATTTGGGCTATAATTGTTGGTGATCCATTACTTGCCGACTGGGACGATGTAGCTTATGCGTCAATAGTTATGATTTTTACAGCACTAACTGTTCTTTTAACATGTAGAGAGCAAATATGTTTAGGAATAGACAAAGACTATGTTAGGTTAGCTGGTGTGAGAGTTGAAATTTACGATTGGATAATGTTTACCCTACTTGGGTTAACCACTGTAGCGCTAATAAGGATTGTCGGATTTGTTCTAGAACACGTTTTAATACTTCTTCCAGCAGCAATAGCAACAACAGCTTCAAAGAGCGCTAAAGACGCAATGTATTTAAGTATTATATCGAGTTTTACAGCAAGTATTTTAGGATTGCATTTAGCTGTAGCTTTAGGTCTTGCGCCAGCAGGAATAACGGGTCTTTCACTTCTTACACTATATGTATTTGCTCTACTAGGTAGAAAGTGGAAGTGAAACATTATGACTCAAAATAGGGAGAGAAAAAGGAGATTCGGTATTTCGATTCCGGAAAAACTAGCTCAAAACCTTGATAAGCTAGCTGAAAAACTCAATTCGAACAGATCAGAAATAGTGCATCAAGCACTTAAAGAGTACATTCATGATCATTTGCACTACTTAGTGCCTCATGAATGTAGAGGAGTTATAATAATTTTAGGTGAGAAAGAGCATGGAAAACTGTTTAATGTAATAGAGGAGTATCATGCGATAATATGTAATTATAACCATACACATGCTGAGGAACACTGCATAAGTACCTTAATAGTTTCAGGACCTTCAAACAAGATAGCTGAGCTACACAAGAAGCTTCGCGAAATACCGGGCGTAAAGGTAAGATACATTCCCATATCTTACGATATAATATGATGAACGACCAATCTACTGAAGGGTGATGAAAAACTATGCTCTGAAAACTAAAAGAAATTAGGTTCAGTGAGGGGACCATTCATCACATTCATTCAGCGGGACAGCGTACGTTCATCACATCATCGAATTCTCTATTACAGTCCGAGTTCCTTCCTAATTTTGCTGTCTATCTCTAAACCTATTTTTCTAGAGCACTTATAAGTTTCTTCAACAGTCTTCATTAATGCTGCTTTAACACCTTCAGACTCCATCACCATGAGCCCTCTTATTGTGGTTCCGCCAGGCGTTGTTACTTCATCTCTAACCTCTGCTGGATGAACTCTAATATTTTTAAGTAATGTAGAAGTCCCTTCTAGTACATCGAGAATTCCCTGATAAGCTAGGTCCCTTGGCATTCCCGAAGCAACTGCGCCTAAAACTAAAGCATCAACAATTTCAGCTATAAACGCCGGTCCGCTTCCTACGAGACCAGTCCATATGTCAAGATATTCTTCGGGAACCCAAAAGACTGTTCCAAGACATTTAAATAATTCCTCTACAGCCTCCTTATGCTTCCCGAATTCGTCTAATGTTGATATTGCAGTGGCTGCTTTTCTTACGAGAGCGTTAATATTGGGCATCGCACGATATATTTCTATATTTTCTCCGAGAGCATCTCTAAGAGTTTTTATTTTAATACCTGCCATAATTGAAACAACAGTTTTTCCTTTCCAAGACCCCTTACTGACTTGTTTAACTACTGTTGGGAAATGGTATGGTTTCACACTTAGCACAACTATTTCAGCTCCTCTAACTGCCTTATCATTATCACGTGTAGCAATAGCACCTAATTTTTCAGCATATCTAAGTGTTTCATCTCTTCGACCAGTAGCGATTATTTTAACATCAGAACATGTTCTAAGAGCTTTAATTATTGCTGAACCTATTTTACCAGCACCTATAATAGCTATTGCTTCTATGTTCTCCAAGTACCCCATACTAACACCTTTAAAGGATCTCTGTATAGTTAATTGCTCGGTATGTATAAATTTTTCTTGAAAACATTGTAGCTGTAGTAAATTTGCTTATTTTTAGAAATACTAATCAGCAACCGTGCTTCTTATAGTAAATAAGGTTCGGGATTAATGTTGGGGAAAGTAGCTTTCATACCATTAGTTTCAAAAATACATGATGAAAACAAGGTTAAGGAAGCTCTTAGGAAAATAGAACCCTATGTTGCAAAGTACGCTGATATAAAATTTCCGAAAATATCTTCAATAAGTGAGATAGAGGAGATACCTTCAAAGAACATAGCAGCATACCTTATCTACATACTTACTGGAGGCGTTGAACATTTAGCGTTAAAGCTTTCCCGAAGACGTATACCAGTAGCGATAATTGCCCATGAAGAACAAAATAGCTTAGCTGCTTCCCTGGAGCTTAAAGCAAGACTAAACTACGAGAAAATACCTTCAGAAATATTTATGCTAGGAAGTTACGAGTTCGAAAGGGACCTAAAAAGCTTTATTAAAGCATCTAAAGCGCTTTTTAGGCTTAGAAAGAACCCAATACTTCTCATAGGAGACCCTTCACCATGGCTTATATACAGTAATATGCAATTGAACTCTTTAGCTAGAGACTTCGACTTAAATTACGATAAAGTTTCTGTAGAGTACCTGATAAACAGGTTTAAGAAAATCTCGCGGAATGAAATAGAAAAGTTGCTAGAAAAATACAGTATTATCGAAAGAAAGGAGCCGTCAATAGATGATTTAATTAGCTCCCTTAAATTATATGTAGCAATAAGGGATGTTTTAAGGGAGAGAAAAATAGACATCTTCACCATCCGATGTTTTGACCTACTAGACTATGGCTTAACGGCATGCTTACCTCTTAGTATGCTTAATAGTGAGGGGTTTATTGGCGGATGTGAAGGAGATATATTAGCAACACTTTCTATGGCTATTCTCTCAAGTATTTCTGAGAGACCATCATTCGTAGGTAACGTGGTCTGGATCGAGCGTGACTATGTGCTTTTTGCTCACTGTATGGTACCGCTAAAACTTACTAAATACTTTAGATTTCGCTTACACTTTGAATCAAATAAGGGATTAAGTGTTGAAGGGCATTTTACTCCGGGAGAGACTGTTACATTTATGAGAATAGATGGTGTTAGGAGAATATTAAGGGCAGGTAAGGGAGTACTTGCGAATGAGGAACCTATCATGGTGAATGCGTGTAGAACGCAAATGTTAGTTAAAGTGTTTGGAGATTCTGAAAAGCTTGTTAAAGATACTATAGGTAACCACTATGTATTAACCTTCGGAAACTACATTGAAGAGCTTAAGCATTTTGCAAAAATAATCAACTATAGCTTCGATGAGGTTTAAACAATGAATAGTAATGGAAGAATTGAAGCAGTGTTTTTTGATATAGGAAGTACACTCTACCATGTAGAAATGGAAGAGAATCCCCCATGGTGTCTCGCGGTATCTGAAAAATTGAAAAACCTAGGATACAATGTTAATGCAGAACACGTTTTTAACGCGTACAAGTTGGCTAGAGACGAATTAAAAGCCCTTATTTCACCCAATGAACTATGGCATTTATCAATACTCTCCTTAGCCTTAAAAAAGCTAAATATAACACCTAAACCAGCGCTTGTCTCGGAAATCTACAAAGTATCTGTAAAGTCTCTCAGTAAATCGTTTAAATTGAATGCTGAAGCAAAGAAAACACTTAAATCACTTAAGAATATGGGGCTAAAAATAGGCATAATTTCTAATGCTTCATCATACGATGTAGTTTATGAAGCGCTAGTTAAAGATGGATTAGAGAAATATATTGATGCTTTAATTACATCCCAACAAATTTCCTGGAAAAAACCTAATCCTAGAATTTTCTTCTACGCGTGCGAATTATTATCGGTAAAACCTCAAAAAGCTGTTCATATAGGTGATGATCCGTACGCTGACGTTCTAGGTTCGAAGAAAGCGGGTCTTATATCGATTCAGATACTTACGGGAAAAAACAAGCCTTCACCTTATGCAGACTATGTGGTGCACAACCTATCGGAAATTTTAGAAATAATAAAGAAGCTTTGAAATTACTTTTCTTTTCGATTGCTGGACGAACTACTTGCTTTAGAATATAGTTTAGCTTAGCAAAGAAATCTATTGAGAAAATGCTAGCATAGCATGTTTGAGGTAAGGCTTCAATGAACAATTACGCTAAAGCGCTAATTTCAGGCAAGTGCTCTAAATGTGGAACAGAGGTAATAAGGGTATATCTTAAAATAGATGGGCACAAACACATTTTATTATGGTGTCCTAACTGTAAAGACTTCATTATACCTCCAAAACTAGCTGAGAATAGAGCTTTAAAGAGAAAGCTAATTAGGGTGAGAAGAAGGCTTCTTGAAAAGGTTATTGTTGCTTAAGCATTAAACATATTTCCCAGAAATTCTTTCCATTCCTAATTGGGCTAAGTTTGTGAAGTTAAAGTGTCCTAAGCTTCTAATTACGACAAGCAAGGGTAAAGAAAAACAAGCTATTGAGGAAATAGTTAACATACTTTTTGAACATGATAGTGAAGCTTATGGTGCAAAGACGGAGTTCGATGGTGTTGTCTTAGTATATACTTCATTAGAGCCTAAACAAGCGTTAAACATTATTAAGAAAAAGCCAACTTCTGTAATATTTAAGGTTGTGCCCATAGAAGCTTGTGTTAAAACGAGTCTAGAAAACATCGTTAGGAAAGCCTTAGAGATCGCAAGAAACCGCATTTTCAAAGGTGATACCTTCGTAGTTGACTGTATTAGGAGGGGAAGGCTTGTTCAATCAAGCGTAATTGTTGAAAGAACTCTTGGCAAAGCTATCGTTGAGGAGCTTGGCGGGATAGTTTCGTTTAAGAACCCTAAGTACATTGTTCGTGTTGAAGTTGTTGGAGAAATAACGGGCATATCTGTTTTAAAAAGGGATGAAATATTACGGAGGAGGGGTAGGGGCGGAACTGTTAAATAGTTATGATAGGGTAAGCGAAAGTATAATATTGGAAGGTGAGCGTACTATGAAAGCAAAGGATGGTAAGAGATTTATGGATGCTGAAGATATTATTGAGAAAGTTCTAAGCAAGCCCTCCGTATTTAAAGCTAAGGAAGCACTTTATCCAGAATACATTCCCCCATCCCTACCCTACCGTGAGGATCAAATAAGGCTTCTTGCACAATACTTTAAGTTCCTACTTTACAACCCAGGAAGTATAAGCCAGAGAGTATTCTTACATGGTCCTGTAGGTGTAGGTAAAACAGTAACTTCTAGAGCTTTTGGAAGCATTTTCTCATCTAAAGCTAAGATGAAAGGTGTAAACCTACAATACATACATGTTAACTGCCATAGGAATAGGACAGTTTACAACATAGTATCTGAGATTGCTAAGCACTTAAACATTCCATTACCTCAGAGAGGTCTTTCAGCATTCGAGCTTTACTCAGCAATTTTGGAGTTCCTTGAAGAAAACGATGTTTACGTTATTCTTGCCCTCGACGAATTCGACTACTTCATAAGGGTTTCAGGAAGTGATGCATTATACTTCTTCATTAGAACATATGATGAATATCCGGAATACACTAAGAGAATAAACTTTATCTTAATAGGCAGAAGCCTTAGTGAGTTAGAAAGCTTAGATTCTGCAACATCAAGCTATCTTCTAAGACACATGATAGCGTTTAAACCATATACTGCCAGAGAAATTAGAGATATTTTAAAGCAGAGATTAGAACTAGCTTTTTGGGAGGGAGTAGTAGCACCTGAGGTAGTAGATGCAATAGCTGAAATTGTAGGAGTAGATAAGGGTGGCGACGGAAACGCTAGGGCTGCAATAGAGCTTCTGCTAAGGGCTGGTGAAGCAGCAGATTATGAAGGGAGCTCATATGTTACATTAGAACATTTAAGAAAGGCATACGCTTCAGTAGCTGGTGCTGAAAGCTCAAGCTACATAGTAATAGCTAAAGATATGATATTGCATCTACCGTTACATGAACTTCTAATTTACGAAGCAATAATTAGGGCTCTGAAAAGAACAGGTAAACAATATGTTAGAATGGGCGAAGTTGAAAACGAGTACGAACTACTATGCGAGCTATACCGCGAAAAACCTAGAGGGCACACACAAGTTTACGAGTACGTTAGGGATCTTAAGCAAAGAGGTTTAATAGAAACTAGGGCTTCAGGCAAAGGCTACAGAGGCAGAAGTACATTAATAGGAATATTCAATGCGCCTCTTGATACTCTTGAAAAGGAAGTTCTAAAATTAATAGAGCAATACACGCACAAATGAGGGATAGTTTGTGATAGAACAAATTCTTTCCTCAAGAAACAGGATTAGAATATTAAAGTACTTGCTAGTTAAAGAGACGGCAAATATTTCAATGATTTCCCGAGAACTTAACATACACTATCTCAATGTTAAAGAACATCTTGATTTTCTCGAGAAGAAAGGCCTTGTTAAAAGAAGAAAGTATGGGAGAGTAACGATTTATTCCTTAAACAATAGCAACCCAATGGTTTACTCGCTAAAAAGGTTTCTTGAAGAAATAGGTGAAATTTAAAAACATCCGATGTTTCTCATAACTTAGGTGTTAATGAAACGTGGTTTATGGGAAAGCAGTATACCAAATAATATCCTTCGGTAAAGGATATGGCAAAACAAGGCTAATAGAGGAATTAATCACTAAAGCAAAGCAAGAAAACTATAGAGTAGTAGTAATA
>Ga0180301_10002747_pt1 | contig 13829 bp, 7 predicted proteins | sample GuaBasSediGuay16_FD_121797 | JGI IMG/M metagenome (GOLD analysis project Ga0180301, IMG submission 121797) | Subseafloor sediment microbial communities from Guaymas Basin, Gulf of California, Mexico - Guay16, Core 4569-2, 12-15 cm | ecosystem: Environmental > Aquatic > Marine > Hydrothermal...
CCATTTTATTATATAATTATTGTCATCGAGCTTATGAGGTATTAAAGTATTAACAAGATTACCTGCGATATCGAATATTTTTATTGTAAGTTCACTATTGCCTGAGGAATTTATGATTAATTTACATTCTTTATTAAATGGATTGGGAGAGACGGAGAGGGAGATGTCATCAGGAAACTTTACATTATTTTCCCACACTATGTCGCCATCTGGGGAGAATTTAGTTAGAAATACTAATGTCGTTCCTATAACAGAACTATCAATGCTGTTATGAATACTCGCGTGTCCAGCACATAAAAATCCGCTGTCAGAAGTCTGAATGATATCCCAAAAAATATCCGATCCACCGTCGAAATCGACTCTATTAAAAAATAATTCATTTCCCAGAGTATCTATTTTCATAAACATTCCATCAGGGCTTTCCACTCCTTCTAAATTCCATCCTGTTTGCCCTGTTATTACAAAACAATTATCAAATGTTTTAATGATTCTTACTGGGTCTTGACTGTATGGTTTTTCATAGTATCTACTCCATAAAAGATCTCCCGAAATATTAATTTTTCCCACACCGACACTCGAATATCCAGCTATTATGGTCATACCAACAAATAAAAAATTACTATCATCGAATTCTGTAATTTGTAACGGTAGAATGGTTGGGATGTATGTTCTCCACATTAAAACACCGATATTATTAAATTTCATTATATATGCTCTACTGGAGCTTTCAGAAAAATTTGCTCCACCAATTAAGATACTTCCGTCCGGATTAGCTTTAATGAATGTGGGCCATAAATCCATTTCATAATTTTTTTCCCATACTGTCTCTCCATCTAAGTCTATTTTTAATATAAATACACTATCGATAGCGTAACAAGCGCTTCCGAGATAATAACCCACAAAAATTAAACAACTATCCGAAGTCAAGTCACCTGAGTATATACATGAAGTATCCTCATGTTCTGCTATATGCATTGCCAATAAACTATCTCCTGTTTCACTATTTATTTTTAAAAAGAGAGGATTCATTACCTCTCTTTCTGTAATAAAAACATCTCCCGATGGTCCTTGAATCGCTAATTTTGGAGCATACCAATATCTCATTTCGCAATATGTTTTAGTCCATATTGTATCCCCGAATTCATCTGTTTTTATAAAAAAGAATTGATCGTGATTGATATATGGAACAGAAGATTCAATCCATGATGTTGTTCCATAAATTATATATTCATTGGAATCTGTTTCAAATAAACCATAACCAAAATTAGAAGCGCTATTGAATATACATCTATAGTTTTGATATGTTCTTATCCATTCCAGTTCGTGTGCAAAAGAAAGTATTATTACTAGAATAATGAATATAATTACTTTTTTCATCTTATTACCTCCAATTTAAGCTGGGTGGGGATAAATATCCCCACCCAATTGTATTGACCTTACCTAACTAATATGATTTTTACTTGATGAGTTTCATCTGCTACATTGATTCGAGCGAAATAGGTTCCACTGGTTACCGGATTCTGTAAGTTATCCAGTCCGTCCCAGATGAAATTATGTATTCCCCCTGACAATGTTCCATTATACAAACTTCTAACAAGATTTCCGGATAGAGAATAAATATTCAGTGAAATACTTGTTTCAGATTGAACAGAAACTTTAATTTCAACATTAGCATTGAAGGGTGAAGGTTGTGCTGAGATCGATAGTTGTTGCTTTCCCCCTTTTTCTATAGATTCCTTATGGAACTCCTCCAAGGAGGGGAATTCATCCCAGGGAGATTTTACAGGCAATTTGGAAATAGAATCCAAATGAGCTAAATATGCTATCATATCGGAACTATCGGAAGGGTTTATATATGGAGCAATCGAATCCTCGATATGTGCTATTAATTCTAAATCATCCTCGCTGAATGTTAAGTTCATATATTCCTCAGGGATGGGAATAAATTCTTCTGTTTCGATTAGATTATCTTCAGATTCAAACGAGGACGCGCTTGGATATCCGCACTTATATTTTATTAAATCGAGGCTATATGGTATACAATCCTCTGGGGCATGTTCAGGAATTACATTCGGATATGTGTGATACGCCTTTTTTGTTTCGATCTTATATGTTGGTGAAGCCCATCCTCCTGAACCTCCACCAGCATCATTATTATAATATGTAGTATTTCCACTAATTATTCCATCCCAAATATCATCAGGTTGATTATCAGCGAATGGAATATACCCAATCATACCGTCTGGACATTCGAAAGTAACGCTTCCAAAGAATAAGCAATTGAGATTATTCATATCAAGGTATCTTTGCTCATATATTGGATATCCATTAATTATTGTATAGTGACTTCCACTAGAAGGATAATAAAGTAATATACTATATGTTCTAACAATATCACCGAGTGAACCAGTTAAAGGCGATGAAATATCCAATGGTTGCCATGAAGCTGTTATCCAATCCCAGTAATACGCGTTATTAATCCCGGGGAATAAAGAGGACAAAGTTGCAGATGGATCGCTGGGTTTAAACGGCATAGAAACATAACGCCATCCACTTCCGCTCAGATAATATCTATATTCTTTGGGCCTTCCATAATCATAAGACATATAAGCTATCATACCAATCCACTGCCACTCTGTATTAATTACTCTGAATTCCATTCGAAATCCCTGTCCGATATCTGTAAAGGAATCGAGAAATTCTGTAATATCGAAGCGATGAAATCTTAATAATCCACTATCAACGACTTCACAAGGCATTTCATATGCAATTCCGGTGCTTAAATCTCGGAGCAATGCAATATCGATTATATCATCCATAGATAACCAAATTGTAGCTCGAGAAATATTTTCATATATTGTAAAACCGGGAGAAAAAAACCAGATAATATCTTGATCATAAGGTTCAATTGTATCCCTTCCCGTTTCATTCCAACTAATCCATTCTCCATCTGTCATAGCCTGATTATATAGTTTTTCCCAAGGAGATGGTCTAACTGGTGGGGGGAACGAAGGGTTTTTAAATGCTTGATCCCAAATAGTAAGGGTGGGGGAGTGAGGAACGATAACGGCAGGATGTGAAGTTACTTCACCTTCGCGTTGGAATAGCCAATCCCCAACTCCAGTATATACTCTCACCGTCCCGTCTCCAATTGCTATACTTACCATTGCCACTATTATCCCAAATAAAACCATCCTTTTCATCGTATTACCTCCTGATATGAGTTTAATTTTTTCGGATTATGTAAAATTTGGAGGTGCTCGTTCCCAGCCCGTATGTATGTATGTATGTATGTAATTTCTCGCCACATTTCTCTTACCGCTAATTTTAATATAATGATTTTTTGGGGGTTTGTCAATGGTAAAATTTTTCACAATACGCGCAGATGTAAATAACTTATTACAATATAATGAGATATAAATATGAAGGAATTATCGACAAATGAAATAGTGCTTATCTTCCCGATGTAGGGAATATAAAAACACAAAATTTTCTATAAAATTCATTGCATTTCCCGAAGATTCGACTAAACTTATTTATACTATGGATAGAGATGAATTACTGCAAAGGATAACCGATGCTGGAGTAGTGGGTGCAGGTGGTGGTGGATTTCCAGCGGGAGTCAAACTGGCTGGCGAGTTTATCCACTATATCGCCAATGGTGCCGAATGCGAACCATTACTTCATAAGGATATCGAACTGATGAAGCATTATCCGGATGTTATCGCAAATACTATGAGAATTATTGGTGATACACTGGCTGTGGATAATATCTATTTTGCCGCTAAGGAAAAATATTCACAGGTGTGGGAAAGTATAAATCCTTCTCTTGAGAAAAATAACATTATACCAAAATATCTGGAGGACATTTTTCCTGCTGGGGATGAATTCGACCTGGTGGAAACAGTTCTGGGCAAAGTAATTCCGCCGGCGAATATTCCTTTGACTGTCCAAACTGCAGTCAATAATGTGGAAACGATTTATAATATCGGTCGGGCACTCGATGATATTCCAGTGACCCACAAATGGTTAACCGTAACCGGTGATGTAGTTCGTCCATTTACCGCTGTGGTGCCTATCGGAACTACCGCCGAATACCTGCTGGAACTCGCTCGACCAAAAATTAAAAATTATTGCATAATAGAAGGCGGACCAATGATGGGGAATCTTGTGCAGCCCGATGAACCAGTGAAAAAGACCACCTCGGGGTTCATCGTGGTAGCGCCCGAGCATCCTTTGATAACATATCGGAAGATGTCCATTCAGTATGCGTTGAGAATTGCTGCCTCGGTTTGTATGCAATGTCGAGCCTGCACCGATTTGTGCCCCAGATACCTGCTGGGACATCCATTAGAACCGCACCGAATAATGCGCGCATCTGCGATGCCACTTTCACTCCCGCTGAATGTGATGACCGCTGCGCTATTGTGCAGTGAATGCGGAGTGTGTGAACAATTCGCTTGCCCGATGGGATTATCTCCTCGAAAAATCAATGCAGAACTAAAGATAAATTTTGGGGAACAGGGAGTAAAATTCCAATGGAATGGCGATGAAATCGCACCTCGTGAGGAAAGAGAATTTCGTCGAATTCCATCACAAAGACTCGCAGAAAGATTGGGAATACTGGATTATATCAATATTCATCCTGAATTTATTCCAAGTATATCTGCACCGGAACGAGTGATAATTCGCTTAAAGCAGCATACTGGCGTGCCTGCCGAACCGATTGTAAAAATTGGAAATAAAGTAGAAATTGGGCAGGAAATCGCTCGAATCCCGAATGGCAAAGACAAATTGGGTGCAAATATCCATTCCTCCATAAATGGCACTATTACCTCCATTCAGCCAGATATAATAATCGAGAGCGGAGAGGAATAATTATTTATTCGCATCAATAAAGGTTGGTGTTAAATCCGACGATATTATTCTGTCTCTTTATTCAATACCATTGGTTGAAAACAGACGAATTACGGGCTGTCCAGATGGAGATATACGACCTGCTGTGGAAATTTATTCCCTCGATGAAAATGAAAGCATTATTTTTATGACAAAACATAAATTAATCACAGATGGACGCAGATAAACAAAGATGAAAAATCGTTATTATTTATCTGTGTGAATCTGCGGTTTCTCGGTTATTAGTTTTAATTGTTGGCTGTTAGACTATGCTCACAAATAATTATTGGTCTGTATCAAATAGCAAAACATCAAAAATTGCCCATTTTTAACTTGCAATTCATTGGATATTTATATATAATTTTTATATAAATATGAGGAAAGTAATATACATAATCCTAACAATAACTCTATCGGCGATAGTTTTGGTGGGACTGGGAATATCTATTTCGCCAGGGACATTCCTGCTTCAAAATGTGCCGGTAGGAAAAAAATACGATATTACATCCGAAACCGGTTATATAATAAGAATGGGAAAAGAAACAGGTTCTGCGACTTATGTATTGACACCGAGAAGACCATCTGATGATGGGACAAATGCCACCGGATTTTATGATTTTCCCGAGCCATCTTGGTTCCATCTGGAAAAAAATATACTAAACTTAAACGGGGATGAACCACCTAATACTGCGATGTGGGTAGAATTTCCCGATGACCCATCATTATATAATCGCCATTTTTTGCTGGGAGTCGATGTTACTCCTATTCCCGAAACCACTTCCGGAATGATTGCGGTAGGAGCATATTTACTTTATCGATTCGAGACCGAACCGAAAGCTGGGGTTAGTCCGAAATTACCGAAAGGTGAAATTGCTTTCGTGCCATCGGTGTTGAAATTTGACCAACTTGGGAATAAGGCTAATATCTCAAAGGACTTGAAAATATTTCGCGGGGAGACTAAAAATCTAAAACTGAAATTATATCGACTGGATCCGGAATCCGAAGTGGCAAGATATACTATACTTCTCAGTCCAGGTTTTCATCGCGCTCCCGAAGGAATAGTATATTTTCCTAACCAGGTGAACATTAACCAAGATAGTGGCAATTTATTTGTTCAAGTGGCATTCGATAATGGTTTGCCACACAAAAAATTGGAGGAAATAATTATTGCAGAATCGCCGGATGGGAAGAAGGCATTCCTGCGGGTTCATTTAATTGAAAAATAATAATCTAACAGGAGGAAAAAATGCGTAAGGGTATTATGATTTTACTAATCATTTTCGGCGTGTTATCCACTATGTGGGCACAAAGTGTGATTACAGCTTTCGATAGAGATACACTATTCTGTGCTGGATTGTCCGCTACCAGAGGTGGATTCGGTTTATCCGCAGTGGATAGTTATGTGGTAATAGACTCGACCATAATTAACTATTTTACTCGAGTTCTCACTTATGGCGGAGGGCTTTTTGGTGGTGGTGGAACCACAATCCCAGCATTCTTTCTGGATGGTAATATATATTCTGCTAATCCATACCCACCCACTGGAGTGGATACCGTTTCTCCACAAAATACGGAGTATTCAGAAATAGAAAATATCCTGATAGCCGATTGGTGGTTGGCTGATTCGACTGTCCAATTTACTCAAACTATTTATCCGTTCTCGGTGGATAGTCAGGGCGCTGCCATAATCCGATATAGTATCATCAACCACGATACTGTCTCACATCAGGTGGGAGCAATGTTGTTTCTGGATACTAATATAGATGGTGTGGACGATGCGCCATTTGTGTATCCAGGAATCGAGGTCGAATCTACTCTGGTTATGGATGAAGAAGATATACCGCCATATTTTCAGGTGTATGAAATCGGACCTTGGGTTCCGGATGATTCTCAAACTGTAGCTCGAATAATTCTGGATGGTCTTCCTAATATTAAACCACAGCGTCTGGCGATATGCGACCAGCGAACTGGATTGGGAACTGTAGCCTGGGACTTAGATGTTTTACCCGCAGAACCTATATCAGATGGAATGATTATTATTCAATGGGGACCGGAAAATATCGAACCGGGTGAAGGTATAACTTATGCTACTACTTATGGACTGGCACCCGAAGGTGAATTTATCGGTGGTCCACTGGGGGGAAGAGTCGAGATGCCATACTCTACAAGAATATTCCATTGCGAACTTATTCCCAATCCATTCTCAGCCAGTGTCCTTTTCAGGAATAATACCGATAGCACTATGTATAATATTTACACCAAACTGGAGACACATCATACGGGAGTTAGTATCGACCCGGACACTATGATGTTCCTTGCTGATAGTATGTTATCTTCAGAAATTGTTCCAATAAATTGGACAGTTTCACTGGATAGTTTGCCGGTGACCGATACCTCGTTAGTATGCACTCTATGGGCATGGGCAGAAACAGTTATCACCGACGGAGTCCTGGACACTATCCACACAATAATTCCTCGAGAAATTACCGTGCCTGGTGCTACTTATCAGGGTCCCACTGCAGAAATAATTTATCCACTCGACAATACATTTACATCCAATGTATTTCAACCACTATGCATTTATCTGACCGATGATGACACCACAGTAGCCGAACTTTCTATTCGATTGGGATTTATCGACCCTACCACTGGGGAGCCTTTACCATGGGAAATTCGTCCAGGATTAGGCGGATGCACATACGAAAATGACACTCTATATTTCCCGCACGAAGTGTATCGTTCGGATGGAGAACGAGTGATATATTATCTTCGTCCCACTTACGATATGCGAGGTTGCCCATTGGACCCAACTGTCAGCGCTCGGTATGTAGTGGACCTATCCCCACCGGAATTGGGATATTCATACTGGTATCCACCAGATGATTCTGTTATGGAGGATTCTCTGCTGATTGCCTGGATAAATGTAATCGACAGGATAAATCGGATAGATACTCTCTCCCTTTCGGTGACTATCGAGGAGGACGAAAGCACTCACACACATTGGTTTACAGATACTACTCGTGACTATTACGATTCATTGCTCAGTTACGATTTCGATACATCGTTTTTGTATATCGACCCGCTATCTGAGGGCTGGCGATTCCCCGATGGACCGGTTACTATTACTCTGGATTCGGTATGCGATTTGCCCGACTATGGCGATCCCAATTGCGCCACATTTACTCCACAATCATGGAGTTTTATCGTCAATGCTCATGGACCACGAGCATATCCAAGAACTCCAGATGATGGCTGGTTCGTTTCAATTCTATCGCCAGATATCACATTCTATCTATACGATGGTAATGGTATCGACCCAACATCGGTCTTATACGAAGTCGATGGGGATACATTCCCTGCTCCCGAGGACTATGACTGGCACGATTCTATTATTGTGCATACACCGGATGTATCATGGGATGATGGATACGAAGTGGAAGTGGAAGTATTGAGTGCTATCGATTCTTTCGGGAAAATTCTGGACACTACTTCTAATTATTTCTGGTCGTTTACAATAGATACATCCATTCCTACTGGGGAGATGATTGTCCCTGCCGAGGGAGAAACAATTTCTACTCCTGCGCCTATGGTGAAATTGTATCTTCACGATGAATACGCTGGTGTCGCCGATACATCGATTGTTCTCACTATCGATGGAGTAGAATGGACCGTGGATGGCTCTACATTGATATATGATGCAGTGGGTGAGACATTGACCTGGGATGGCGCCGCAGTCGGGGCATCCCTGGCGGGTTCTGTCGAGGTTTGTGTATATTGTTTCGACAAAATCAATATGGGTGAGCCTAATGAGATGAATTATTGTTCCTGGTTCTATGTAAATCGTGAATCGCCATTGGTGATTTTCGACCCCGATTTCTATAGTATTTGCACCGATGATGCGCCATTGAGTGTAATCATATCCGATGAGGATGGTGTAGAGGGTTCATCTATCGCAATTACTATCGGTGATGATACTCTCGACCTGGACGAACCAGAACTTAGCTACGATGGTGGTTCGGAAATTTTAACCTTTACCCCCACTAGTTCATACTGGGGGATGGATGGAGATTCAGTCGAATTCTGTGTAATCTCCGCAGCAGATATTTATTGGAATAGTATTTCCTCACCGGTGTGCAGAACATTCATAGTGGATCTTTACCCGCCAGAGGTCGGTCCGATAGATATTATCGCATATACTCACAGCGATTACCCCGGAATCCTGGACTCCACAGATTTCTGGTTTTATTATACCAATGAGGTAGGAACAATCGATTCTGCCAGCGTAACTGTGGAAATCTATCTGGATGATGTTCTCGAAGGCAGTTTCAATCTATTGGATTATCCTGAAATATTATGGATAGAGGGCGATAGTGTAGTGATATTCGCTCCCGGTGCAGAATTTACTTTCGAGGAGGATAACACTTACACAATTTGTCTTACTCTCGAGGACCAATGTTATGCTGGCTATCACGAAGAGACCACTACCTGCACACTTTACTATGCCACCGAAATTCAGGACAAGCCGATAACTCCCCATAGAACAACAATTCTGCCAAATTATCCCGACCCATTCAATGCCAGCACTATTATTCCAGTGCATCTGGGTAAAATGAGCTATGCCGAATTGCAAATTTTCGATGTTCAGGGCAGACTAATAAAGACATTGTGGAATGATGTTCTTCCACAGGGAATTACCAATTTCCGATGGGATGGCACAAATTCTGATGGAAAAATAATGTCCAGTGGAGTCTATTTCGTAAGATTGCGAACACCCACTGCTACTATGATAACACGAATGAGCCTGATAAAATAACACGGCGGAAAGATTAGTTCTCCAAAGCCGAAGATTCGTTCGGAAAAGTGGATGATTTGTTCGAAAAACCCGAGTGTTGTTGCGTGGCAAAGAGTTAGGGGGATGCATAGATTTTGTGCAATTAGAGAGAAATATCATCGTTTGAAAACTTTCAGGAAACAATCGTTTAGAGCATTCTTTATTTCTGAAGTGTCTTTTCCTTTTAGTTCTAAAGAACGAAATTGGTCATAAAGTGCAAGGATTTCCGTTTCCAAATCTGGAGTAATCTTTTGAAAATCAACAACAAGAGCATCATTCAAATCATTCGGTTCAAATTTTCTAAGTCCATCGCCATATTCTCGCCTGCTATCATCAAATATTTCTGCAGCTACATCAGTAATCAGATATGCCATAAGAAGCTCCAATTTTAAAAACAGTGATACCCTGGGATAGACACAGTGAAAAGATGTTAGATTATACACATTCGCTTCATTTCTCACGAAACGCAAACCAGAACGATTGAATACAATCGCGAGAATCGGCGCGGGTGGACGATTTTCCAATGAATACCAAGGTGTTCTATGACTTGTGAGATATTTTCTGTCAATGCCTTGTTTTTCACCCATTTGAATATACTTTCTCAAATTTGTATCATTCATATCTTTCGCGTCCAAAAGATATATGGGCTTGTCAGCTTTTCGTAACCTTTCAAAATCATCTGACCCAAAAAAGTGCTTTCTTGCATATTGGGCTTTGGAAAGACAGGGCAAAAGAAAATCCTTAGAAATACCGTGCTTTCTCCGTTTGCTTTCAGAAAAAAGGAAATATTTGTTTGCACCTGTGGCAATTCCCCTTGAAACTCTTGCGAAACTAGAGAATGGAACAAGGTTTTTATATTTACTTCCATTGAGTTCCTGGTAATAAACTCGCCACTTCTGGGCTTCATCCAGTTCTCTTATTTTGATGACTTTACCTTTCTTTCTCATTAGCGGGTAGGAAAGCATGTAACTGTGAATCAGATTAAGTTCGTCAATGTCTTTTATATTTATGAATTCCACCTCATGGTTATAGTCGTCTTTGGCAAATAGCAAAATACATGAGGTGGTCGTTGCATTATCAAAAACCATAGAATTAAAATCAATAATAATGATAAATCTTAGCATCCCACTTTCTTTGATGAGACGCTTTATCTTTTTTCCATAGTTGGAGTTGAGAAATTCTGATGGAACTATAAAAGCAACTCTACCATGCGTTTTTACCTGCTTGAGAGCTTTCAGAAGGAACAATGTGTAGATATTTGTGAAACCGGACAGTTTAGTATTCATCTTTTCGCTAAACAATTCTAACAATTCCTTTTGGTTTCCATAGTTATGGAATTTTAAGTAGGGCGGATTGCAAATAATTCCATCGTATTGTTTATCCCAATCTGAAATTAGATAGTCCTCATTCATTAGTTGAATATTTATTTCATTAACTCCTATAAGTAATTTCTTTGCTTCCTCAATTATTTTGTCACACACATCGCAGCCAATGAACTTGTAGGAATGAGCATCTTCGGGATGACTTTTTAGAATTGACCTAAAAAAGATACCCAAGCCGACTGCTGGGTCCAAAATCGTCTTTCCGCTTTTATTATTGATGACCCATGGAGACATAAAATCGGCAACATGAATTGGTGTGAAGAATTGCCCCATTTTCTTGCGATATTCGTATGGGGTTCTGCGGATGTATTTATCCTCGCATTCTGTGCTGACTATTTGTTCGTATTCGGTCATCGCTCTTTTCTCCTACGACGCCCCAATCATTGATAGAAAGGCGTCTACATCAAGATATGCATTCCCTTCTTCGAATGTAATATAAAATAGCAATCTGCCTCTTTCGAATTCTTTACATATGCTCTTGTGCTTAGGCATATCAATTTTCTCTGCCAAAAGAGAACCTTCTCCAACATCTAAATAGATTGTAGATTTGAATTGATTCTTCGAGTTCCTCTCAATGGTAAATCTTTCTCCTTTCTTCGTCTCATCAGAAATTATTTCCAAGATATTCTTGAAAGATATTGCGTATGACTTATCGAAGAATACCTGGACATAGTAATGGGGAACTCCATAAGTTTGAATCCAAGTATTTATAACAAAGATATCCTCAACCTTTGGCGTAAAACTCAAATAATCCCGCTTTTTCAATTTTCCTATCCCAGCTTTCATGCTTGAAATGGTATCCCTGTGCACTTCTACTTTCTTGGTAAATCTTGGCACATTGAATAATGTCTCTAAATCATCAGGATTAACGCTATCAAGCCACTGTTGCCATCTATCAGGCAGGTTTTCATAATCTGACTTCAAAGTTTCCAAACAGGTTTTTATGTTGCCAATAATTTCCATTCTTCGTGTATTTGAGTATTCATTGTATTTCTCCACAAGAAAAGAGCTCGACCGTATCTCAAGTCCGGCAATAGCTTTAGGAACAATATTTGTTAATGTTTCAATATCATACCGGCTAATATCATATTCATTAAATTCGCCAAAATCTTCTTTTCGGAAAATCAGAAGGTCAGGTCTTTTACCGATTTCAGTGAGTTCTTTTCGATATGCCTCATAGAATTCAGAGAATCCCGGTTCGCCAGCTACAATCTTTTCTGACCTCCCATACCTGACCGCGACAATACCGTTTTCAATTTCTTTTATTGCCCTGAAGATAACATCTTCTGCCCAATCGCCCTGTTCTCTGTGTGTTATGAAATCAGAAAACGCTTGAGTGGGTTCGCCACCTCTTTCTATTTGCTGAGGTAGGATTATCGTATTTTCTGGTATGCTGGTTATCAAATCCCTAATCTCTTTTTTATATTCTTCACTCATCTATTTCTCCTTTGGGTTGTCGGTGTGGGAGAGGGGATTCATATTTCAATACCTAATTTATTTAATTTTAATTTCATTTTGCTATCGAACTTTTTATCGTTTATTGTAGCTTCGTATTTCTTTGCATCTGTTACAAACATATTCATAAGATACGAATTTAGTAATTTTTGGTCTTTATGTCCAAGCTCTTTTCTTATCAAACGAACTGGGTATATATAAGATAGATAAACCTGCAATACTATTCTTTCTTCTTTATCCAAATCCTTTTCTATTTGCCCAAGCTTCTGAAATGCTTCGTAAAGCTTTAGAAATTCTTCCCCACCCCAAATGCTAAGCTGCTTTCTATATTGGAGCATAGCCTCTCTTAGTTTTTCATTATTCATATCGAGACTTTCTCCACTTAACACCGGATTCTGAACTTCAAATAACCAATCAAGATATGCCTCATAAAAACTTCTTTTGTTTTCCCATAATTTTTGTTTCCTAAATGCATGGAATGCACGCCATGCACCAATAGAACCAAGTATTAATGCACTGACAATAGGTATCGTAAATGCATTTACAATTAGTTCTGGCTTATTCCATACAAATTTTATAGATACATAAAGAACAATAAGAAGTGCAGCAAATATAGCACAAACTGTTAGTGTGGCAATCGCCATCATTATTGCACCGAAAATCGTAATAACAACATTGAACGCTTTGTTTTCTGTAATATCTGCTTTGCTCATTTAGAAATTCCTATTTTCAATATACTCACACTACCTCCACCATCTGCAAATCCAAATACCCTCCATATCCTGCGCTGTTTTTCACTCCCAATCGTAATATGCATTTGTATCATTTGCGAAGCGGTTTTTTTGGTTCTCTTTTTATAAAGAAAAAATTGCGGTAAGAAGAAGTCAAGAACAAAATTGAACAGGGACAAAATGTTCAGGTGCCCATACCTCCACAGCCTCAATAATATGACAACCTAAAAATATTTTGCGAATATCGGACAAATTTTGATTTAAAAATGGACTCTTTACCAAGATGGTATCCACCCTGAGATGGAATTATTGAGTTGGTTTGGAGATTGGTTTGTGGTGAAAATTTGCAATTTGTTGGGTGAAAATAATATGCCAGCTCCCGCGGCGGGAGCTGGCTTTTCGGCGTTTTTGGGGTTAGATTTTGTTTGTAAAAAACAACAAACCCAAGGAGAACACCGATGATAAACTACTATCCCACAGTTATAAAATCCACTAATAAGATACAGATTAGATTGCAAATGGTCAAGCACGCAA
>Ga0180301_10002748_pt1 | contig 13828 bp, 14 predicted proteins | sample GuaBasSediGuay16_FD_121797 | JGI IMG/M metagenome (GOLD analysis project Ga0180301, IMG submission 121797) | Subseafloor sediment microbial communities from Guaymas Basin, Gulf of California, Mexico - Guay16, Core 4569-2, 12-15 cm | ecosystem: Environmental > Aquatic > Marine > Hydrothermal...
TGGTCGGGACGACTGGATTTGAACCAGCGACTCCCGCGTCCCGAACGCGGTGCTCTACCAGACTGAGCCACGTCCCGACCCCCTTTCTATCCAAACACTACAGTTTTTGGACAGAAGCATTCACCTATCAGCAAAAACTTAGGGGATTCAAATAACCAAGCTGACCGCTAATTGCTGATTTCTGATGACTTTGTATAATAATCTATTTCTCTAGGGGCTGCAAGGGCAATTTGCCATCAAAAAGCTCTACAAAATTCCTCATAATCCTGGCAGTGGCCCCCCAGATCACCTCTCCTTTATACCGCCATGCCGGGCTCTGGTAGTGAACCCCCTCAAATGTATAGGACCAGGAGGTCTCCCACTTCCCATCCTTCTCAAAAAAAAGTCTCAAAGGGACAATAAGGAGGCTGTCCACCTCAAAGGGGTTTAACGTAAAGTTATAATCAGCAGGGACAAGTCCGACCAGGGGGTGAACAATAAAATTAGACACCACAGTAAGTGTATCGTCAATCCTTCCCAGGAGCTCTACGGCCTCTCTGCTTAGGCCAATCTCTTCTTCTGCCTCTCTGAGCACAGTGTCAGCCAAGGATTTATCTTCTGGGTCCACCTTTCCCCCTGGGAAGGAAATCTGCCCCTTGTGATGCTCCACCTTATCGGTCCTCTTTGTAAAAAGGACCTTGCACGTGTCTTCTTCTATGAGTAATGGTATAAGCACCCCTGCGTGGCTGTAAGTACCTGTTATATCCGGGATCAATTTGGGCTTCCGTCCGTTTAGGATACTTCTGATACTGCTGGCCAACTCCTCTTGATAGTCCATAATAGAAGTCTCCAGAAAAAAGGCCTTAGGCCATTTTCCTATTCCACACCATAGGTGCTCAAATAAGTATCGAATTGCTGTTTGGTTTTAGGGTCAATAGGCGATCTCTTGCCCCTAATCATTACTGGAACAGCCTCTGTGTATAAAAATTCGACCAACTCCCGAATGCCTGCCACTGGAAAGACCTTTACCCCCGTCTCTGAGACAAAGTCTTGTATGGCATTAACGCCTTTCTTGCCCAAGACCACCTCTCCCTTTTCGTCATAGACGGCAGTTGTCTGCTCCCTGTCCACCCCAATACCAATTCCAACGAGTTGATAGGATATTGAAAGTTGTTTTGCCTCATCCGCGATCTTTGCCAAAAGATCGTACTTTGTTCCCATGGAAGTGGCCACGTCATCCACGATAAATATCCTGCACCCGTCAAACAGCGTCCGGTTTACCAACAGACTTTTCCTGGCCGTGGCCTCCCCATGAGTCTTGGCCTCCTTACGGTCATAGTCAAACAAGACATCGTACCCATGGTCCCTCCACAGGGATATGGCCGTGGCCAAGGCAATCGAGCTCCCCTTGTACGAAGGCCCCAGGATGATATCGGTCTGATCCGCCAATCCTCGATCCATCATCATGCCCGCATAAAAAGAACCCAGCTTCAGGGCAAGGCTTCCAGTCTTAAACATGGCCATATTCACAAAATAAGGGGTAGGCCTTCCGTCCTTTAAGACCAAATTATCGTCAAAAAAGAGGGCCCCGGTCTCGGCCAATGTAAGTGCAAATTCCTGCTTATACGCTTCCAAATCCTTGACCTATCCTTTCTAGGGTGTACCGAAGTATAATAACCAATATCAACCACTCCCTTCAACACTATTCCTTGACAATGACACCCACGAGGAATATATAGTCGTAATATCAAGATCTTTTAAGTTCCTGCCCGTTTTTGGACTCCAGCGTGTATATGTGTTCACCGTTTGACTTGGAGGTTTTGCCATGCCTGAAGAACAAGTGGGAGTAATCGTCAAATTTTTCGCAAAACCCAGTGTCGCAGCCATCGAAGTAACAAACGGCACAATCAAAAAAGGGGACACGCTTCACTTCAAGGGCCATACCACAGACTTCACCGAAGAAGTGGTCAGTATGGAAATTGACAACCAACCTGTGGAAGAGGCCAAGGTGGGTGACCTTGTGGGCCTGAAGGTCAGTGAACGGGTCAGGCCAAACGATAAGGTCTACCTGGTAGTAGAGTAATCCTGAATCCTTCTCAGGGCCTTTGGGATCAGTTTCCGGACAAACGTTTCTTGGTCAAAACTGTTTAACGAGGCATAGGCCTCATAGGCGGGGTGATCTTTGCTGAGTACAGGGATGCGTGCGTGAAGCGCGGGGGCTATCTCCTCAAACCTGACGATCATCTCCACCAGGGCCAGATCCTCCCCTGGGTAACTCTCTAGCCAGCCGAGTCTTTTCATACACTCAAACCGGATCCTGTCCAACAAAAATAGATAGCGATCAATGACCGCCATTTTTTTCTGCCCTGTCAACTCATTGAACTCAAACCCAGATCCCAGTCCCTCCAGGTTCATGATCAGATCATACAAATAAAACGTTCCCTTATCCTTGGCCTGGGCCAGATAAGAAAGGGTCTCCACTGAAAGGTCTGAAAGCCTGGTCTCCACACTGAATTTTTCCTGAAACGCACTCGTCCAGTTCCTGTATCCCCGCCTTGCTGCGACACTAATCCTGGCCTTCACTAGTTCAATGACCTGCGACACGTTGGCCCCCGTTTCTAGAACAAGAGGAAAGATCCGCACCACACCGGTAACAGACAGACCCCTCTGGTTGAACCAGGCCGCATTGTGGGCAGGGCACAAATTCAGACATGGGGGTAACCAAAGGAGCATCCTTGGACTGCCTTGCCCTGGGAGCGCCTTGATCATCCAGAATGGTGATCTTGGCCCCCATTGCCCGAAGCATATCTGCGTAGTGCCTTGCCTGTGCCAGGCTTAAGCCCTGCTTTATGATTACTGGAGCAAGCTCAAACATTTGATCGATGAGCCTGTCTTGAACCCCTTTGGCCTGCAGCTCCGCCCTGAAGTGCCCCTCGTCTCCTGCCACCCCAATGAAGAGAAGCCGATATCGCTTTTCCATTACCGGATTTTTTCCTTCACTTTCCACTTCCTATCCTCACCCGGATAAACCGGAAATGACAAATGTAAAAGCTCAAACCTGCCGCTTGCAGGTAAATGTCAAGTGAAATCCAAATGCCTCAGTGACAAAACGTATCCCGATCACCTGCCTTCTGCGATAAGAGCGACAGAGCAATTCAGAGCGGTGCGAACTTCTCGTCAATTTGGTCATTTGATACTTGACATTGATTTGACACTTGGATTTTGGAATTTGGCATTGAATACGATAACAATGAAAAATTTTCTGCGCATTTTGAACACAAACTTACTCATAAGGAACTAAAATGCGTTTATCACAGACTCCATAGAATATTATCGGCCGTTTTTCATGGATCTGGATGTTTCAACGCGATGCTGGCATGTCCTTTGCGGACGGGAATCTAGCCAAGACATGCCTTAATAAAGCCATAAAAAAGTGGGGCAGGCTTTTCCATCCTTGATTTCAATTCAGGGTGGGCTTGTGTGGCCACAAAAAACTTGTGATCAGGCAATTCAATAAATTCCACCAACCGCCCATCCTTTGAAACTCCTGAGAAAACCATACCGTTATCTTGAAGAATCTCGTGGAACTCTGGATTCACCTCATAGCGGTGTCTATGTCTTTCGGAGGCCTTGGCGCTTCCATACAAGGATCTTACGATGGTTCCCTCCTTCAACATCGCGGTATAGGCCCCTAGGCGCATGGTCCCACCTTTGTCTGTGATCTGCTTCTGCTCAGGGAGTATATCGATAACTGGATAGGCCGTGTCCGGATCTATCTCTGTGGAATTGGCGCCTTGTAGGCCACAGACGTTCCTGGCGAATTCGATTACTGCCAATTGCAGGCCAAGGCAGAGCCCGAGAAAAGGAATATTTCGCTCCCTTGCCACCTGTATGGCCTCAATCTTCCCCTCTGTGCCCCTTGACCCAAAGCCTCCTGGTACGAGAATCCCATCTACGCCTTCCAAGACCCTAGCGTTTTCCAAATCCGTGGTTTCCACCCACTTCACATTGATCTTGCACCGAAGATGCGCCGAGCAGTGATTGAAGGCCTCAAGGATTGACGCATAAGAGTCCTCCAGCCGCGTGTACTTGCCGCACATGGCCACGGTGATTTCCTTGGTGGGGTGCCTTATGTTCTCGATATAGGATTTCCATCTCCTGAGATCAGGCGGGCTATAGATATTAAGCTTCTTATGGATGATCTCAGGGAGACCTTCCTGTTCGAATATTATGGGGATTTCGTAAATATCATCCACATCCAGGCCGGTTATAACGGCCTTGGGCTGAACATCACAGAAATTGGAGATCTTTGCCCTAACCTCTTTTGTCAAAAACTGCGAACACCTTCCTATAATAATATCCGGGAAGATACCCCTCTGCTTCAGCAAATTCACACTCTGCTGGGTCGGTTTGGACTTCTGTTCATTGACGCCATGCGGAATAGGCACATATGTGAGGTGAACGTAGATGATGTTCTGCTTACCCACATCCTCTTTCATCTGGCGCATGGCCTCGAGGAACAACTCATTCTCTATGTCCCCCACCGTGCCCCCTATTTCCACCAATACCAGGTCCGGTTTTTCCTCCTCCACCACCTGAAAAATGTGCCCTTTTATCACATCCGTCACATGGGGGATGTACTGGACTGTCTTTCCCAAATAATCCCCTCGCCTCTCCTTTTGTCTGACCATCTCAAAGACCTTGCCCATGGTCAGATTCCATTTGGACTTACAGGTAACCCCCAGAAAACGCTCATAGTGGCCAAAATCCATATCCACTTCGCCACCGTCATCCAGGACAAACACCTCCCCGTGCTCAAAGGGGTTCATGGTGCCCGGATCCACATTAAGATAGCCATCACATTTTATGGGAACAATCTTAAGGCGTGAGGAAAGAAGATGGCCTATGGAAGCAACCGCTATGCCCTTGCCTAAGCCGGATAAGACCCCGCCTGTAACTATGATATATTTTGTAGGCATTTGCTAGAGGTTCCTTAAAAGGTATTTATTTACCATTTGGAGGCCGAGATCACCAAATAGCTGGATTCAGCGCAGCCACCCATTAGTTTAGAAGAAAAACTATCCCCATCACCACCACGTGTCAAGCCCGAACAGGAATTTTACTTTTTTCCAATAGACGTGGCTAACATACAATATATGCAGGTTTTGTCAAGCAGAACACAATATATTGTAATTTTTTCTTGACACTCGGTTTCATTTTCTCTATCGTGTGTCAAGTATCCAGCACTGTTGACAGACCCATCGGGAGTCACGTGCCATGAATAAAAAGAAGATCCTGATCGTTGATGATGAACGTCCCCTGTCTGACCTAATGCTTGAGGCTTTAGAAATGGAGGGGACATACGTGGTGGACCAGGCCTTCAACGGGGCAGAGGGCGTTGAAAAGTACAAGAAGTTCATCCCCGATCTGGTGATCATGGATATAAACATGCCCATCATGGATGGCTATGAGTCCTCCCTTCAAATCAAGGCCTTTGACCCTTCCGCCCGTATTTTGGTTCTTACTGGAAATGCAAGCGACTCCAGGGCAAAGAAGACCATCCAAGAAGGAATCGCCTTGACCCTTCTCCAAAAACCCCTAAGATTAGAAGAGCTGAGTCGCATCATAAGGGACAACCTATACTATAGTTAGTGCCTATCCAAAAAATCGTTATTTTTGGATAGGTGCACTCAGCCTTCAGCCTTTGGCAAAGACAGCAAAATAACAACAGATTAGGTTCACAGCTTCAGCCAGTCTGGTTATGATGGCAGGATGGATGGAAACTAGTCAGGTTTCCCCGGGGCCGCGGTACATGGAGCAAATAGTAAGACATAGGTCTGAGACAATGGAACCCGTTATTGCCATCGTGGGTCGATCTAATGTTGGGAAATCCACCCTCTTTAACCGCCTCAGTCGCTCAAGGGACGCCTTGGTGGATGACCGTCCAGGAGTTACCCGCGACCGCCTCTATGCATACGTTCGCCATGGCGAGGCCACCTTCACGCTTATAGATACGGGAGGATTCGAGGCCTTTTCTCAAGACCCCCTAACCCAAAAGATCCAGGACCAGATCAAGTTGGCCATAGAAGAGGCTGACAGGATCATCTTTGTGGTAGACGGCCGACAAGGCATCATGCCTACAGATGAAGAAATAGCCAATATGCTCAGGCCCTTTGAGAAAAAGGTCTACCTTGCTGTAAACAAAATTGATGGACCCGAGCTTGAAAACCTCTCGGCGGAGTTCTATAAGTTTGGCTTTGATCCCCTGTTTTCCATCTCTGCTGCCCATGGCTATGGAGTGAAAGCACTCATCAGCCAGATCCTGCAAGACCTCCCAATCCCACCCACCGGACAACAGGTAAAGGAAGAGGCCATCAAGGTGGCCATTGTGGGCAAGCCGAACGTGGGAAAATCCTCTCTTATTAATCGAATATTGGGGACCGAGCGGCTTGTGGTGAGCGACAGCCCTGGCACCACCAGGGATGCGGTTGATACCCCGTTTGAGTGGCAAGGAAGATCATACCTGTTTATTGATACGGCCGGTATTCGAAGAAAAGGCAGGGTCAAAGAAAAGCTTGAAAAATTCTCGGTCATCAAGGCCCTCAAAAGCCTCCAGCGCTGCCATGTGGCGTGTGTACTGATTGATGCCAATGAGGGTGTTTCTGATCAGGACGCCCGCATATGTGGCTATGCCTTGGAGCGGGGTAAGGCCGTGGTGCTCGTCATTAACAAATGGGACCTGGTCAAGGGTCGAGCCAGCCAAAAAAAGGCCCTTGAAGACAGTATTGACCGTCACCTCACCTTCCTCAGTTTTGCCCCGAAAATCCGCGTCTCAGCACTGACAGGGGAAGGTGTAATGAAACTTTTTGATCGTATCAACATGGTATATGATCACTTCTGCTCCAAGGTTAAGACTTCTACCCTCAACAAGGCATTAAAGGAAATCCTGGCCAAACACCTTCCCCCCAGTGTGGGCCGAAATAGGCCAAAGATTTCCTACGCCACCCAAATAGGGACATGCCCTCCCAGCTTCATGGTATTTGTGAATCGGCCGGACTGGATTCATTTTTCCTACGAGAGATATCTCTTGAACCAGTTTCGTTCCTGTCTTGGGCTTGAATCAACACCCATAAGGATCTTGTTCAAGAAAAAATAGCAAGGGGGAAACCATGCTAAGATCATGGCTGGCGAGATTATCGGAAAAGGATAACGTGCAGGCCCTGGTTCAGGACGCTCTGGGCTGCGCCTGTCCCTCAACGGTCTTTGATCACTTTCAAGTGCAATATATGCAAGGCGACCCTGTTCCCTTTATCCAGATCATTGTGGGAAATAGGCTATTGCTTCACCTTATACATACTGACTCAACAATGCTTTCTCAGGAACTTATTCTAGACCTTCTCAAAAAAGGCCGCAATGAACGGGATCGACGCGGCCTTAATCGGTTTCGGCTGGTTCTTGTGGGATCACATATATCCCCTCGCAAGGAGTGGGAGGAAGAGTTATCATCACTGAAGGATTCCAAGGTACACCTGCATTTTCTACCCGAGTTTCCTCTGGATTAAGACCTAAGGCCTCAGAGCCTAGAAGTATTTCTGGTTCTTAAAGATAATCTCCACGCGGCGGTTCTTGGCCCTTCCTTGTGCCGTCTTATTGGAGGCAACTGGTCTTTGGGCGCCATAGCCAGACAGAGCTATGGTCCGGGCCGGCACACCACATTCTTTTATCAGATATTCCATGATGTTATAGGCGCGGGCAAGAGACAACTCCTCGTTGGAGGCATAGCGTTCATTGTGAATGGGAACAGCATCTGTATGGCCATCAATATACACCTGATAGTTGGAGACCCGGATAAATTCGGCAACCTGCCTTAAAACCGGCTTCATTTCCTCCTTGATCTCCGCTCTCCCTGAATAAAACAGAAGCTCCTGGCCAAAAACCAGCTTGAAGCCGTTTTCGATGTTCTCAAATCTGACTGCGCCGCTTGCCTGTGTAAAGGGATTCTCAGTAATATTGGAGGCCAATTCCTTTTCAATCCCTTGGGTCTCCTTGTTCACTATAAGGGCATCCTTGAGTTTCTCATAAAGCCCTTGTATGAGGATCTCCTTTGCATGATAAATCTCTCCATATTTCTTGAACAGGAGGATACCAGAGCTGCTGGTGAAATTCTGAAACATACTCTTCAGCTTCAAGTCGTCCAGGGATGACATGGACAACAAAAGAACGAAAAAGGTCAGTAGCAGGGTGGCCAGATCAGAAAAGGTGACCATCCAACTGCTTGTGCTGCCGCCTCCCCCATCACTAGCTGCCTTTTTTCTGGCCATCTCAGCCCCCCTTCAGTTTGAAGAAAAAGCCCTTGAAGTCCAGGTAGTAACTTTTCCTCTGCTCGCCGCTCTTGACCCGATAGGGTATACTTGCCCGATAATCACAAATGATCTCAACCTGCCTATTGAAATTGATGGAACCCCTTATGACTTCTTGCTTTCTCTCCTTAATCCCAAAGCCGTGAGCTACCATTTTTTTGTGGGGCAGTTCTCCTTTCTTGTTCAAGTAACGGTATACTGCAAGGGCCCTGCGAGAAGAAAGCAATGCCGCTTTACGTAGCTTTTGGGTATCAAAAAGTACTTCTGTGGGATCCGCATAGCCTCTCAGCTCCACCAGCCCAGGAACCTGTTTCAAAACAGGAGCAAGCTGAAGGAGAAAGCGCTTTCCCTTTTCAGAAAGCTCTGTTGAGCCGTGACCGAAGAGCACCCTGTCGCTCAAGGATATGACGATTTTTTCCCCTTCTGTTTGAATTTCCACATCCGCCTGCATGCCGTTTCTGAAGGTAATGTTTCTGAGGCGCTCAAAATCCACCTGTTCCCTCTGGAGTGGAGCAGCACCAACTGTAATATTCATGCCCTTCTTTACACCAATGACCGAGTGGCCCCCTGGCTTGAATCCAAAGGCCCCCACCAGTGAGTTAAGGGCCACCCGCTGCTTGTTGACATCCACGACAGAAATGCTAATTAGCAGCACAAAAAAGGTGAGCAGCAAGATCATGAGATCCGTATAGGTGGTAAGCCAACTATTGGTGTTTTGGCTCTGTTCTTGCTTTTTTTTCGCCATGGGACAACACTCTACTACCAGGTTTTTGGCGCATTACGTCAATAGGTCAGCGGGTCCTCCATTGAAAAACCCTTGAGCCATATCTCCATGGACCGCTGGTACCCTCTTTTAACCCCAATAGGCCTTGTTCTTTTTTTCAGGATAGATAAACTTATAACTGTTCGTATCTCCTATCCTAGCAAATGTTATGCCATGAACTCAAAGTTTAGTGCAAAAATGCTTGAATTATGCATGGAGACTCAGTAGAGGAAGGCTAAACACTCAAGGAAGGGTATCCCATTTGTACCTAGGAGGTGGCAAACCATGAAAATCCGGATTGTGGTAGGAAGTGTCACATTGGATGCAGAACTAAATGAAACCCCCACTGCCAAAAAAGTGGGTGATATCCTTCCCTTTAGGGGTGGGTTTAATACCTGGGGTGATGAAATCTACTTCGAAATTCCTGTCCAGGCCGAATTAGACGAAAGCGCCAAAGAAGAGGTATCCCTTGGCGATTTGGGCTACTGGCCCACTGGCAATGCTTTTTGCATATTTTTTGGCCCGACGCCCATGAGTCGAGAAGGTAAGATCATTCCGGCCAGCGCAGTCAACATCATAGGCAGGGTATTGGGTGATGCCACCCAGCTCAAGGAGGTCATGGATGAAAAAGAGATCCGCCTAGAGCTCCCGTAGCCGTTGTGCCAAGAGCGTAAAGCGCCTTCTGGGTTCTTGATTGCTGATGGCCATGGCCAGCGCCTTCTTGCTCCCCACCATAACTAAGAGCTTACGGGCCCGAGTGACCGCTGTGTAAAGCAGATTGCGCTGTAATAATAGATAGTGTTGCGTCAATAGGGGAAGAATCACAGCAGGATACTCGCTGCCCTGGGACTTGTGGACCGAGATGGCATAGGCCAATGTAATGTCATCCAGTTCAGAAAATCGGTAGGTCACCTGGCGCTCTTCATAGTTTACGGTCATCTCCCCTGTGGTCTGGTCAATGGATAGAATGAATCCAATATCACCATTAAAGACTTCTTTTTCATAGTCATTCCTGATTTGCATGACCTTGTCACCGGGGCCATAGACATGGGACCCTATTCTCACCCCATGGGCTTTTGGATTCAAGAGCTCTTGAAGCCTTTGGTTCAGTACCCCGGTGCCCAAGTTGCCTCGGTGCATCGGGGTAAGCACCTGAACATCCCTCAAAGGGTCTAGGGAAAACCTTTTGGGGACCCGTTTGCATGCCAGTTCCAGCACCACCTCAAGCGCCTGCTCCGGGTCTTCCTGTGCAATAAAATAGAAATCCTGAAGCCCTTCTGAGCTGCGCTCGGATTGCGGCATGAGGCCTTGATTTATCCTGTGGGCATTAACAGTGATAAGGCTTTGCTTTGCCTGACGAAAGATCTCTGTGAGGGTGACAACCGGGATCTTTCCCGAATGGATCATGTCTCTGAGCACATTGCCCGGCCCTACAGAGGGAAGCTGATCCACATCACCCACAAGGATGAGCCTGGCATGGGATGGAATTGCCTTGAGTAAATGGGCCATGAGGGAGACATCCACCATTGAGACCTCGTCCACAATAATCACATCAGCCTCTAATGGCCTATTCTCATTGCGTTGAAACCCTCCCTTCTCCCATGAGAATTCCAGAAGCCGATGTATGGTCTTCGCCTCCATGGCGGTTGCCTCCTGCATACGCTTTGAGGCCCGTCCTGTAGGGGCAGCCAAAAGGACCCTGGTCTTCTTGGCCTGAAAAATTTGGATGATTCCCTTGACAGCGGTAGTCTTTCCAGTGCCGGGTCCTCCGGTTATGATAAGGGCCTTGCTCTCCAAGGCCTTTTGTATGGCCTCGAGCTGCTTGGGGGCAAAGGTCAAGCCCATGCTTTGCCTAAGCCACTGCACTGCCTTTGGAGCGTCGATCAATGGCCCGCCGGCTGGCGCCTGGAGGATACGCGCCATATGCCGGGCAATACCTGTCTCAGCCATGTGATATCTCCTGAGAAACACGGCCTTCTTATCTGGCTCAAAGGCATCTAGGTCTTCATTGAGGTCTTCTATGACTATTTCGTCCTTTGCCACAAGAGAGGCAATTGCCCTGGAGATCTCCTGTTGGGATGTGCCGAGGAGCTTAGCACAGGAAAGCAACAAGGCCCTATACGGATAGAATACATGGCCTTGTTCAGCCCTCATACTGAGGCTAAAAAGCACTCCAGCTTCGAGCCTTTGAATACAGTTGTGCTCAAAACCCAGGCTTGTGGCAACTCGGTCGGCGGTCTTAAAACCTATCCCTGGAATATCCCTGGCAAGTCGGTAAGGGTTCTCTGTGATTATGGACAAAGCTCCTTTGCCGTATCGCTTGATGATCTTGGTGGCAAGGGATAGCCCCAAGTCATGGCTTTTGAGAAAAAGCATGAGGGAGCTGACCTCCTTCTGCTCTTTCCAGGCATCCTTAATGAGCTCCAGCCGCTTTTGCCCTATCCCTTCCACCTTGGCCAATTCATCAATTCTCTCATCAATTACGGAAAGGGTTTCTTCGCCGAACATGTCCACGATCCTCTCCGCCAACACAGGGCCTATGCCTTCTATTAGGCCAGAGCCCAGGTATTTTTTTATGGCCTCAATACCCTTGGGCATCACCCTCTGATAGCTTTGTACCCTGAACTGGCGCCCAAACTTGGGATGATTTTCCCAAAGCCCTGTGAGCCGGATGGTCTGTCCTGTGGTGATGTTCGGTAGATTTCCCACAATCGTCACGGATAAAGGATAGCCTTCCACCTTCAGTCGAGCCACTGTGTAGCCGGTCTCAGGACTACTGAAAGTGATCCTCTCTACTTGACCCTCAAGATGAAGGGACCCTTGGAGGGATTTTTGGCCCCGCTGATTTTCTCCCTTGGCCTGCATCAAGCGAATCGTCCCGTCGCTTGGATTAGTTATCCACTTTTCTTCTATAGGTAAGAGAACGGGATGTTCTCAGTTTACAATTCCCCCACGAATCATGTATACCCCCGGGTGAATCCCTATGATTAAGGAGGCGCTATCCATGGAATTCAAGGATTTCATCTACGAAAAGGCCGAACCCCTGGCCTACCTGTACCTCAACCGACCGGACACGAAAAATGCCTTCACAACCCCCATGCTTGACGGCCTGTATGAGGCGCTCCAAGATGCCTCCAGAGACTCCAAAATCAAGGTTATCATCATTAAAGGAAAAGGCGAAGCCTTTTGTGCAGGCGCGGATATCAAGGACATGATATCTGGCAAGCTCCGGTCTTGGGGAATGAAGACCTATCTGGCAACCAAGGTACAAAGGATCCCCTTGCTTCTTGAACAGATGGATAAGCCTGTGCTGGCCTCCGTTGATGGCCCGGCTTATGGCGGAGGATTTGACCTCGCCCTTGCCTGTGACCTTCGTATTGCCTCAGACAGGGCGCGTTTTTGCTCCACAGTGGTGAGAATCGGGCTCGCCCCGGGAGGCGGGGGAGCCTATTATCTGCCCCGGCTCATTGGTATAAGCAGGGCCCTGGAACTGCTCCTAACCGGTAAAGAACTAAATGCCCAGGAAGCCCTGGAGTTGGGCATTGTGGATAGAATTGTACCGGCTGCCCGTCTGCATGAAGAGACCGAGGCCTTTGCCATGGAACTGGCCCAATGGCCACTGCCCTCCCTCAGGGCCACCAAAAAGGCCCTTTATTACGGCCTTGCCTCTGATCTAAAAGGGCATTTGGATTACATGTCCTCCCAGCTTGCCCTCCTCACAGAGACAGAGGAACACCAACAATGCGTGCGTAAGATCGCTGCGAAGATAGGAGTGCTGTAGCCTCGTGTATTTGGTCTATTTCGTCTTTTCGTTGGTTACGTCCATTTAATACCCATCCAAAAATCATGCTTGTCCAAAAACCGATTTCAGCTGTTAGCAGGGGATGTTCCCCCCCGCCTGCGCCGGTATCGTGGCGGGCAGGGAAATGATACTTGCCCGCCTCAGGCGGGGTTAATTTGGCATTGGAAGCGAGCTGTTTTTTAGGAACCAAAATCTGTGTCAGGTAGAAATTGTCCACCGTTCACTGTTGACCGTTTTGGCCTGCATCAGGATGTCCTGTACCCATTTATAAAATTACATACATTTAAACCTTTGGTATCCACCTGCCGATAAAAAAGTATACATGACGGGTTTACAACTGCCCACTAATCCTACTACATAAGGAGCAGAAAACTACAAGTGCATAGTGCATTGAGAAAAAGAAGCCAAAACAATAACTCCCCCATTGAACGCCTGAGGGAAATCTCCTCTTGGGTCTCTTCTGTGTTGGATCTGGACCAATTATTGGAACTCATTATTGAAAAGGCCACTATTATGATGCGGGCAAAGGCCAGCTCGCTCCTTTTATTGGATAAGAGGACAAAGAAACTTTACTTCAAGGTTGCTACTGGTGCGAAAAAGGAAGAGGTCAGAAAATACGAAATAAATCTAGGCCAGGGTATTGCCGGGTACGTGGCGGAGAAGGGCGAGCCATTGCTAATACAGGACGTCACAAAGGATCCTAGATGGTACAAGAAGATCAGCGAATCCACCGGATTTGAAACCAAATCCATCGCATGCGTCCCCATGAAGATGAATGGGGACATCATCGGAGTGGTGGAAATTATTGACAAAGAAGACGGCAGCCCTATTCAGCCTCAGGACATGAGGCTCCTTACCGTGTTCGCAGATCTGGCCTCTCTTGCCATCAGCAATGCCCAAAAGATTGACAAGGTACGCCGGGAA
>Ga0180301_10002749_pt1 | contig 13821 bp, 11 predicted proteins | sample GuaBasSediGuay16_FD_121797 | JGI IMG/M metagenome (GOLD analysis project Ga0180301, IMG submission 121797) | Subseafloor sediment microbial communities from Guaymas Basin, Gulf of California, Mexico - Guay16, Core 4569-2, 12-15 cm | ecosystem: Environmental > Aquatic > Marine > Hydrothermal...
ATCGCAATCTTCGATCGCAACTGAAAGGAAGATTGCGATGTGCTATGGGTTTCGGTAGATTTTGTTTTTTCGCGTTTAAAAATTTTGGTAAAAAAACAAAATCTCGACTGTACATAGCATAACGTATAGCGTCCGCTGCGGGTATTCCCAATGCCTGAAGCGCAGGGAGGGTGGTCAGGCTCATGGTTACCAACCAGGCGGACAGAACTCCCACAGCAAGATATATCGGATTGATGACTGCACCAGACAGGCTTTCCCCGATTATTCGGAAAAAGAAGAAGAATATACCTGCTCCTGCAACAACTCCTCCTATACTCAAGAAGAACCCTTCTATGGAAAAAAGACCGAAGATATCCCTCCTGGATGCGCCTATGGCTTTCAAGATTCCTATTTTTTTTCTGCTTCTTATCATCCTGCCGAAGAGAATGTTGGAGACATTTACATCCACAATGATGAGTCCGGATAATGCCAGAAACAAAATTATGATGCTGATTCGTTCGTTCCTTTTAATAGCAGATTGTGCTTCCTCCCCGGGCAGATTAATCATTACTGTGTTTTCTCCGTATTTCTGCTCGAATAATATATTAAGTTGTCCCCTGGCTTCTTCGAGCTGTTCGACATCGCTTATAACAAAATGAAGCGAAGAGGGATACCGCATAAAATACATGCGCGACATTTGAGTGCCTGCGGGGTCTCCGGGTACAATTGCCGGAGCGAAAGCCATGTTATCGTAATCGGTGCCTGTAGGTTGCAGGATTCCCGTAATCCTGTACAATTGACGCCTTGAATACACTTCTCTGTCCAGGGATTTCCCGTCCTCAAATAAATTTTCTGCCACTTTAGATCCCAGCACCAGAAACGGTTTCCCGTTCTCTATATCATCCATGGTAAAAAGACTTCCCCTTGCAGGTACCAGTCTATTGGCCTTAAAAAACTCCGGTGTTACCCGGTAACCGTATAATCTATCAAGAGCGGGTTGAGGACTATCTGTTCCCGGTATCTGTTCATCGTTCTGTTCTCTCCGGAATAAGAAACTCCCCTTTGAATCGGTCGATTCTTCTCCCTCGGGTGGACTGAAAGGCTGATCCTGCCCTCCGGGGTCGGCTCCCCATCCGCCCAAATCAAAATGTGTAAAACCTGCTACAAAAGCATATTCCACCCCCTGAAGCTCATCCCTTATATCCAGGTCAGCGGGAGTAGGATGGTAATCTCCTCTCCAATTACAGGCACAGCAGGCAACTCCATCTCTTCGACATTTTCACGTGTGGAGACTACTATTTCCCTGTAGTTAGTAGATTGAATAAGCCGTAGGTTTTCATTCTGCGTATTCAGAAAGAGGGCAAACCCGGCACTGGTAGCCCCTATTCCCAGGGCAATTCCTGTAATAAGCAGAAACGACTCGACAGGCCGTTTGCCTATCCAGCGCAAGACAAGGCGTAAGTTTTCTCCGTAATTCATACTCTTACCCCTGCATCCAGCACTTTCCCGTCTTGCAGGAAAATCTGTCGATTTGCCCGAACCCGAAGGACCCATGATCGCTATGTACTATCCCTGCTCGATAACAAGGTTTATCTTCTCCAGGGCGGTAACCACCACTTCACCCAAATCGTATCGTTTCGAAATATTTTCTAACCGGATTATTTCATTCCTCCTAATCAAGTTTTAATTTTTCGTATTCAATGAAGCTCTGATAACCACTCGTTATCACCTCATCCCCTTCCTTAACACCGCTCAATATCTCTATATAATTCCCCTCACTCTTTCCGAATACCGCTTCCACACGGTAAGCGGTGTTACCTTCGATTTTATAGAGATAACGCCGGTTCCCGGTGGAGATATAAGGCCCCCTGGGAAGCAGGAGAGTATCTTCAAGAAGGCCTACCTGCATCTCGGCAACGACAGTAGCTCCCGGTATCAATGCAGAAGTTATCTTCTCCGGTTTTACCCTTACCTGCACCGTAGCACCCAGCCCAGAGGTCAATCGATTCGGTGGTTGCATCCCGCAGAACTGCAAACCTGGTGATTTCCACTGGAATAGTGGCCATACTCCTTCTGAGTTTCTTTACAATGTACAGGATGTATCTCCGGGCGGGACGACTGCGGGAAAAAGAACAGGAGTTCGTTGTCAGCATAAGCCATGAGCTGCGAACCCCTATTACAGTCATTAGATCTGCTTCCAGTAATTTGGCCCAGGGAGTGGTTCATGGAGATGAGAAGGTGGGCAAATACGGAACCATTATTCAGGAACAGGCCGAAAGGCTTTCCCGGATGGTGGAGGGCATACTGACCTGCGCCGGTCTGAGTTCAGGGAATAAAGTGACGGAATCGGAAATAGAGGTAAAAGCGTTTTTCCATGAGCTGGTAAAGAGTATCGAGCCTGCGGCAAAAAAAGCAGGAGCCGAAATCAGTGTGGATGTTAATAACGTCCCGGAGAAAATCATCACCTGCGCTATGACACTTCGCCTCGTTACAGTTAATCTGCTGTTAAATGCCATCCGTGATGTCTTGCCTGAGGAAGAAGATTTGCTGCATTACTGGTCGTTAATCCGACTTTTTATAACCTGCAAGAATAGCAGTATACTTGTAATCCAGGTCGAAGACTGTGCATCAGGTATTACGGAAAAAGAAACTGAAGAGATATTCGAGCCTTTTGTCCGGGGCGGAAGAGCCGTGGCCGGGCAGAAAGCGGGCAGCGGCCAGTGATAACTGGGACTTGATTATTCTGGATATAATGCTGCCCGGGAAGGATGGTTTCCAGGTGTGTCAAAGCCTCAGGACCAAGTGTTTTGCTGGCCCGTGTTCATGCATTGCTACGGCGCTCTGGGATGGGAAACACATCGAGCGATAAGTTTTCCAAAACTCTGCAAAAAATCTACACCTTCGGCGACTTTACCCTGGATACTCAACTGAAAGAGATGCGTTGTGCCGACATGGTTGTACCATTAACGCTTAAAGAGTAAAGGCTTCTTGAGTTTCTCGTAAGGCATCCCGACAGGGTGCTTAGCAGAAACGAGCTTCTGGACGAAGTGGGGGATATGATTCTATGGCCTCCACCAGGACGGTTGATGTACACATCGCCCGGCTTCGGAAAAAGCTTAAAGAAGAAAATACTCCCAGGTATATATATATAATTTCCGGGGGCACGGTTACCGGTTCTCCATATAGGATTTATTCCATTCTTTGTGTGGTCTGATACGGCAGTTTTTTCGGGCTATTTCCCCTTTCTCTGTTAAAAACCGCATTCCTAAAAAGTGTATTTTCTTACAACTATTGTAAACTTTTTTTGATAAAGTAGAATTAAAAAAGGAAGGTTTTAGATTTGACGACAGTAAGATGGCAGGTTAATTCCCTGTCGGTGAATATGTTAAATTTTAAGGACTTATCCCACAATGGGGAGAAGCCTTTGAGGAGTGAGATAGGAAAGTTGCCTCTGCAGAATGGCTCGAAGATCGCTGTGATCGGAGCAGGACCTGCAGGTGCATTTTTTACCTAATTTTACCCTTGAGCTTGCCAGAAGAAAAGGTCTTGAAATCTCCATCGTTCTATTCGACAGGAAGGACTTTATCCAGAAAGGCCCCAGGGGGTGTAATCTGTGCGCCGGGGTGATCGCCGAGTCCTTGATCCAAAGGCTCGAGAGAAGGGGTATATCCCTTCCGCCCCGGAAGGTGCAACGTAAAATCGGTGCCTATTACTTTCAACTTAAATCCAGCGGATGGCTTCTAAAACACCCTCTTAAAAAAGATGCTATAACCACCGTTTTTAGAGGAAACGGCCCGCGGTTCTCGGCACAGGAAGGCAATATAAGTTTTGATGACTATCTGCTTGAACAGATACGAAGAAGAGAAGGGGTAGAGATTGTTCCCTGTCCGGTAAACCGGATAGAACTTCCTCCCGATCTCCATAACCCGGTAAAGATAATTTACGGGTCAGGAGACAATCAATTAAGCATGGAAGCAGAGCTTGTAGTATGTGCCTTTGGACTCAACAGCAACCTGTTAAATAAAATTGTTAAAATGGGTTTTGGTTATGTTCCCCCAGAGACTGTCAGGGCAAGGTGTATGGAGATTTTCCTGGGCGAAGAGATAATTCTGGAACACTTTGGAAACACGATTTATATCTGTAACTGGAGATCGGCGGGTGGGATGTTTTATGCAGGGATAATTCCCAAGAAAGATTACCTCACAATGAATGTTGTGGGAGAGAGGGATGCGGGAAAGAACGAACTTATGAAATTGCTAAATCTCTCCGAAGTACGCAAGAGGTTCCCTGAAGGGTTTAAGCCTCCAGAGAATTTCTGTTCCTGCTCACCTAAAGTAGCTTTTAGTGCTGCTAAAAAACCCTTTACCAATAGACTGGTTATAATAGGGGATGCCTGCTGCAGCCGCTATTACAAGAACGGCATAGAATCCGCCTTTCTAACGGCAAAGGCCGCGGCAAATGCGGTATTTAACGCAGGTGTTTCGGAATCCGATTTAAGAGATGAGTACTGCCGTAAAATTAAAAGGCTGATTATAAGGGATAATTTTTACGGAAGGATACTCTTCAAGGCAGATGAGCTTGTTTACAGAAGCCCTTTCCTATCGAAAGTGCTCATGCGTCTTGCCATTGACGAAGAGAAAAGAGGAAAAGGAGGTATAGCCAGCGTTATTTTATGGAATATGTACACGGGGAATATACCCTACAGGAAGATATTTCGCATGGCCCTAACCCCGGCTTTCTGGTGGAAGCTGATTATCGGAGTATTTAGTTATTAGCTTGAAACGGTGCCGCGAGGATTGAGCCTTTACTTTGATCGGAAGCCCAATCCTGGTGGCACTATTTCATTTAACAACAACATACTCGTAGGAGCCGGAAAGAAGGAGAGGGGTTATTTCACTGTCCGGACCTATTATCCTTCCCCTGAACTCTCCGATACTTCTAAAATAAATCGGCCTGTCCACAAAGAGAAGCACTATGGGTCTGAGCAAAAAAGGTATTTTTTTTAGAACATCGGTGAAGTTAAAAAGCACTTCACTCTTAAACTCGCCTTCGAGGATGTAGCCTTCTCCAGAAACAAATAGACTTACGGACCTGGGATACTCGTAGGGTATATTATCATCTTTGATAAAATCGCTTACTTCAAGCCTGTATTCGGAAGTGTTTAGCACCAACTGTCCTTTATGTCCGATAAAGAGTCGGCCCAAATGTTTTGAATCATATTCGGGATGAGAAAAGTAATCCAGCAAATTTATGTACCATCTTTGATCCAGGGGGATATCCTCGGAGCTGAATACCTTCAGGCTGTGCATGTAAGGTTGAATTTTTGTAAGTGGATTTACGATGAGTGATTTTTCACCAAAACCCTGACCCTTTACCGGGAGCACTCTATTGTTAAACTTTATATAACCGGAAACTTCAGACCAGGGGCTTACTACAACTCTCTTTTCGAAAATTTTCCCCTCTTTATCAAGATATTCTGTTCCGTCCCCCGCCTTCCATGGTGCTAAGATATTTTTAAAGTTGAGATTACAGGAAAAATCTCTCATCCTGTACTCTATTGAGTAGAAGCCTCCCCTTCCTTTTATGGTATTTGCCCCGTCGCTTATAAATAGATGATCCTTCTCGAACTTCACATCGGAAGGCTTTATCTTATGATCCACCCAGTGAGAAGTTCCGTCGGGTTCTACAATCAGAGTATAGATAGCCCATTTATTGAGGAGATTGTTTTCTATGTGAAAAAGAGTTGTTATAAACAGCCAGCCGTCATTGAAACGGGACATAAAGTAGATACTTTCCCTCTTGGCGTACTCAAATTCTCTGTCTGTGAAGGCGAAGTCTTCTCCTTTTAAAGAATTATCCTCGGCCCTTTCTTCCATAAAGGAAGGTGAATGATTCGGAGCCGGATTACCTTTAAGAGGTATTCCGAGAGATAGAAATAAGGTTATCATCAAAATAAGATATCTATACACAGTTCTCTCCGGCGTTAACTATATTTTCCAATCTTTTGTACTCTCATTTATCTAAACAAATCTGCTCCTTATCTCTGCGCCGCCTGGGAGTTGAACATGGGCAGTCTATCGGCTCCGTTCTCTAAACAAATCTGCTCCTTATCTCCGAGCTTACATAATCGAGTATGGCAACAGTGAGAGCTATGAACCATACTGCAATCCCGGCTGCTCGATAATCGAGTAACCTGATGTACTGGACGAGTATAAAACCAATTCCACCGCCTCCTACAAGGCCGATAACCGTAGACATGCGCACATTGATATCCCACCTGTAAATAGAAAAGGAAACGAAGGGGGAGATCATCTGTGGAACTACTGCAAACATTATGGTCTGGATTCGATTTGCTCCGGTTGCCTGAATTGCCTCGATGGGACCCCTGTCGATATTCTCTATAGCTTCGGAATAGAGTTTCCCCAGCGCTGCTACAGAGTGTATGGTCAGGGCAATTATGCCTGCGAAGGGACCCAATCCAACCCAGACCACTGCAACCAGCGCCCAGATGAGAGGCTCTATTGAACGAACGATGTTGAGTATCGTTCTGGTGATATAGTAGATACCCATGGTTATAAATGAGCCTGACATCAGGTTTCGGGCAGCCAGAAAACTAATGGGTATGGCTAAAACAATCCCGAAAATTGTTGCCATCATGCCCATAAAGATGGTTTCGATCATTCTCGAAATGGTGAGTCTCAAGGGTTCTGCAGGTATGGGTCCTCCTACTCTTTCTACCTGTCTTGCCTCAACTTTGTGAATTTGTCTACCCCTTGCACTGGGCGGCGTGAGACGGTATGGCATAACCAGCTCGAGCTTGAAAGAACCCTCACTGTCTGTAGTAACCGATACGTATTGTCCCTCCTGCCTTGGGCGAAACTCGTTTCCCAGCGAATCGACCCACCATATCTGAGCTTCACTGTTGGGTTCGAAGTTTCCCCCTTCTATGGTGAGCACAGTACCCTTGATTACATTGTTATTCTCATCAAACCGGGAGAGCTCTCCGCAGGTGGGATCGGACTTGAGATATGGTTCTCCCGGACCTCGTTCCGGCTGTTGAGGCAGGGGATCTTCACAACCTATGAGTATATTTGCATGTGCTTTTACCGTTTCTGTGCGGTATGTAAAGGCGGCTTTCCACGGCCAGAGTACTCTTGAAAGAGGCGGCAGAGCCTGTGGTAGATCGGTTATTGCCTTGTAGGGATTTATCTCGCTTATCTGCCATCCCAGAGAAAAGAATACAAAAACCACGAGTACAAAAATACCTACGCCCCCTCTACGTTCCGGTCTGGTCTGTCGTGCGGCATCCCTGATATTCCATAACCATATAAGAAAAATAGAACCCATAACCAGACCCACGAAAAAGGGGCGTCTGCCCAATGCTTTTGAAAACATCGCCATTGCGGTGGGTTCTCTATGAGCTAGAAGATATACTCTCCATGCAAGGAGCCCTGAACTGCTGAAAAAAGCGGCCATAAGGAGAAGACCCCTGGAGAACTGGGTTGCAAGCACCTGACCCAACCCGGGAATGATGGCAGAAAGAAAGGCAGCTACGGGTGCAGACACAATGCTTTTTGGAGTAGACCCCTGTTTCGGGCGAGCTCTTCGCTTCTTTTTTTTCTTTATTTTAATCTCAGGAATCGGTTCCATGATTACTCTTCCCTTCTGCCAGCGCTGATTCGCTCAGCCTCTTCCCCGTAAATCTCTTTAAACTCTTCATCGGTCATTTTCCTTATCTCTTCCCGCGTACCTCTATATACGATCCTCCCCTCTCTTAAGCCTATTACCCTGGTAGCATATCTTTGAACCAGATCGAGATAGTGCAGACTGCAGAGCACCATGATTTTTGACTCCTGGTTCATCCTTTCTATGTAGCCGAGTATAGTATGAGCGAGAACGGGGTCGAGACTTGCCACCGGTTCGTCCGCAAGGATCATTCTTGGCTCCTGCATGAGCGCCCTGGCTATCCCTACCCTCTGCTGCTGGCCTCCGCTCAGTTCATCTGCCCGCTTGTGAGCCTGGTCGGCAATGCCTACTTTTTCCAGTGCCTTTCCCGCTGTTTCTCTGTCTCTCTGCGGAAAACGATGAATAATGCTCGACCAGGGATTTACATAGCCCAATCTACCCGAAAGCACATTGCTTGTAACGGAGAGTCGTTTTACCAGGTTGAAATGCTGGAAAATCATGCCGATTTGACGCCGAATTTTACGAAGCTGGGCCGGATCGGCAGAGGTAATGTCTTCGCCGTCCCATAAAATTTCACCTTCTGTGGGCTCCACCAGTCTGTTTATGCAGCGAAGCAGGGTGGATTTCCCGGAGCCACTTAACCCTATTATCACCAGAAACTCTCCGTCTTCTACCTGGAAACTCACATCTCTTAGGGCAACCGTTCCGTCTTCGTATATTTTGGTTAGATTTTTTACTTCGAGCATTTTCTGATCCGACCAATTTTAATGCAACTGTTTGATTTTTGCCTTAAACCCGCCCTGTTTAAAAACAAGGGGGCTTTAATAGGCCCCCTTGTTTTTAAGAAATTTCAAACAGATCTGCCTTTAAACCCTATTTTAGCAGATCTTCGATCTTCAGGCCTGATGCCTGGAGGACCTGCCTGAAGGGGTCGTAGAAGGTATCATCGATTTTTTGGAGCCCATCCCACTGGTAAGCAGTTCTTAACGCTTCTTTTCCCTCTTCTGTTTTTGAGATTTCAAGCAGGGCGTTTACGATCTTATCCCTTAATTCTCTAGAAATAGAGGGATGAAACTGAACTCCGTCATTGGGTATATCTTCCGTTACCTTTATTACCACAACCTTTTCCATCACATCAGGATGGTCACCCTCAATCCTGGTGCGAGCATCCACATAGGTTGCCCCTGCGTCCACCTCTCCATTGTACACAGCGGCGACGACCGAGTCGTGGCTTCCCGCATCTACGACCTCTTTAAGATCGGTCTCAGGATTGATTCCTTCTGCCCTCAATGTAAGCATGGGAATAATCCATCCGCTCGTGGAAAGCGGATCCGGCCTTGCAAAAGTTTTTCCTCTAAGATCGGGAATGCTGGAGACTCCGCTGTCTTTATTAACTATAATCTGACCGTTATAAGTTGGACTACCGTACCTCACAGAGACGAGTTCTGCCTCTGCTACTCCCCTGTCTGCCGCCATTACATAGGAGAATGTAGCCAGAGAGGCCATGTGTGCCTTTGGCGGCTCACTGGAAAGTGCCTCTATTACTCCTGCATATTCGGTTGCAACGGTTGTCTTAAAGTAAAGGCCGGTCTTATCGTGGAGAAGGTCTGCAACCGACTGAGCGCCGGCAGCCACTCTCTCCATCTCACCAGAAGGTACGAATGCCCATATAAGGGGATTCTCCTCTGTCCCCAATGCCGCTTCCTTTTCCCCGCCTGCAAAGGCCATGCAGGTGAAAACAACACCCAAGACCAGGACAAAACTCAACATCCTTTTGATTTTCATTTTTAGCCTCCATTTTTTTAAGTGGGTTTCCGGTTTTAAAAGTTTTCCGGAACCGCAATACAAGATAGAATAGTTTTTGCGAAAATGCAAGATATTATTCCGCTCTTCTTTATCTAAGATTAAAGTTATTTCTTAAAAAGGCCCGGTTTGGAAGGGGTGATAGGGTATTTTACTACGAAAGAAAGCTTTGTACCTATGGCGGTGGTCCATCAGTCTTCTAGCTGGGGGACACACTGCAGGTTATGCCCGTTGGCTTTCTTTCGGAGCAAACAACCACCTAAGTAGTTTCCGCTTAAGCGGAAACTACTTAGCCCCTACAGGGCTCGCAAAGCCTTAGGCTTGCCGGTGGTTGTTTACTCCGTAGATCGTACTTCCATGTCTTTAAAGCTTGCCCCTCCGCGCAGGGTTCGCAGGGCTATCTGGACACCGGAGTCGATAGAAAACCAGGTTTTATATTTTACCTTCTCAGCGCCGTTTACGAATACAGAAATATACTGGGCTACCGGATTGTAGAGTATATCCAGGTCCATGTACCTGTGAATCGGTTCCTCTATAATTGCATCCAGTACCATTTCCATGTGTACAGAATCGGAGGAACGATAAAACTGTAAACGCGTATCAGGACAGCCGTAGTATTCCCGATCCCTGGTTATCCAGACCAGAATGGAGTCACCAAACCCGTAGCCTTTTTTCCACTCTCTTTCGGTTGCAAATATGTGAGCTCCGAAACCCACCCAACCACTACCGGTTGAACGTCCTTTAAAAGAAAAGAGGGTTGGTTTGGAGTTTTGAATCACAGGAATTACGAGTTTGGCGAAATACTGAGAAGGGTCGAGCTGTTCGGCTCTATCGTCTCTTATAAACCAGTTTCCCATCTGGGGGACAGCCCGGTGGAAACCCTTCTGTATAACAACCGGAAAGTCCTCTTTTGAGATGACAGCGCCAATCCCTGCTTCGGACTTATCTCTTACTGGTTTTTCTATTTTAAGCTGCTTAAGCTCTTTTACCCTTAATTCAAGTTTTCTGTTGTCCGAAATAAGTTTCCTGTTCTCTTTCTGGAGATTTTTTATTTTCTCTTCAAACCTTCTTCTCTCTTCCTTGAGGAATATTAACTCTTCTTGAAGTTTTCTTTTTTCTTCTGTAAGGGAGTTAACCTTTAGGCTAGAAGTTTCAATTCTATCTATCAATCTGGTTTTCTCTCCACTCAGGATACGTAGACGCCAGCTTAGTCGGGTAATGCTTTCTTTTTGGGAGCTAAGTTCCCTGTTCAATTGCTCTTTCCTCTTTCTGAGGCTGCTAAGTGATTCTTCTAATTGCTTCTTCTCTTTCTCCAGAAAGAAAAGCTCTTTCTCTGTCTCCTCTAATTCTTTCAACAGGGAAACGGTTATCTCCTCCTGCTCCTCTTTCTCTTTACGAAGAGCGGCAATCCTCTGTTCGTATCCTTCCCGCTCTGCCTTGATGAGTGTGCCTTTAAGAAGGGTTATTTTCTCCTCAAAGTCTTCGGGCATGGGAGCGGGGTAAAGCGAATCTGCGAGGGCAAACTTGTCTGTATCTGTAAGAAGAAACTCTCCTGCAAAGGATTGGCCGTCGTAGATAATTCCTGAAATTTTAAGCCTGTTACTGGCGATAGGCTCAATTTTAACAAAATCGAGTATTAAATCTTCCGGAAATAGATCTGCCGATTCGGGAAACAGGCTCTCTATATGCCAGAAGCCTTCCTTCTCGTCTCTCATGGCGATCAGGAGTGAAATTGTCTTTCCAGTTCTTCCAACCGAACGGATATAGAGCCTGTCGGGACCGGCTATACTCAACCTGGCATTCTTAAAATCTATTTCTCTGAGATCTATCGTCTGGGAGGAGACTCCGAAGGATAGAAAAACAGAAAGAACTCCGGCAAAAAATAACCTTTTTCCTGACATACTTTTCTCTATCTCCTTGAATCGGTTTAAAACTTTATAAACTTAAGCAGCTTAAAGAAATCCCCGATCAACCCGCAAGGAGCGCCCAATACCGTTCACCGGCGCTTGATGTGTCAGTACTGAATGAATGCTGGTAATGAGGATATATTTGTGGTATAAATCTACCATGAAGAAGCTACATCTTAATCTTATACCTTTGTGGTTTCTTATCTTGGTGTTTTTCTTTTACTCCGGTGGAGAGGGTTTTCCACAGGAAGAAAAAAGGACATCTCCCTTTATTTTTATACCCGACTTGAGGATCTGGGGGCTCGATATCGATGTGGGTTATCGAGGAGTCAGGTTTTTCGCGGGGGTTGATACAATATTGTGGGTTTCGGCAGGCGGTGGTTACGAGAGAAAAACCTTTTTTCATAACCCCGACGGAACTATATACAACGGAGGCGATCCCCAAATCGATCCGGAAAAAGACCCATTTTTTTACAGGGCAAATGTTCAGTGGGCTGCAGGAATATCCCAGGGCATCATCTCCCGGGGATTGCTTCCTCAGAGGTTGCTCCCGCTGGGGCTTTCCCCGTCAGAGCCGTCCCTTACAAGGGAGAATGCGAGAAAGGGGGAGAACGTTCTCGAAGCCTTTATCTTTTATAAAGGTCGTTTCGATATGCATCTGCACGATCGGGAAAATCCAGATCAACTTATCTTTCGCTCACAAACTATAGAAGATAAAGATGGAGTTTTTCAGAACTCATTTCTGGGAGGTTTTACCCTCGATAATATAAAGGAGCACAGGCGCAGCAAGGTTAAAGAGGGCTATTTTGCCGAAATTTCGGGAGAATGGGGGCCCGAGTGGTTCGGAAACAATATTTTCGGAAAAGCAGATTTTATGAGGTTTAATTTAAGCATGAAGGGATTTATACCCCTGTTAGATCTTTATCCTGAAAACTTCATGAATATTTTAAGCATCTATGCGGGTGCCTTTATATCTCTCGATTATTTTAGCGGTAACAGTGTTCCTCTGAATGTCAGACAGACTTTAGGTGGGCGTGATCCAAGGACGGGATTGGGTGGAGCTGTGCGAGGAATTGATGACGGAAGGTTCGACGCTCCCTTTAAAGTTGTGGGAAATCTCGAGTTACGAGTCAATTTGCCTGCCCTTATATGGAAGGATCTCGTTCCCGGTCTTCTGCTTTATTTCGATTCAGGCTACTATAACGAGCTAAACGGAAGTGTTTTAGGGTTTCTCTTTTCTGCAGGAGGTGGATTGTACCTGGATTTTTTTAATATTTCCGAGCTTATCGTTTATACACAGTATTTCTTAAACGGTACGAATGTAAATGAGAAGAGTTTTACTCCCTTTAGACTCGGATTTGGGTTCCATTTTTAGAAAGACCTTCCCCCTTGCATAGTTTTAAAAAATCAGTATCCTGATACCGAAATGAAGGGTTATAAAGAACAGGGGCAGACTCATCTGCTCTGGAAGGAGACCTCCCGTAAGAAGCTTCTTGAGTGCAGAATCTTCGATGTTTACAGTGTAAACAGGATATCCCCCGAGGGGAAGAATGCCGACTTCGTGCTTCTGGATACACCCGACTGGGTTACCATCATTCCGCTTCTCGATGATTCCGTAGGAGAGTCCTTCGTCATGGTTCGTCAGTTCCGGCAGGGAGAGGGAGAGCTTACAGTAGAGTTTCCTGCGGGTACGGTGGATGAGGGAGAAAACCCTGAGGATACTGCTCAAAGAGAACTTCTGGAAGAGACGGGCTACTCCGCAGGGAGTATTGTCAGTCTGGGAGAGGTAAATTCAAATCCGGCCTTTCTCAATAACAGGGTTCACACTTTTCTTGCCACCGGTCTTAAAAAGATTCAGGAACAGAGTCCAGATATACACGAATATCTGGATGTGTTGATTGTCCCTTTAGAGGAAGTAATACGGGAGATGGGTAGAGGCCCTTACTTAAGTGGAATCTCCATGATTTCTCTATTCTGGTATCTGCGATGGAAGAATGAGGTTTAGATGAAACTCTCGTGGTAGGATACGGCTTCGATGCCGTTTACCTGCCTTCTTGCCTTTGAGCCGCAGAGCTTAGAGGCGCCGACCGGATTCGAACCGGTGCGTAAAGGTTTTGCAGACCTCTCCCTTACCACTTGGGTACGGCGCCCTGTAAAATACACTTTTCGTTAGAAAAGTATAATAAAATTTTTATCTTTTGTCCACTCTGCGAATTGCCTCATTAAAAATCTATACGAAAAAAAGCTATTGCCTCATATAAAATCTACCTGAAATAAAAATTTTTAAATATCTTCTTGCATGAATATTAAAGCAGGGAGGGGGAGTTATGGGGCTGACGATGGAGCAAAAAAAGGCAGTAACAAATGAGATAGCAAAAAGGTATCAAAAGGCTTCGAAGAAGCAAAAGGGAGTGATCCTGGATGAAATTGTGGAGATCACAAAATA
>Ga0180301_10002750_pt1 | contig 13821 bp, 16 predicted proteins | sample GuaBasSediGuay16_FD_121797 | JGI IMG/M metagenome (GOLD analysis project Ga0180301, IMG submission 121797) | Subseafloor sediment microbial communities from Guaymas Basin, Gulf of California, Mexico - Guay16, Core 4569-2, 12-15 cm | ecosystem: Environmental > Aquatic > Marine > Hydrothermal...
AGCCACGGCAGGAGCTTGAAAGAGCGCTCGTAAAACTTGAAGAGCTCTTCGTTATTCATCGTGATATAGAGCGACAGATTGAGACTTATTTAGATGAAGTTGATAAGCCTATCGTTAGGAAAATTCTTGAGATTTTGAAAGAGAACGAACACAACATCTTAGTGGAGCTTGAGAGGCTCATAAACTCCATCAGGGAAGAGCTGAAGAAGCGCTAGGAGAGACCAGCTTTCTCACGTTAGAAACAAAACTTATTTCTAATCGAGAACAGTTAATTTAGCATAGCTCGCTGTTCAAACACTCTTCAAACCTCACATCAACACCAAACTCCTTGGTGCTTAGTGATGATGAGAGAGGCTGTCATACTAGCTGCCGGCATAGGCAGAAGGTTACATCCTCTGAGTGGTGGTAAACCCAAGTTCCTCGTAGAACTGTTAGAATTTCCGCTAGTAGCTTACCCCCTCGCCACCTTGAAGAACTTAGGTGTTTCACGCATAACCATGGTAGTGCCCGCCGGATGGTCTGCAGAAGCGTCCAAGATCTTGGATAAGCTGGGCTTCGAGAAGTGTCTTGTGGAGAACAATGAGGTTGAGCGTGAAAACGGTTACAGCTTAGCTCTAGCTGAGCCTTGTGTAAATTCTGAAGTTTTCATAGTGTCTATGTGCGATCACATATACGTACCCCGACTTCCCAAGTGTGTTGTCGAGAGATTCTACGTAGATGAGCCAGACCTCGTTGTAGGAGGTGACCCTGCACCCAGGTTCGTAGATATTGATGAGGCTACCAAGATTGTTGCCGACGAGTATGGGAACATAATCGCTATAGGGAAGGGGCTTCAAGGGTACACGCATATCGACACAGGCGTATTCGTCATGAAGAGATCCGTGTTGAGAGTCGCCAGAAGACTTGCAGACTTCAGACCTATAGTCAAGCTTTCCGATGTAGTTGGGTACCTACGTAAAACAGGTTTGAGGGCCGTTGTTGCGGATGCCAGAGGTATTCCGTGGACTGAGATCGACACTGCAGAGGACTTTCAGGACGTAGTCAGCGGTAATCGCAGAGCAGTGCTCGAGGAAGTTTTGAGCATTGTTAGGAGGTGCTTACGGTAATGAGGCTCTACTTGCCTAAATCTACGGACGGACCTGTATCCCGCTACATAAATAGACGTATCTCTGGTCCGATGACGTACCTCATAGTGAGGCTGGGTATTCCCTTAACACCTAATCAAGTATCCGTGATAAGCTTCTTACTAGGTGTAGTTGCAGCGTGGCTATACCTTTCCGGCATGCCTATCGCTGCTGGCGTGATGGTGCAGATCGCATCTATAGTCGACGGTGTTGACGGCGAACTAGCTCGTTTAAAGAAGATGACCAGTAAGAGAGGTGCTTTCTTAGACGCTGTACTGGATAGGCTTGTCGATATCCTCGTAATAATGTCCTTAACACTCTACCTGCTGGTATACGACCGTGCGGCGGACCCTATCCTTGCAACGTTGATAGGTTCGCTAGCACTCACCGGATCACTCATGGTGAGCTATGTTCATGCACGTGGAGAGGCGTCCGTAGGGATCCACCCCTCCAAGATTGGGCGTATACCCAACTTCTCATCACGTGATGTAAGGCTATTTGCACTGTTCCTAGGGAGCGTACTCGGTTTTTACGTAGAAACTCTCGTTTTCATAGCCCTTGCATCCTACGCCTATGTTCTAATAAAAACAGTTGAGGTGTTCCTCCATACAAAGAGCTGAGGTGTGTAAGAATTGAAGGAATGCGTGGTTATCGTTGGAAGCTTCACACGTGATCTGATAGAGGGTGCTAGGGTCATAGGTGGACCCCCTTACTACAGCTCTATGGCTTTGCTTCACCACGGCTGCGAAAACATACTCATAGTAAGTCCTGCTGAGGAGCCCCATCTAGACTTCGTCCAGAGGACGGGCCTAGAACTTGCAATAGTAGGAGGTTCTGTTCCGGTATTCGAGCTCAAGTATATCAATAACACCGAGAGAGAGGTCAGGCTTCTACGAAGAGGAACTAGGATAAAATTAACTTCCACCCTACTCGATACAATTAAAGGCTGCGCCGTAATCGTGAGCCCTGTTTACAAAGAAGTTGATCTAGAGGCTCTTCAAAAGCTTCGCGAATATGCAAATGTTCTAGCACTTGATATCCAAGGTTTTGTGAGAGAGACAACTGATAGTGGAGCCGTGAGGATTAGATGGAGCGACGATGTTTACGAAGCGCTACGCTATGCCGATCTCTTCCACGCCGATCTATCTGAGGTACCTATGTTCAGATCTATGAATGGGGCCGCGCAGCACTTAGCGTCATACACACGAGGAATAGGATTGATATCCCATGGCGAAGAGGGGCTCATAGCGTCTATAGCTGGCGAGCTTGTATATGTACCTGCTCTGCCTGGAATTCAAGGCGATTCTACGGGAACAGGAGATATCCTGTTGGCGATCACTGCCTATGAACTGCAGCGGGGAACCGACCCCTTGAAGGCTGTCGCAATGGGTGCTGCCGCTGCAGGTTTGAGAGTTAGCAGAGCTGCTCCCCCCTGGTTTTCTAGATTTGAAGTAGAGATCCTCGCTGAGAAGTTAATGATGCGTAGTAGGAGGCTCCATTAGCCCCCTCGTATAGTTACACGCTAATCCTTTTTGTTCGCAAAATACGTAGCTGTGAAAGGTGGAGGATTTGTCACTTGATAGAGAGTCTTTGGAGGAGATCGTTAGGAGAGCGCGTGAACTACATAACTACGTCGTAGAGCTCAGACGCGACTTCCACATGCACCCAGAGCTTGCGTACGAGGAAGTTAGGACCTCAAGTGTAGTGGAGAAGGAACTGCGTAAACTGGGTTTTAAAACTGTTAGGGCCGCTAGGACAGGGGTCATAGGCGTTCTAGAAGGCGAGAAATCTGGGCCCGTAGTAGCTCTTAGAGCTGACATGGACGCGCTTCCCGTGAATGAGTTGAACGACGTACCCTACAAGTCCCGCATTCCCGGCAAAATGCATGCATGTGGTCATGATGCGCACACAGCCATGCTTCTCGGCGCTGCACACATACTTGTCGATGTAAGAAGCAGGCTCAAGGGCAAGGTTAAGCTCGTATTCCAACCTGCTGAGGAGGGAGGCTTAGGCGCCAAGAAAATTGTTGAAGATGGTCATATAGATGATGTCAGCGCCGTGTTTGGAATGCATGTATGGATAGAGCTTCCCTCTGGAACCATAGGCATACGCAAAGGACCTTTCCTAGCAAGCGCCGATGCCTTTAAGATCGTTGTAAAGGGTAAGGGAGGGCACGGTGCTTCCCCACACACGGCCAGAGACCCTATAGCAGCAATTCTTGACGTGGGCAACGCCATCTATAGGATCATATCGCGTGAGGTAGACCCCCTCGAGCCTGCCGTTATCAGTATAACACGTATTGAAGCAGGAACAACATACAACGTTATTCCTGAGGAGGCTATGCTCATGGGAACCATAAGGACGTTCAACGAGGATGTTAGGAATTATATTGTGAGAAGGATGAAGGAGATAGTCGAAGGCTATACGAAGAGCTTAGGTCTTAAAGCGGATTTGCAGCTGGAGATGGAGTACAATCCCCCCACGATCAATAACCCCGAGTTAGCAGACTTCGCAAAGAGAGTTCTTGAACCGCTGAATATAGCCAAGATCGTTGAGCCCAAACCTACTATGGGTGCAGAAGACTTTGCTTTCTACGCAAAGAAGGTGCCTTCATTATTCATAGCCCTGGGTATAAGGAATGAGAAGAAGGGTATAATATACCCGCATCATAACCCGAGATTCGATGTTGACGAAGATGTGCTGTGGATAGGGACAGCCGTCTACGCAGTACTGGCCTACACCTACTTAGCTACAAAACCGTGAGCAATATCCTCCCTCAGGGACTTGCAACATTGGTGAACTACCCGGAGATATCTCTGGAACTGTTTCAACATACTGTTTCAACACTACCCTTATTACGTATCTTCTCAGTTTTTCTTTCCGCAGCTGTGTCGAGCTTCTGGATACTGATCGCTCACAGCATTGCTAAAAGTCTAAGTACTGCAGTGAAATCTCGTCGAAGTCTGTGCAACATCACTTCCGTAGATCTGCGCATTACCGCGATAATACCTACAAGCTTCCCAGAATTAAAACTGCTAAGACTGACGATCTCCAAACTTTTAAGTTCCAAGAACGTAGAGGAGGTGATTGTTGTAGATAATTCCCCTACGCCCAGACCTTATACAGAGCTTATTTCCATGCAGCCCAGATATCCGAAGTTTATATACATCAAGCTATTCTCTATACCCACTGGTCATTGTCCAAAACCATATGCTTGTTACATAGGCTACGCTGTAAGCAAGGGAAGGATTTTGCTGTTCACAGACGATGATACCCTCATCGAGGCAAGTTCTGCAGAGACCTTAGCCTGCACAGCACTTAGGAAGAATGCTTTAGCTTCTCCCGTGCCCAGGTTTGCGTGTACTTCAACAATGTGTAGAATGCTCGAAACAGTTATTACTACACTTGTCCATGGACTCGTAGGCCTCGATAAGGCTGTCAGAGGAAAATATCCATGGTTTTACGGGTGCTGCTGGGCTATTCCGAGGAGCCTATACGAGAACTTAGGTACACATAAACAAGTTCTAGGCACTATAGTTGAGGATGCTATGCTAGCACGAATAGCTCTAGCCAAGAACATCAAGATAGTCTTTATTCAAGGCCTTGAAGTTTCAACTTATTGGCATAACTCGCTTAAGAATTGTGTAGAGGCCCTGCTACGCAACCTAATACCGTTTATTGACAAGAAAACGCTCCTTACGCTCTTCTCATTACTTCTCGTAGCGTATGCATCACCTCTAATCCTCGAGGTGCTAGGCTACCTTTCTAGGGATCTTTGTATCTGCTTAGCGGGACTTTTTCTCTACGTCGCAGCATCCTATGCTCATGTTCACGCCACACGCTTGAATAATTACAGAGCCTACTACTTGCTCACACATGTAGTGGGGGGCACTGTGCTCTTCGTAACTCTGCTGCTATCAACTCCAAGAACGCGCTTCGTTACATGGAGAGGGCGCGCAATCGAAACAACCAAAAGATATTGTAAATGCGTATCTCCGTAGCCACGCATCAATGTATTATCCTCATAGTTACGGAGAGTTTCTAAACTTGGAGAGTGCGAACATAACTTCCGAAAACACAGCAGCACTACGGTAGAAACCATAATAAGAAGTGTTTACTTGGAGGATACCATTTTGCACCTAGACAACTTACGCCTCTTTGCAACTTCTATATGGGGATCCTTCTTGGATTTCAGACTTCAGTTTCAGTCCAAAGTTTTGTAGTGTAGACCGAGCTCTCACATCATATCCTCTCTTCCGCTGCAAACAAACTATTCTCCAAATGTACGATGAGCCTATAACAGACATTGCAGTTATTTTACTACAAATTATATTTAGATAGCTGTGGCGAGACAACTTGACCAGGTATGATATAGTAATACGTGGCGGTTACGTTCTTGACGGCGCCGGAGCCCCTCCTATGAGAAAGGATGTAGGGATTGTGGGAGATACCATCGTTAAAATAGGTGACCTTTCCAATGTAGAGGCGGAGAAGATTATTAGGGCTGATGGTCTTTTCGTAGCTCCTGGCTTCATCGATATACACAATCATAGTGACCTTGGAGTATTCCTCGTACCGACAGCTGATAACTACATTAGGCAAGGAGTGACTACCATAGTTGTTGGTAACTGTGGTTCTTCGCCTGCGCCTCTCACGGATAATAACATAGATGCGTTCAAGGAGATGAGGAAGGAGTTCTATGAGAAGTTCGGCATTCCATGGAGAAGCTTCTCGGAATACCTAGATAAGCTGGAAGAGTTGAAAAAGAGTATAAACGTTGCCACGTTAGTAGGCCATGGAACTGTTAGGAGCGCTGTGTTAGGATTTGAGAATCGCCCGCCTACAGAGAAGGAATTGAGCGAGATGAAGAGCTTTGTAGAGGAGGCTATGAAAGCCGGTGCTTTCGGCTTATCAACAGGGCTTATCTATATTCCGAGTGCCTTTGCGTCACTCGAGGAGATAGTTGAGCTAGCTAAAGTGGCTGCTAGGTATGGCGGTATCTACGCAACGCACATGAGAAACGAAGGAAACCTACTTATAGACGCTGTGATCGAGGCTCTGACTATAGGCATCAGAAGCGGTGCTCCTGTAGAGATATCTCACCTAAAAGCATCTGGCATACCCGCATGGGGGAACGTAAAGAAGGCACTGGCACTCATCGAGGATTATGCTAGGAGAGGCTTCGATGTAAGTGCTGATGCCTATCCCTACACAGCATCCTCTACAGGTTTGGAGGCACTATTACCTAAATGGATTAGAGAAGGAGGTAGAAGGAAGCTTATTGAGAGACTTAAGGACCCGGAAATCATTGAGAGGATAAGAAGAGATCTCGAGAGATCAGGAGTCATGGAGGGTAGATACATCGAGTGGCATCAAGTAGTCATAGCACTTTCAGAAACCCATCCAGAGGTCGTGGGCAAGGATCTTGCAGAGATATCGAGAGAATGGAACTTGGATCCTTTACGTGCTACAGCAAAGCTTCTCATAGATGATGAAGGGGGTACTTTCGTTGTAATACATGCAATGAACGAGAATGACGTGAAAGAAGTGGTAAAACATCCTCTGGTAGCCATATCAACCGATGGATCAATAAGGGAATTCGGCAAGGGGAAGCCTCATCCTAGAAACTACGGTACTTACCCACGCGTCCTCGCTAAGTATGTAAGAGAGGAGAAGATCATAAGTCTCCCCGAAGCTATCAGGAAGATGACGAGCTTACCTGCAAGGAAAATAGGTTTGTGGGATAGAGGCATCATAAGGCCCGGAATGAAAGCCGATATAACGATATTCAACTTCTACACAGTCAAAGATACCGCTACCTACGAGGATCCGCACAGCTATCCTCAAGGGATCGAGTACGTGATCGTGAATGGCGTCGTGGTTATAGAGGAGGGTAGGCATACGGGTGCTACGCCTGGTAGACTGCTAAGAAAGGGCTAACCAACTTTTCCATAACTAATAGACCTAGATGTAGTACCGGTCTCTCTTCGGGTCGTAGGGCGGCGTAGATACGAATATAAGCATTAGCGGTTCCGCTCCAATACTTTCAGCAGCGTGAACAGTACCTCTCGGAACATAGGCAAAATATCCCTCACCCACCTCAACGTACTCGTCACCTAGTCTAAGCCTAGCTCTACCGCTCAGGATTACGTATACTTCCTCTCGCTCGCGATGAAAGTGTGGTCTTATTTTCCTGCCAGGAGGCATGTACACGAAGTGAGTGCTCTGGAACTGGCTCCGAGCCAGCTCAAGCATAGCCACATCTTCTTCGGAGCTCACCTCGATCTTAGGAATAAGTTCCTCTAATTTGTATACAAGCTTCAAACAGTCATCCACCAACAATACATACACTTAGGCACAGAAATGAATACAGATGAACCAAAACTCCCTGAACAACGCTTTTGCTCTAGAAACCCTCGGCTTTCATCTTTAATAGCGTTGCCGTACCTCTTAGGAGAAGTGCCGCACCTACAAACATGAGGAGGAATGCGGGTATAGAAAGCCATTGAAAGGCAGCAACGCTCATGACAGCTATCCCTCTTACCTTTAGGCTGCAGCCCGGTCTTGCATCAGCCACCATCATGACAACGTCTCTGTTTATATACACAGTAGTGTTAACGTAAGGCTGTAGATCGAGCTTCTCCACCCTGCTACCGCTATACACCACCGAGAGTCTAACTTGCTGGTTACAGAGGTTCTCTATATTGAGCTCGAAATCTCTGTACACCCTATAGCTGTTCGGAACTCCTATGAATTCCTGAATGGTCTTCACAAGTTCTTCATCCAAGCTATGAACTTCATATACTTGGATCTCGTTGGGGAAACTCAGCATAGCCATTAACGCCATGACCAGTGCTACTATAAGCATCAGACCACCTATCAATGCCATGAGCCTGCTACGCTTCTTCAACAGTTCTAGCTCTCTTATTACCTCCTCAGCCATGTCTGTTGCCCCAGGAATCGCTCGAACACGGTCAACTGAGGGGAAGGTTCATCACTCTTCAGATACTCTACCCAAACATCATCCCAGGAACTTCTCCACTTGCTCCTTAATTTTCCTAGCTACTAGCCTAGAGAACGACCTGTACTCCTTATCCGCGCGGTACCACACCTTAGGAGGGCGGGCACAACCCTTCAAAACCTCTGCTAGCAGCGCCACCGCACGCCCTACATTAACAGAGTCCAGAACAGCTTTCTCGTCCTCGAGGATATCACCTTGTAATGTGTAGTACGCTAAAGACCACGGAGGTATTGCGAAGCCCATACTGTTAAACACGCTCATAAGATTTTGTATAACCGCTATGGCACCAGTATCATTACCTACAGCTATGAAGCCCGCCACCTTTCCCTCGACCCAGCTTCTACCATCTATGAATATCATGTTTTCGAACACTGTTAACCTATCGATGAAATTTTTGACGGGCCCGCTAACATTGTACCAGTATATTGGCGTAGCAACTATAATCCCATCACTTTTAAGCACCTTCTCATACACATGCTTCATATCATCGTCTATAGGGCACGGATATCGACAAGCCTTGATATCATCGCTTACACATCCAAGACAGGGTTCTACCCTGAGTTTATACAGCTCTAAAACCTCCACATCAGCACCTTCACGCTTAGCGCCCTCCAGAGCAAGTAGAAGGGCTTTACGCGTATTTCCATAGGGTCTCGGAGAACCGTCTATACCCAGGATCTTCACCATGTTGATCGCCCGCTCACTCTTATACTAACTCATAGATCTTAGGATTGAGGCACCTCCTACTTATTTCTTCTCTTGCATTAAGCCTCCTAAGAACCTCTGCTAGCACGGTCTCCTCGATGCGCGTAACGGTACGCCCCTCCACATCTGCACTAAACTCAGTAGTTTTGCTGGATAGTTCGTAAAGACCCAGCTTTCTGCTGAGTCTAACACTATCTTCCTTGTCTAACCCTATCAACGGTCTTATTACGGGTACCGCAGGTGACGATAGATTCTCGACAACTCTCAAGTCATGTAGCGTCTGGGAAGGTGTTTGTCCTAAGCTCTCACCTGTTATGATCGTATCATAGCCCCTGTTAGCGGCAATACTTGATGCGGCTATGTACATGAACACTCTGAGCATGGGCTGCAGGTAACTGTTTCCAACGAGCTTCCTCGCTCTTTCTACAAGATCGCGGAGGTCAACCACATACATCTTCGGAGAATAACCGTAGAGCCACTCCCGAGCTAGCTTTCTCCCGATAGTTAACGCCACATCTACCGACCTCTTATCCATGAAGATGAGATGTAGCATATCCACCTCAACACCGCGTTTAGCGATAAGCCAAGCAGCTACGGTAGAGTCTGTACTGCCCGAAAAGAGAACAAGCGCTCTTCCCTCAACTCCTAGGGGTAGTCCCCCGGGACCTTCCACAACATCGTGATTAGTGTAAATGTAAACCCTCCTGCCTCTAACCTCAACAAACACCTCTACCTCAGGATTTTCGAGGTCTACTCCTGCCGAATACTTCCTCAGAAATGCACCCGCCTCTCTAGCCACGTCTAATGATGTGAAATCATGTTTACCAACTCTATGAACCCTAAGCGCAAACTTCTTGCCTTTAACCCATTCGCGTGCACATTCCTCAACTCTTCTACAGAGCTCATCCAGGTCATCAAATTCGAACAAACACCTTATCTTTGCAACACGGTGAATCCCAAAGACCCTCGCTATCACTCTTTCAGCACCTTCACTTGCCTCCACAAATAATCTTGCACCGCTTATCCACACCTTCGAACCGATGAAACCATTCCTCTTCAATGCCTTCAGAACATTTCGGACTAGCCTCTCCTCGAACCTAGGCCTCGTACGTGGAGATTTTATCGGAATCTCACCCGCCAAAGAAGCCATGAACAGCAATTTTCAGCACCTAAAACAATATGAAGAATCTCTCAAACCTCCTCTCCTCTACCTTCTCAACATTCTTAATTATCTCTATTATGTGGTCCCTCCAGTTCCACACGATCTCATTAACGAAGTTTTCAACAACATACTCCTCTCCCTCTGCTATAACCTCCACTGAACCATCGGGGAGATTCCTCACGTAACCAGTAACCCCGAGTTCTTCAGCTAACTTCTTAACATATCCTCTAAACCCCACACCCTGCACCTCTCCGTAGAACAACACACGTGCCTTGACTATAGGAGCTCTCAAATTTCCCTTGAGTTACGTGTCACCGGCCGAGAATATATAGGTTAGCAAGAGCGCGAGGCATAGCCGGGGTTCCGTGAAGTTAAAAACGTTGCATATAGAGCGCAAAGGTAATGTGATATTTGTGAGATTCCCTGATGAGAAAAGGAGTAAGGCATGGTTAATATATGAGGTTGTAGGTAATAGAATGTGATTATTGAAGTCATTTACACCACCTGAATATAGAGGTAAGGGCGTAGATAGGAAACTAGATGAGAAAGCAATTGAAATGGCTAGGGAACATGGTTTAAAATCGAACCTGTGTGCAGCTACACGATCTAACTACTTCTGACGCAATCCTCATGCTCGCGATACGCTTGTAGAAGAGTTAAGGTGCCTCAAAGAATCTGAGTGGGAGAAGCCCTTCAGAGAAGCTCGTGGAACCGAGCTAAAAACGTAGAGAAAGCCAGCAAAATCACGCAGTAATGCTCTTGAGGAGATTTAGCAGAGTCTCATAGTCTCGAGGACATGAAAGAACCACTCCATCAACTACACCTCGAAGTCTATCAACAAACCTCGGTACTTCATCGGCTTTGACGTATGGCTGAGAGAGTATTTTCATTATATCAACGTTCTTGTCGGTCGCTATTATTACGTATGGATACAACTTAGTACCGTAGTGACGTGCTGTTTCACATATGTCCAAAAACTTCTCGAAACTCTCATGAGAAAGTCTTGTAACTAAGAAGAAATCAAATCCCGCCCTGAGTCTACTGAGTATATCTTCCCGCGGATATCTGAGGCTTAGCACTGCTCCTAACTTTACGCTACTCCGAAGATTCTCTCTCACGATCCTCAAAGCTTGTTCTGAGCTGATGTTGCTTGTACTGCTACCAACAGCAGGCTGATCGCCTCTCGTTACTACAACCCCATCTACTCCTAGCATTGTTAGAGCTTTGATCTGCGCTAGTAGTGCTAGCTCGTTTATATCAGCTAATCTTATATGCGCAATGACCTTGAGGTTCGGATAGAGTGCCTTGATCGCACCACTTACAACTGGTGAGCTTGGCGACGGCTTACCCAGCGGTGAGTCTGGGATGTCTACACCATCAGCATAGTTGCTAACTTCTCTAAGTATTTCAACAAATTTACTTAGTTTTTTGGGTACGAGTTCTACTAACACCTCCATAGGCACTACCCATGCTTTTTATCGCTGTGTACTGATGTATGCGAGGGTTATTTAGTGTTGCAACGAAATAAGTGCGGGGATGAAGAAATCCCCTACGGCGGGACTGAGTCGCATGATGACTCAGCCGGGCGTGACCCAGCAACATCCCCCAATTAATATCAAGGCTTGACAAGCTCGACAACTATCGCAGGACAGATCCTCTTAACACCTGGCTTACTTTCTAAATCCTTCATTATATTTTCAAGCTCCTCAGAATCACGGGCCCATATCTCAGCCATTAACGAGTGTTCTCCTAGCGTTATAGCCAAAGTCTTAACATAGTTCTTAGAACTCAAATATTTAACAATGTTAAACAGCTGAGCAGGCTCAACATCTATCCCTAGATATGCAAATCCTTTAAAGCCCAATTTCGTAGGGTCAACAATAATAGTGAACTTCCTTATCACTTTTGTTTCCTCAAGTCTCTTAATCCTCTTCTTGACAGCGACATCACTTATCCCTAACCTACGGGCTATGACCGTGAGAGGTGTTCTGGCGTTTTCTAGCAACATGTCTATTATTTGCATATCTTTCTCGTCAACAGCCACTTCTTTCAACCTGCTACAAACCCTAACTACAAAATTTAAGTTCGCACTTGAAGCTGCAGTCATCTTATTCGGAGCCACACCGCCTAATCGAAACACTTCTTTACAAACGTTATTGGGAGATAAGATTTCAAATTTTTAACATTTACCAAGGAACCTCTTTTAAGCGAAGCATATACGCTACTACATTTGATAACAGGTGCAACACTAATGTTATCACACTCAGAAGTGCTACATCAGTTAAATCGAACCTCTGCATTCCGGTGATGTGAACAAGGGCAAGAGCCGCGTACAAGAACGTGAGTTGATCTATTAAAGGTGCTGGAGACCCTGGTTTAAGTCCTAACCTCCTCTTTATGAACGCGCCCAACAAGTCTCCTACTACAGCTCCCAAACTGATGATGCAACCCCTCGCAATTGCGAAGTACGACGCTTCTACAACTCCTTGCACTAATGCAACTACAAACCCCACAGTTATTGCCGCCATAGTTCCTTCTACGGTTTTGTTATCTCCTAAAAGCCTCTTACCATCGATGAAGAACCTGCCGTGGTCAAGGGGTCTTCTAGGCTTGCCGTAGATCTTTGCAAAAATCACCGGTGCAGCATTTGCTAAATATGCAGGCAGCACAATCCATACAAGCACGAGAACCTTTAAGACTATGTCTGTATGCACAGTTCACGACCTCGCTCTACCTCGATCATCCAAGGGCACACGATAAACTTTTCTTTGTAGGTTATGCACTAGAAACAACTGAAGAGGCGAGAGAATGAACGTGCCTTCTCAACGCATAGAGATAAGGTGGCACGGCAGAGGCGGGCAAGGAGCTGTAACAGCGGCCGTAGTCACGGCACAGGCAGCGATCTATGAAGGAAAGTATGCACAGGCATATCCAGAGTTCGGTGCTGAGAGAAGAGGAGCGCCAGTCAACGCCTACACCCGGATCAGCACCCAGCCTATCTACACACGCTCACCGATACTTCATCCAGACGTTGTCGTAGTACTCGATTCCACACTTCCCTGGGACCTAGTGCTGAGGGGATTAAAGGAGAATGGTATAGTCGTGGTAAACACGAAGAAAAGTCCAGGCGAGATAAGAGAGATCATCAAGCGCGAAGATGTTAAGATCGCTGTTGTCGATGCCAACAAGATAGCGTTGGAGAAGCTGGGCGTACCTATAGTGAACACGGCAATGATAGGAGCCTTAGTGAGGGCGGTACCCCTCGTAAAGCTGGAGTCGGTAATAAAAGCAGTTAAAGAAACTTTCCCAGGTAGATTGGGCGAGGCAAACGCCGAAGCCATAAAAAGCTCTTATGAAGTTACCCAGGTGGCTTAAACCATGAGCTCCTCTCAGAAGTCCCCCCAAACACAGCTTATGAAGAGCGAGCCTAAGTGGAACGAGGTTTGGATGGGTGCGCTTGTACCTGAGCCTGGCAACAGCGTACTGAACTTAACGGGCACGTGGAGAGTATTCCGGCCAGTAATGGATGTCGAGAAGTGTGTACGGTGCCTGATCTGCTGGTCGTACTGCCCCGAGCCAGCTATCAGGATAGTGGACAAGCCATATAGAACTAAGCAAGGTCGCGAATACAAGTTCACGCTTGAGATAGACTACGATCACTGTAAGGGCTGCGGCATATGCGCCCAGGAATGCCCCGTAAAAGCTATACAGATGGTCGAGGAGGTGAGGTAATGTGGTGAAGTGGAAGAGGCTCCCCCTAAACTCCAACTACGCAGTAGCCTACGCTGTTAAGGACGCAGACGTTGATG
>Ga0180301_10002751_pt1 | contig 13820 bp, 16 predicted proteins | sample GuaBasSediGuay16_FD_121797 | JGI IMG/M metagenome (GOLD analysis project Ga0180301, IMG submission 121797) | Subseafloor sediment microbial communities from Guaymas Basin, Gulf of California, Mexico - Guay16, Core 4569-2, 12-15 cm | ecosystem: Environmental > Aquatic > Marine > Hydrothermal...
ACCCTAAGAACATACTGAAATGCAGATAAACTGGAAAATGCCACCCAATCGTATTATCCATTAATAAGTCTCCCTAGTTAATTTAGATAACAATAAAGACCCGGCTCTGCTACTAAACAAAGACCCTAGAATCCTCATTGACGACCCTCTTAACGCTTTGTCCTTAATTAGTTTCTGCATAAGAACACCGGACCAGATAGCAAGAGGAATCCTGTATGGAGCCTCTATAAGTTCTTCTTCGATCTGCTTGTTCATCCTTAACGATAAATTCAACGCATCTCTACATACTACTTCTTCAGCAAGGCTCAAAGCCCTCCTGCTTAACCATCTTCTGATGGTAAAATAATCATTTAATGTGTACAACTTCTCCTTGTACACCGCATGCGCCGCCGAAACGACAACCTCGGCATACCGCTCTAAAGTCGGTATTTCAACACCATAAAAATCAATAGTCCTCGTGTGCTCAAACAGTTCCCTCCCATCAATGTAAATGAGGCTCCCACCAATGCTAGGGTGCGTGTAAATGTCAACTATGGCGACCTCTTTAGTTAGGGTAATGGTATATGGCTCCAAAACAACTACCCTAAAACCAAGCCCTACTAATGCCCTCACAGCTCTACCAACATAACTCTCCTCCACAAGAATGTCTATGTCCGCAGGAACATAAAAGATGGGCTTCACAAACTTAAAAAAGACATATTCAGTGCCCTTCAAAACCTCTGAAATCTTCCTAACAGTGTTAATCGTAGCCTCAAATCTCCTCTCCTCCTCATTCGCCACCCCGCTACGTATACCAGCTGCCCTGAGAAAATGCAAAAGAACCTTGTTCTTTCTAGCACATCTTACAAGTACATCAACCTCATCGCTTTTAGGCCTATACCTGCCCTCAATCACGTCTATGACCTTCTTGCTCAATGTCAACACCCAAACACCCCAAAACCTCTTTAAAAGACTCATCCGGCCCCTTGTCCGAAGTATCTACAACACATGCACCCACAACCCTCGCTAAGACATTATATACGGCAAGCTGAAGAATAGCTCTACTAAAGGATAACTCGCCCCTCCTCCTGGAAACTAAAACCTCCGGCCGAGCCCTAACATACACCCCGGCTCCGCTTCTCATCGTAAGTGACAAAAGAAACTTGGCATAAATAGACTTTAAGAACGAAAGATCCTTAGTGGTCATACAAATCCACACAATAAGGTCCAAAGCAGAACGCTCACTGACAATAACACGCCCCCAAAGCCTCGGAAAATAAAACCTGTGTAAAATTACCGGCAACGCGGAAACAACCTCAAGAAATTGCCACACCCTCCGAAATTTGGACGGAATCCTAATTTTATAATAGGGATTATCCTCACCCTTAAAAACGGCAAAACGCGATAAAAACTTGGCTAGTAACGACGAAAAAGTATGCGTGCCCCGCATCCACGAAATCTTTACCTTCAACCCCCTCCTTCTCAAAAATTTAGAAAGAATCCTTGCAAGAGTCGTCTTGCCCGAACCATCAGGCCCAAAAAACAATATTAACAACAAATTTCCATCCCCGGAACCACTATCTCTTTCATAACCACCATTTTAGCCCTTCAATGTACTCTCCGTAACAATTCCTTTAAGCATTGCCCTGTGGAACTATTACGGAAAAGGCCATCTTAAATAAACATTTAGATAACTTGCTACGCCGATAACACCGCCTCCACTCAGGTTGCACAGCGGCCTATGCGGGTAGACAACGAGCGAACCTTCAGATGTGGGACTTGAGGGTTATCCCGATCTAATAAAATTAACGTAGAGATGACGTTTACATTAAACCCTAAGTATCTTACACTCAGCATAAATATTTACCTGCTTTATGGCGCAAATATTCATCCTTCCTCCAAGAGTTCCAGGAATTAAACCTAAAACCTCTTGGTATATAGTTGAATGCAACAATAACTTCGTATATTGGCGATTCACAACATTATCTATTATTGCTTTCAGCTCCTATCCCCGAGAATCTCACGTTGCCCACCAAGGTATATGGGCCCACGTAAGTATCGGATACAACCACACTATTACCTCTACGTGTACCAGTCCCTCATAAAACTTAGTTTTTTAAGTGACTATCCCTTCTAAGTGTGAACCCGTACGCGTCAACGAGGACGGTGACTTTATGCTCTAGTCCCGGCACCTCTATTTTCCTTTCGGCCGAAGGCTTTGCGTTCAGGGCGTTATACCAGATGCCCGCCATCGGATCCGTTATTTGGAAGAGGCGATGCGGTGATGGCATCATGGGATATGGCACAATTAGCAGAATCAGAATTATGGCCGATACTATCAACCCTACTATGTTTCTCTTCATGGAATCTCCCCATCCCGGTCTTACGGGTGCTTCCACCATCCACGAAAGATATCATATCACGAACAGAACCCTATACTTTTCGCCCATTGGTATACGAAATACAACAAAGGAGATCGTATGCTGTCTGTCTAAATGATGACTCCTGATGATGTGCTTTGTGGAAAGCGCTTTCACTTGAGGATCTCGAGGACCTTCTAGCCGCAAATCAAGATCCTAGGATGATTGCGAGGGCTTTCCGTCTATGAGATTCACTACCGAGACTCTTAAAGGGATAAACATTTTAATCGGTAGAAGCGCGTAGCAGGAAAACTTTTCTCATCGAACAATTTAAGAACTGCCGCTGCAAACTGATTACATGGACGTTTTTCTGCGAGTTGATGACATAAAGGGATGACTCTAGAAATGGTATTATCACAATCAATGATGTCGTTCGTGCGGAAATTATGAGTTCTAGTATGGAAGTGAAAATAGATGGAGATGGATAAGTATCCCCGCTATGTTACCCCCGGTTTTAAGCCATTTGACCCGGTGAAACTCGCGGAGTGGACGGAGAAGATCGTAACTCGAAGGACTGAGGCGGGTCAGGAACGGAAGTATACCGCTTTTTATGCAACTGGTGTTTACAGGGGGATCGCAACCGGGTACACCGTTGGATGTTGCCTCAGATGTATCTTCTGCTGGGTGGACTGGTCAAGAGATTTTCCCGAGCGGTTTGGTACGTTTTACTCCCCGGAAGCGGTATTCCAGAAGCTAGTGGAAACCGCACGCAAGTACGGGGTAAAGAAGGTTCGCATTTCGGGTGCCGAGCCCACTATAGGGAAGGATCATCTGCTTGCGGTCTTGGAGAGGATAGAGGAGTGCGACGAGATCAACTTATTCATTCTCGAGACAAATGGTATTCTCTTTGGGGTCGATAAGAAGTATGTGGAGAAGGTTGCCCAATTTTCCAAGGTGCACGTGAGGGTTTCCCTAAAGGCGGGAACTCCCGAGGCGTTCACCAGAAAAACAGGTGCAATTCCGGAGGCCTTCGAGATACCCTTTAAGGCGATAGAGAACCTGCTGGATGTGGGTGCAAGTTTTCACGTTGCCGCGATGAGCGCAGATCCAAGAATAATGACGCCTGAGGAGCGCCTTAGCCTGATACAGCGCCTGGCGGAGATAGATCCGAGGCTCGTGCTGGAGCTTGAGGAGGAGGTCGTGGATCCCTATGACACTACGCTTCAGAGGCTGAAGTTCGCCGGGGTGGAACTCGAGTGGCCGTTACGCAAGATTTACGTGCCAGTGAGAGAGATGCTCATGGAGATGTTAAAGAAGAAGCGAGGCAAGAAGTGACGTGATGCTCATGGAAAAATGTTCTTAAGCGCACAGCATATTAGTTTAAGTGGGGATGACGAAACTGATCTGCGCAGATCGGATGAAGAGATGCACCTCCTCCCGACCCGCCTCACACCAGCTTCTCCTGTGGTACAAAGCGTTCCTGAATCCCCTTCTTCGTTATTATTAGAATGTCTATGCCAAGTCCGGTGGCAATGTCCCTCTTACTGGATGCTCTTATTGCCCGAATTGCCAGTTTCTCGGCCTCTTCCAGTGGCATGTCCTCCCGGTACCATTCCTCAAGGGTGCCAAGCGCGGTCTCGGCGCCGGTTCCACACGCGGTAAATGGGTCTGCCAGCTGAGCACCAAGTAAGTCCAGTGATATTACCGTGGGTTTGTCATTTTCGTATCCGCCGACGACGCACTCGATAATCAGCGGGAAGTCTCTGCGGCTGTGGAGTATGGAGCCGGCGAGGGAGGCGAGGGCCTTGGCACCTATTTCCTTACCGGTGTCCATTTCGTAAAGGGTTGCATATCTCTGCAGAAGCTTGACAAAGTAGCCCATATCTCCCATTATTCCCATGCCGGCGATTCCGACCCTCTCCGTGATCTTGAACACCTTCTTCATGTACCCTTGGACGTAGTTTCTGTATGCTGCCTTCCTATCCGCGGCGAGAATAACACCGCCCTTCACCGCAATGCCGACTACGGTTCCACCTATGAAGAGGTCGAGCAGGTCTATTTGGTCCGTGTGTGAGCGCGTGTCCCACATGGTCCACTCCCCCTCCCAGACTCCGGAGATCCCGTATATAAAACATTTGATTCTCCCATCAGACCGCGTATTCAACCACCAACAGGAAATATCACTGTTCCTCCACCCTTATCGCCCTACGGAATAACGTCTTGAACATGAGCACGTTCGCGCCCTGCCATCCGACGGTCTTCTTCCTCAGACCCGGGGGGACGACTATGCGCAGAGTTCCCTCCCGCTCCTCCACATCTATCGGCCTGAAGTCCAAGATTCTCTCGAGAACCCACTCCACGTCACTCAGCTTTATCTGGGGGATCCTATTTCTGCAATCATTTGGGCAGTTCACGCAGAAATTGGACATCCAGCACACGTTTGCGCATGTCACGTTTGCAGTATACGCATTTGCGCAGCATGCAGACTTGTATGCCAACAGTCCGACCTCCTGTGAAACCTTGAGCGCCCTTCGCTTGAGGTCCTCACCCCTTATGTAAACCTGCCTCCGCCCCACCCTTCCCACCCTCATCCTTATCTGCTTCATGTCTATGCCGGACGCGTACATTCTCTCTATGATCTTCTGAGAGACTCTCAGCGTGCCGATTATGACGCCCTCGGCACCAGCGTCCTTTGCCCTCCCGAGTATTTCCTCGAACTCTTGATCCGTCACTCCCGGAATTATTGGTCTCAGGAACAAGAACGGTTTTAACCCGGCATCCCTCAAATTAGAAATCGATTCAAACCTCTTGTCCGGCGAAGGGGCATGTTTTTCCAGATTTCTCGCATGTTTTATCGTCACTATCGTGATTAGTGGACAGATTGGTGTTCCATCGGCAACGTCAACGATCCTGTCCGCGAGGTCTCTGCTTATGTACGACTTCGTCGAGAACTGTATGGGGTTCCCGAGATACTTCGAAAACGCCCTGATGTACTCTAGTGTCCTCTCGGCAACCTTCGGGTGGAAGGGCTCGGTTATGCTACCTATCGCTATGAACGTTCCGTACCTGCCCGGGACGAACCAAGGGTTCTCCAACAGGGCAAGAGTAACCTCCTCTCCGCTCAGTTCATAGGGAGATGTTCTGTCGAGGGGCTCTCCCATCTCGGCTATGTAGCAGTAAAGACATCCATATGCGCAACCGTGCGCAGTGTGAATTGTTATGCCACACGGGCGCGGAGGCCTGCGTGCATGCCCGTCATTCACCGCCTTCTTTACACTTTTCCTACCGAGGTTTCTGCGCAGTTCCTTCACCAACTCCGCCTTTAAATGGAGCATCGCAATAGGGTTTATTACTTCCGTCTTCACAATTCCTCCCTCATACGAGTCGCGTGACGAAATTTCCATCTAGGAATCTCCTTGCCTGTTAACATACTGCAGTTATCACACTGCCACTTTTAGTCTATCCATTGCATCACTATACTTCTCCATCCTCGAAGTCCGGGGAAAACTTACAATCGACAAAAATTTTATGAATATGGCGAAAAACCCGCAAATGCAACTTTATATTTGGTCGCATTCTACGGATTTGAGGTATTTCTTCATCGGATCCTGCCTTAAAACACCCGTAGAGGTTTCAAACCTTGGTGAACTCAAAGTTCCGCCTCAAGGCGCTCTAGAAGTGTCCGTTGTGCAAGTTCTCTGTTTTTCAAGCTCACATACAGCGGGACTTGCGGAAGGGGGAGTTTTCTTCCGATAATTACGCTCTTTAGCGCCTTTGAAAGCATTTCTATTCTTTTGATAGAGTCATCAGTTAGCATCGACGTTGATAGTATTTGCATGCTTGTCTTCCGCTTCATGAGCGAGATAACCTCCATGATCACGACCTCTACTGGCGTGATTCCCTTGTTGATACCCCGGCACATGGAATGCACGTACACGTAGTACGTCTCTCCCATGAAGTCGAATCTTGCGAGGTAGCGGTCCTCCAGCCTCATAGGCTTCTTCTCGACGTAAAAGGGCCAGAGCCTGCATGCCATCGGCTTGTCTCCTTGAATGCTGCATATTCTCTTGTCTTGGAATATGCACGCCCCGTTGACCTTCTTAAGATAGTACTTCCCCTTCCTCACGACAACAACTTCAGGGCCGTACTTCTCGATTAACCTTTTCGCCTCATGCGGGAGAAGGCGCACCTCGAACTTCCTGCAGCACTCTCCACAGAGGATACAGGACCACGTTTTCACGAGGCGCCAGGGGAGCAGTGGCATTGACCACCACTCCCCGCATAAGTTTCAATTTGGACTCGCTGGTTAAGGATCATACTTCAGGATATAATAGAACATAATTAGATTTTTGTGATTGGTCGTATGAGAAGGGATCAGCAATTCTTCCGATCCTCATTCTCTATATTTTGACATTAAGCTTTGTTATACTTTTTCTTTAAACGAACGTTCTCAGGGTTTTAACAAGGTATCGATTTCACCGTGAGCGCATATAATGGTGCCCCTTAAATCAAAATCGTCGTACATAAAAATGGGGGTAAGTATGGAACCTATCATCTGGGAGGTTTACCTTTGCGATCTTTACGATCTGTTGAGATACGATCGTGGAGAAATATCATGGAACGACGTAAAAAAGAGGAAAGTAAGATGCCTAGTTGATACCGGAGCCAGTAGAACACTAATCACGAGAAAACACTTGAAAGGACTCTCGTACATTTCACGCGGGAAAAGGGAAATTCACGGAATATGTAAAGAGCCTGTTGATGCGAATTTGGTAAGACTTGGGATTGCAATTCGAGTAGATGACGAAATATTAGGTGTCATAGATGACGTATTTCTGCTCATAGATGAGGAGGAGGGACGCAGAATAACGGAAGTTCTACAAACCATGGATGCAGAGGCAATACTCGGGCGCACGTCGATGGACGCGCTCGGAATACGACCAGAACCTGCAACGAAGAAACCCCAGAGGGCACCAGCGGTGATACTGTGACCATAGACATCCGGCCGCGAAAGAATCAAGATAAGCGGTCATTTTAAGGATGGTTTATCATTCCCGTCCGATGATGTTTTTATCTCGCTCAAAACGGATGAAGTGGAGTGTTTTTCCTGATATTCCCGAGGACTTTTAAGTCCACCAAATAAATTCTCTTCTCCTTTAAAATTTCGGCGGCCTCACTACTAACTCCACCTTTATGGAAGATCACGAGCCGGGAGTGTGGGTACTCATCTAAGTGTTTTTCGAGTTGCTCTATTTTCCTTTTAGGGACATCGGTCCCGAAATAGCATTCACCTAACAGGGTTCTCCCCTCAAAGTCTATTGCTAAGACATCTATCTGCCCATATCTGCTCTTACCCATCCCAACGTACTTAAAGGGGCCGAGCACTAATTCTCTTCCGAGTGCATCCTTAACCCTTATCTGCTTGCCGAGCGCACCGAGCGTTTCCCTAACAAGCGCCTCAAACCCTATTGTAGAAACTCTCTTGAAGAGTTCTATGTCCTTAGCCATCTGCGGTGTCGTAGTGAACAACACCCATGAGGCGAAGGTTCTGTCCTTCGCAACGTAAAAAACGTTCTTCCTAGATATGAAGACCTTGGATATGAGGTCTCTCTCGATAAGGTCGGAAAGCATCTGAGGAAGGTCACTTTCACCGATTGTGCTTTCTAGGTCTTCGTACTTCTTCCTGCCGATCGCCAGGTTGTAGATCACGAGTCTTTCCGTGGGGTTCAGGTCTTCATAGAGTGAGAAAAAGTACTCGGCGAGTGTTCCTTCCGTGAATTCCATTCTTAAGGCCTCATCGAGGTCTCCGTAGAGGGCGTACGCTTTTGTTAGGCACTCCACGTAGAACGGAACAAAATCCGCCAGTATGACGATCCTATCCTTCACGTCGTCGGGAATTTTCCATCCGTACTCCCGCTCCATCAGCGATATTAGCCCTAGGGAGTTGTTGAAGTCCAAGGGTCCGAGGTTCAGTATGAAGTCAAAAGTTCTGGCTAAGATCCTCGCCTTTCGAATTATCTTCCTTATCTCCGCAAGGCTACTCGAGGTTGCGATTACCGCCGCCCCGCAATCCATAATGCAACCTCTCAGTACCGCCGCGAAGTTCGTGACATTTCCAAATTCCCTCTTCCTTCCCAGCGTCCTGAAGAGATTCGTAAACTCGTCCAGAACGATGACGTTCACGCCACGTTCCGAAACTTCCCTAAAGAAGTTCTCAAGTGCTGTTTTGTTATCCAGTCGTCCGACATCTACATCTTTCAGGCATAATTCCTCTGCCATCTGTCTCAGAAGATCTGATCCCCGCGTTACAGTCGAACAATTTATGTATACCCCTTTGAAACCCTGCCCTTCAACCTCCTCGAGAACTTTTAACGCGAGAACCGACTTCCCTATCCCCCTTCGACCCTTTATCAGGATCTTATCACCCCTCGTGATCATCAAGGAGAGTAACTCAAGTTCTCTTCCTCTATTAACAAAATACTTGACCTTCGGTCTCACCCTAATATCCCCCTTATTAATTGACCGAGAATAACATATCAAATGATAGGTTATAAAATTATAGGTTATCATATCATCTGTCATTATCCAACGATAAAGTTGCGGTCTTCGGTCACTTCCCGCGGAAACTCATTGATGAAACTCGATTTAGTTTTAGATATCTCCTTTTCTTCCAAGAAAATCTTAGTAAATGGTATTTATGATATTGAAAATTGGTGATGATAGATATTGACGCTTTTTCAAGGGCGTGTTTTTTTCACCATCACAACCTTTATATCGAATTTTGTTCATATGCACAAAATGGAGGTGATACCCATGTGGTGGGGTGGCGGTCGCGGACGCGGCGGGCACCGATGGAGGTGGATGTTCTACCTTACGGGGCTACCCGGATGGATGAGGTTCGGGTTCTCGCCCGGATGGGTTGGAAGATCACCGAACGGGCTGCCTCCCTACTTAGCGGGTCGGATGTTTGGATTTCCACAGGTACCATTCCAGCAAATGCAGATGCAGGGCCTTTCTAAGGAGCAGATGAGGGAGTTTCTCAAGCAACAGCGCGAGATTCTGCGCGCCCAGCTGAGGGAGATAGAGCGCAGGTTGAAGGAGTTGGAAGAGAGCGAGTGATAGATGAAGTACTACGTTTCTATTTGCAGTTTGGAGGACAGTGTTAGGAGGTTGCTCGCGCTAGGAGGCCACGTACGTTTCGTGAAGCTTGTCGAGTTTTCGAAATCTGCAAATCTTCCGCTATCCTCCGCTTTTCAGATTTTTAGGAAACTTCACGAGTTGGGACTCGCGAGGTACGTACCCCGGAAGGGTATAATGCTCACGGAGCACGGTATAAGGCTCGGGGTTTCGCTCCTCAAGAAACTTATCCTTACAAAAATGTTCCTAGTGTGTGCACTGGGGCTCGACGAGGAGGCCGCGGAGAGGGAGGCATGCACCTTAGAACATTATATAAATGAGCACGTCCTTACAAGGATAATAGAGTTCCTGAGGAACCACCATCTTCGGCAGATTGCGTGACACGGATCATTTTAACGACAATTACAATGGGAGGTTTGCCGATGCCGCAGCACAGGCACAGATGGGGATGGAGAAGACGCGGCGAAATGCCGGAGGCTAGGGGCCCAGGGAGACCTCCAAAGCCGAGAGTTATCACCGCGCTCCCCACTGTTGCAAAGTTCTCACCCACTCTTCAGGAGAACGTTCCGGTCCAGCCAAAACCGCCCATTTTCCTGTCATATGATGAGTACGAGGCCCTCAGGTTGATAGATTACGAGGGCTTGACTCAAGAGGAAGCGGGGGAGAGAATGGGCGTGTCCAGGGGGACAATATGGCGCCTTATAAAGAGCGCCCGCAAGAAGGTGTCCTCCGCGCTGATAGAAGGGCGAGAACTGGTGATCGTTCCACAGGCCCCCATAATCCTAGAGGAGAAGTGTGAGAAGGAGGAAGTGCGTGAAGAGGTGAAGGAAGAGATAATACGCGGCTAATAGCGTCATACGGATACTAAGGTTTTTAGTTCCTCGAGTGATCTTATTACCGGGGCTGAAACCTCCTCTTCCCGGCTCTCGCTCCTCCTGATTATGAACACCCGGCAACCAATCTCCCTTCCGGCTCTTGCGTCGTTCTCCCTGTCTCCGACGAATACCGCCTCCGAGGGCTCCACTTCCAGCATCTCGAGAACTCTTTGCAGCTGTACTTCTCTGAAAATAGAGTACTCGCGCGTGACGACGTTCTCCTCTCCGAAGAACTCTCCGAGTTGTGACATTGATAGGATTCTTCTGACGACCTTCCGCCCTTGAAGTGTAACGAGTGCAAGTTTTGCGCCTTTCCTGTCAAAATGCCTCAATACACCTATGGTATCGGGAAAGATCCTGACATTCTCCACCGCTCTCAACTCTTCCTCGTCCAATATGCTTAAGACTCTCCTGTACATCTCAATGTTTCCCTCCCTCAAGAGTCCTACCAAGGTTCCGAAAATTGACGTTACATGCCGCCCCAACTCCTTCGAGAGGCGTATCTTCAGCAGGGAATAATTAACCGGCAACGCAAGCAACGTGCCGTCCATGTCGAAGATGAGTGCCTTCACTTTCACTTCCACTTCCTCTCCTTTCCGAATGTTCAGGTTAAAGATGAGGACGAAATTATAAAATTTAGTGGGCAACCGCGAAGGCAAGGGTGTTTATAAAATTTGTTCGGAGAAAATAGAAATGAGATGTACAATGGGATTTTTGAAAGTGAAAGCACTTATATGGAACACATTTAAACTGGAATCGCGTCTTAGAGTTCGGTGCGGTGCGTACAATGAGGACCTTTTATCGCCATGTGCTTAACATAATAGGCATACTGACCGTCGTATGGGTACTGTTGTTCCTGATAGTGCTGATACCCGTAAAGATTCTTGTCGTACCAATATCTGTTCCGAGAGACGTGCCCCATGCGGCATTGATCGAAGCTCTGCTCCAGTTAGCGCTCACCGGAGTTTTCGGGATAATATGGCTCGTAATATGGTACTTCCTCATAAGGTGGTACTTCAACTACTCTCTCAGAAAACAGTACGGGAATATGCGGTCTCAAACCACCAACGGGGGTTCGGCGCAGAACTACAGCGAAATAGTATACAGACCCATCGGGATCATCCACACCCCCTTCAAGGAACCGCGTGGGGTTCCGATACAGCCAAAGTATGCTAAGGGCATCAGGGGGACAGTTGAAGTATTCCCCGAATATGCGGAGGGCCTCCAAGACATTGAGGGCTTTTCCCACATAATTCTGATCTACCACTTCCACCTTGCGAAGAGGAAATCCCTTAAGGTAGTTCCGTTTCTTGATACAAAGCCACGTGGGATATTTGCGACGCGCGCACCTAGACGTCCTAACCCTATTGGAGTATCCGTAGTACGCCTTCTCAAGGTCGAGGGCAATATTCTCCATGTGGAAAACGTCGATATAGTGGACGGAACACCACTCCTCGATATAAAACCGTATGTCCCTGAATTTGACGCGGCGGAGAATGTGAGGATAGGATGGCTGGAGGAAAGAGTGAAGCGTGGACGCCTCGCGAGAGACGACGGTAGGTTCATGAGGTGACGATAATAAACGATAGTGTGGTACATTTTAGGGGTATTTACCTAGTTCTGGCAGATTTGCAGATTTTCGAGCGGATGTCTTTTGCATCGATGTAATAGGGGGATGCCATACGCTCCGGTCGCGAAAACATCGGTGGTATGCCGTCACCGTCCCGATCAGATACTCTTTTAAAATTGTGCATAGACACAATATCGTGCACGGGAGGTGCTACTAATGCCACGGATACTAATACCCACGGAGGCACCCGGCGGTCTTGATGCTCCGGTTTCTCAGCACTTTGGCAGAGCGGAAACTTTTACAATCGTGGATGTGGAAGATGGAAAAATAGTGCATGTTGAGGTTGTGGATAACAGGGGAATGCACTTCGGCGGAGGCGGACGTGCCGTACAGGTGGCACTTTCAGTGGGCGCCGATATCGTCATAAGCAGGGGGCTCGGAATCCGCGCCCTCTTCTTTCTGAAGAACATGGGGATAACAGTATTAACCGGAAACTTCAATACGGTTAGGGAGGCAATCTCCGCCTACCTCAGGGGTGACCTCAGGTCCATGGAGGAAGAAGATGTCTGTATGGGTGGCCATCACCGGTCAGGTTTTTGTGATAGAGGATTCCCTCCGTTTCCATATTAAAAGTCGAAGGGGGTTGTGAAAACGGCGGAGAAACCGAATAAGGAACAGGTTGGGAGCGCCGCGCCGGAAAAAGCGCATCCTAAGATAAAGTACGTTAAGGGGCGAATTATCGTCGAGAATGAGAAAATAATGAAGAACATGGAGAGGATAAAGCACCCCATTGCGATAATGTCCGGAAAGGGCGGGGTCGGGAAGACCACGGTCGCCGTGAATCTCGCAATAGCGCTTGCGTGGAGGGGTTATGTTACTGGAATTCTGGATGCCGATATTCACGGGCCCGATGTTCCAAAGATGATGGGGCTCGAGGGACAGAGACCGGTCGCGGTTCCGAACGGAATACTCCCAGTTTTCGGGCCACTTAACATAAAGGTAATGTCCATGGAGTTCCTCCTGGAAAAGCCCGACGTGCCAATAATATGGCGTGGACCGCTGAAGATGCGCGCAATCGAGCAGTTCCTATCCGATGTTATCTGGGGCGACTTGGATTTCCTAATAATAGACCTGCCGCCGGGAACCGGTGACGAACCCCTTTCTATAATGCAACTCATACCTAACCTCGAGGGCGTGATCATAGTGACCACCCCTCAGGAGGTCGCCCTCCTCGACGTGAGCAAGGCGATAATGATGGCAAAGCGCCTGAACGTCCGAGTGCTGGGTGTCATAGAGAACATGGCCGGTTTCGTGTGCCCTCATTGTGGAAAGAAGACTAACATATTCGGTTACGGTGGGGGAGAAAATGCAGCAAAGGAGTACAACATACCGTTCCTCGGAAGACTGCCCTTAGATCCACGGATAATGTCGGTATCGGATAGGGGGCGCCCGTTCATAATAGAGAACCCGGATAGTGAGGCCTCGAAGGCGTTCATGGAGATTGTTAAGAACATAGAAAAAGAAGTGGGCGAACTATCGCAGTGATTTCTCGTATAGATGGGTAACATAACACTCATTTTTACTCTTTATGAAGTTCCGTGTACTTGCCAATTTTTGTTTTACAGGTGTCCTTCCTGACATCCGGAGATTATTTCGGAAAAATGATTTAAAATTTGTAATTCCCAAAATGATTCTCCTTGAGTCATCTGCCTTATTTTCTAATTTTTCTAAACAGAGCATAGTCCCTTTCTTAATGCACTCTTTCATATTATCTGTTAATTGCCGTAACGAGGTTCCACATGACACCTTTTAGCTTAGTGAGACGGCATCGTCAGGAATTCGATGAAGCGTGTTGCTTTGGTCAGGTTTACTGGGCCTTACATTTTAAAGCCTTAAGAC
>Ga0180301_10002752_pt1 | contig 13818 bp, 16 predicted proteins | sample GuaBasSediGuay16_FD_121797 | JGI IMG/M metagenome (GOLD analysis project Ga0180301, IMG submission 121797) | Subseafloor sediment microbial communities from Guaymas Basin, Gulf of California, Mexico - Guay16, Core 4569-2, 12-15 cm | ecosystem: Environmental > Aquatic > Marine > Hydrothermal...
ATGGGGAATACTTATATTTTTAATCGTTGCTGGCATAAGTTCTGTTATAGCTTACATTTTGACTAGAATTTACAAAGAAAGGGAAAAAGATATACTCATCACCCTCTGCATAGCATTAACATTATTTGGACTCATTCTTATTGTTGTAGTGAATTGGCATTGGTGATACTATGCCGACCTTTACGGTTAGAGGAAAAGAACTGATTATAAGAGAAGTGAAGCCACATGGAAACGGGGCGATAATCTATGTTCCAAAATCTTGGATTGGAGAAAAAGTTGGAGTTGTAAGGGGGATTGAAGAAAATGGAGGAAGAAACTAAAACCGCAATCAGAATGATACTTGGTTTGATTGTGTTTGGGGCAATAATTGGAGCGGGCATAGCATCAGCATACTGGAATATGCAATGTTCTTCCAAACTCAAACAACAATCTGAAGTTATGGCAAGATATGCAATAATCAATCTCGATAGAGCAAATACATATCTATTGAAGGGAGATAATCAGACAGCATGGATATTTCTTAATAATGCCATTATGTTTACTGACCAAGTTTACGAACTGGATAAAGATTATACAGAAGATGGTAAGTATATCAAAACCCTTAAAGAAAAAATATTTTATGACATACTCTGGGTTATGTTAGGATTAGAGGTGGATTTCAACATATCAAAAATACCCATCTTCACAGAAAAAATTAATGAGACCATTATAACACTCATGTATTATTCAGATATAATAAAATATAGAGAACCAGAATTTGAAGAATTACGCAATAAATATCTGGGCGTTGAAAGATGAAAAGATGCTTGAATTGCGGATATAAATTTGAAAGGGGAAGGTTAGAAACAACCTTCATTCCTGTAGGTGTAGCCTTCACATTCCATTTACAGCCGATGGGTTTTATAGAAAGATGTCCTAGATGTGGTTCAACTCATATCATTCCAGTTAGAGATGGTGATTAGATGGACGCTTGGCGTACTTACTATACAAACCCAAAAAACATAGAAAAGATTGCAAAATTTTGCAGATACAGAGAAGTAGTAGCAATAAAAAGATTGAGAGATAGAAACGTAACCCTCAGACCCCTCAAAATCTTCAAGCCAGAACACCTTGAATACTGGATAAATAGAGCATTAACAGGCGTTAAATTCGATTTATATATATCAAATGCAAGCGTAAAATTACCAAAACTCCCATGCGGATTAAAAAACCTCAAAGAAGCTAGAAAAATCATAAACCAGAAGTGGATGGATTGGTTTGAAGGTAGAGACCCAGATTTCGTAACAGGCTTTGATATATTTGCAGATGTTGATATTGATGATTTTTCACAGAGGGAGCAAGCTAGAGAATACGCCCTGAGACTTGCGGATGGCTTGAAGGAAAAAGGTTATAATCCACAGGTATGGGATACGAGCAGGGGATTTCATGTAATTGTGATGGGAAGATTTCAGCCAGATTTCTGTGTGAAGGTTGTAAGAGAGGTTTGCGAGGAATACAAGATTCCCATGAGTTTGAATACTACAGAAAAGCCTTATGTTGATATTGCGGTTACTGGAGATATAAGGAGAATAAGGAGATGCCCGTATTCGTTACACTCAAAAACGGATAAACCGATGATAGCAATCAAAAATCTAAAAAACCTGTAAATCAATACACTTTTGTATGGCAACCCCTCTATCTCCCTCCTCTCTGGGCTATTCTCCTCAGAGTGGGTTGTCATACTTGGAGGGGGTTGCTCCTTCTAGTCTCTCCTCACCACCTCCACACAACCCCTCCAAAATAACTTTGAATGAGGTGATAACATAAAGAATCAGCTTAAAAAACTTTTGTTTACAAAACACTTCGTTGATTCACCCTCAGGAGAAACCATAGCAGAGTGGCGTCTTTCTCCCTGGAAAGTGTTTTTCTTCTTACTGGCTATAATGATTTTCCTTATCATATTCTACGCTTATGTCTTTACCACAGACCCTAAAGAATTTCTTGGAAATGTGGTGTTTTACTCAATCGTAATAATCTGTGCAATTGCTGTATTATGGGTAATAGGTTCAACAGTAATCAAAGGTAGAAAACTAATAGCTGGTTTCTTCCTTGCTTTTATATTGATTTTAACATTCTATTGGCTTTTAGGTGCAATATTATCTTGGTTGGGAATCCTTCAATTTCACATGGGTGGCTATGCAGTATGGATTCTTATGACAATCTTGGCTGGGATGGGTGCTAAAAGAATAGATGGAAACCTTGATAGAAACGATGTTGGCTTTGGTTTACTTGTATTCGTGATTTTACTTGGAGCAAATATACCATTGAATCAACATGGTGGATTTCTGGCAAATATTGACCATTTCATTGAGGTGCTAAAAGGATGGATTCCAGCCTTTCTTTGATTCCGACCAAAACACTCATTAGGATTAAAAAAGATTTAGAATATGATGATGGAGAATTGTCTGAAAAAGTTAGAAAAGAAATTGAACGTGAAATTGCAAGGCGTAGCACTAGTTCCCCCAGAAACTTTAGATGATTGTTTTCCCAAACTACATGTTCAAGATATACCAGAAGTTTACATCCAACATGAGGAATGGATGCAAACTCTTATAGATGCTCACATAGAAAATATGAAAGAAATGGTCAAATGGTTTTTAAAGGAAAACCTGTGTGATGAATGCAAGAAAAAAATCTTAGGAGAGAAAAATGCCAAAGTTTAAATTTGCTTTGGTAAATGAGAAGGATTACCGTGAACAAACCAAGAGAAAGATTAAAGAGTTTGTGGAAGCAAGATGGTTACAGGGTAAGAAAACAACCTTGCAAGACATTCGAAATGTTTTTCAAAAACCGCCCTACAATCTCTCTGAAGGAACTGTCAGGAATTACCTGAACGAACTTGTAGATAATAGAAAGCTATCAACATACTACAAGAACGGAAGGCGTTATTATGCTCCACCAAAGTTTCCACTCTCAATCAAATTTGGAATAGCTGTAGCAGTAGCAATAATATTGTGTGGCGTAGTTGTTGATATTTTTGTTCCATCTGAGTATATTTTGAAGTATGTTTATCTTTATAATCCAAATTTAGAGAACCAGACAGCACCACAGAATCCATCAATGTTGCCCATTGTTATTTATCTTCTGGTTCTTACTGCGATTTTTACGGTTTTTGCGTATTGGGTAGAAAGAAAAAAATAGACTAAAAATCATTCATCATTGGTCTAATTTTTATCTCCCATACATCCCCATCAAAATTTTTGATTTTAAACGTTTTTTCATCTACCCTACATGCAATTACATGAAATCCTCATCAGTTTCACTTTTGACTTCTATACATTCTCCAACCTTTAACTGCTTCAATATATCATTACTAAGAGACATGTTCTCCACCTTATCACCGATACAATATAAGAATCCTCTTTTTAAATACTTTGTGGATAAATAAGATAAAAAACTATAAAAAACTAAAAAACATTTAAAATCTTGATGGAAAAAGGGATAATTATAAGTATCTTAACAGCGATTGTGGCTTTGGCATCAGCAACGACAGTAGCTAAATTAACCAATTCTTCATGGCTTCCTATTATTAGCATACTCTTTTTTGGTTACATACTCTTTGTGTTAGTACTTATCCTTATTTATGATAACAAATCTGCATAGTTGCGATTCGCAATTGCATAGTTGCGAATCGCAAAACTCATCTTGCAAATTTTCAATTTCTATCTTATTTTTCCAGTTGCGAATCGCAATTAATCAAAAACTTTAAATACATAATACCTACGGAATTGCAGAGAGGGGTGCGGGGCATCCCTCTGAGGCAAGCGAGGTGAAAAAGAATGGAAGCAAAAGGCGTAATGCTGTTGGTATTTGTTGTGGGGCTATTGATAGGCGTCGCAGGGACATACTGGTACATGCAAGACTATGCAGAAGAGCAATGGCAGGCAGGATATGGGGCGGGGCAAAGTGTTGCACCAACCTATGAGACGCCAGCATCTTTGAGTCTATCGCTTTCTAGTGGAACATTTGACCACACCTCAACAGTTGCCAGCGATGGTAGTGTTTCAGCTGAAACAAGTAAGACAGATTATCTAACAATAGAGAATACTGATGAGAGCAAGACCGCAGAAGATGTAAAGATACTGTTATACAACCCAGTAACTGGTAAAGAAGGATTGCACGACAACCTTGAAACCGATGCAACAGAAGTAACAATAACTGTTGGTGGAGTTACCTATGCACTGTACAGAGATGGCGACTATGTGAGCGAAGGCGTCCTGCTTGGAGACCTTCCAGCAGGCTCTGAGGTAAATGTAACGATAACCTTCACGCTTGAGAAGGCTGTTGCTGGAACATTCCAGGACGGACAAACCTACACATGCTACCTATATGTTTACCAGCCAAATGCTAACTACGCTGACGTGGTAAGCTTCACAGTAAGCACATAGAGGGGCTAGCGACAGTCGAATAGGGGGGAACTCCCCCATCTAAATATTTAATAGGAGGTATGCGATGAAACGCATAGGGGCAATCTTGGGTATAGTTGCCTTCCTGCTTTTAATCACAGCAGGTGCTAGTGCTACAACGTGGCTAACATATAGAGAGGATGTATCGATATCAAGTGGAACTGTAGATATATCACTAACATACTGGCACAATCAAACCACAACTACAACATACAGAAACATAACTTTGCCATGCCAGTTAGGACAACTCAACAGAACAGTATCGAAGTTTGCAATCAAGGCGAATGGCGGAAACATAGTTTACAACTTGACAGTGAATGGGGTTGCGATAAAATCATCTCAGGCTGTAACAGATGGCAACTGGGATAACGTAACTCTTGCAAGCATAATCTCAGGAGGGGTATCTTCAAGCGATACCTACATAAACTTCACGTTCAATGTATCTGCGAATACAAATATTATCAAGATTGTAATATATGGAAACGATAGTGCATTGACATCAACATGGATTTCAAATCATATTACAGTAAAGGAGAAAGACGTCACAACTCCAGAGGTTGGAACAAGCTCTACATCTGCCTTCTGGACAGTAAATGATTCAATAACAGTTACAAATACTGGTCTCGGATATGACCTATCAGATATAAATCTGACATTATCATACCCAGCACACAAGATTTCAACACCAGCATCCTATGTGACAGTATCATCTCTAAGTAACGGTGGTAGTGCAGTCAGATATGTTCAGTATCAAAAGTATGCACCATACGTTTACAAGGTTGATGACAACTCAGAAGGCACAAGCCACGAGGTAATTGTTTACATCAAATCCAACGAAGTCTTGACCAACTGTGTTGACTGGGTGCTTGACCCGAGTGACGAGGTTTACGATGGAGCATTCGATACCCTAAATACAGATACACTCGAAGTTGAATACAATGGCGTGGATATTGACTGGGATGTCGATGACGATGGAAACATAGTGTTTGAAGACTTCACCGTAAGAGAACAGTACACATTGAACAAGCTTGTCTTTACCTGGACAGAGGCTGAAGAAGCAGTAGCACCGCCAGCAGAAGTGCCATGGTATGAACAATCATACTTTGGAATACCACTGTGGTTAATAATCGCAATAATCCTAGTGATAGTCCTCATTGGTCTAGCAATTTCAAAACAGTAACCCCTCTCTCCCATTATTTAGCAGGAAGGCAGTGCGGAGGTGAAGATAATGCAGGATAGGAGAATAATAGTAGTTGGGGCTGTAATTGCTGTTGTTTTAGGATTATTACTTGCAAATTATGTTGGATTATTTGGTGGGGATTACGGAACTGGATTGAATATTAATACCACAACCCAAAAGTTTGAGCATTATGGTCATTATGAGGGTAAAAATAAGAAATTTTTATATACTCAAGATTATGAAATGCTTGGAGAGGTTTATATAGCTTCATGGCAACCCCAAGGAAAAAGCACAACAATTTCAGCAGTGGCAAAATTCAACTTCCGTCAATATTATTGGGTAGGGCCATCTAACCCGATATTTGTCTTAGGTCAGTACGCATGGATGGTGTGTTACGAAGACCCAAATAAAAACATGCATCTAATTATTGATGGAACACACAATCATATTGATACAGATTATGTTGTAGATATTGAAGGAAAAATTCAAGGTAACTTACCTAATATGGTTTACAAACCAGCATCTCAATTGCCTCAAGGAGAACATTCACCACCATCAAATTCATGGGGAGAAAATACGTGGACGTGGCATCACACCGAGCAAGACAAATGGCATAGTATGTCAACAGGCAGTATCAGCTTCAAAATCAAGGGTAATCATATAGGTGCAATACGGGTTTATTGTCTTCTAGAATTTGCTGAATTATATTCAACATGGACTGGCTTGGGTTGGGCTGGAGGCAATCTTTTGGTTGTTGAGGATTGGGCATACTTAGCATCAGGAATTGGGAGAGTAGATGTTCTTGGGGCAAACTCTATAAGACAGGATGGGACAACATATACAGAGGGAACAAACAGAGAAGTTCCACTATATGTATTTGAAGAAGGTTCAACAGTTATATTCTCAGTTGATACTGGCTATGCTGGTGCTATGACGGGAGAAAAAGGATGGAGACTTGCAGTTTACAAGTCAGACCAGACACAACCTCTTAAGACTTGGTGGCTAGATGATGATTTAAGAGGTTATGAGATTGAATGGACAATCCCACAAGGAACATTTACGCCAGGCGGGAATAACAGAATGAAAGTAGTTTTAACCAATACAATCATAGACCAGGCAGAAACAACATTCTTCGTAGTTGATAAACTCAATAAGATTCCAGGAACACCACAAGTTATACTTGATAAAAGCCAATATAATGAAGGAGATACGGTGCATGTAACGTTGAGAGCAGAGGCAAATCCAAATGGAACTGGCGAAATCACAAAGTTCTATGTCGAGGTTAAGTGGGATTCACCAGACAGCACAAATTATGTTATATCTCCAAAATACTTAACAGCACATCATGTTAGTGGTCTTACCTATGAAACATCGTTTAGTTTTACAGTAAACAGACCAAATAGATATTTCTACGTGCTTGCTTGGGCAATGGATAGAGATGGCAGGTCAAGCGGTAGAGGGACAAACGAATCATATGTAAAACAAGTTTATGGCAACTATAAGATAACATTCCATGTGGTAGATACGAACGGAGACCCAATCGAGAGAGCAAAAATAGAAATCAAAGGAGTTACCACAAAATATACAGATGCAAATGGTAATGCAACATTCTGGCTTGAGAACAAACAATATGAATACACAGTTTCAAAGGATGGGTACAAAGCATTTTCATCAAGCTTTGTGGCAAATGCTGACAAGACTATAGAGGTAACCCTTCAACCAGTATGGAGCTGGGTTTTGATACTGATTGGTGCAATAGTCTTAATAGCGATAGTGTCTGGCGTAGTTTACTACTACTATAAGAAAAAAGGAGGTATAAAGTGATAGCAAAACTGGTAGCATTGATAGTCTTAATCGTCGGATACTACCTGTTGATTACAAAATACTGGTGGATAATAGCTACAAATCTAATATTTAATCCAATGCTTGCACTTTTTATATTCCTTCTCCCTCTCATAGTCTCATTTGGTATAGCCATGATATTTGGGAGGTGAAAAGATGTTGATACAGATGGTGTTGTTGTTTGTGGTGCTTGGGATGCTGGCAAATGCGATATTGCACTTTGTTACAAAGAAAGGAAACTTCTGGATACTGTTGTTGGTCGGTGCATGTGTTGGTTGGTTTGCTGGAATGCTATGGGTTTTATTCTCAGGATTGACAGTAACAGTTATAGATATAGTTGCAACGCTAATAGCATCAATTATCCCGTCATTACTCATAATCTACGGATTGCCAATTCCATTTACAAAAAAATGGCACACGCCGACAGCCATAGCAACTCTTTTATTACTTGTATTTCTTGTTTCAGCAGTTTATATCTCTTTACCACAATCATATCCAGCAGTTGCAAATACACAATCCTTAATACAATATGCAGGCAATGTTGATGTTGTGAGAACACTAGAGATAGATAGAAGTAATATAGACAACTTTATAGCACCACAATCAACAAATGAAATAGGAATTACATTTACAAAGGCAAACATTCAAGCCTTTTCAACAAATGCAACTGAAAACCAATATCTAAAATTCAGAATAACATTCTCGGTCAGCAAAGCAGATTGGGTAAAACCCTTCATAACATTTGGTATATTCAAAGATAATGATAATGATGGCAAAATATCAGCAGGGGATGTATTATGGGAAGCCACAAACTACAAGGTTATTACAAACTCAGGATACTGGAGAGCAAATCTTTACTATGAAAACGACCAGCCAAAATATGAGATATTCGGTAGTGATGAAGGATTATTGCCAATATTCCACGCATCTCAACTTTCTGTATGGAAGGATGATACACAATACATATTTGCAAACACACCAGAGGGATACAAACCACCTCAGGATATGTTATCTTGGAGCAATGACATATCTGTTCCATTAAAGGAGAATATTTTAGCCTACGCTACAATTCCAGCAGGTCAAACCTCATACATAGAGGGTAAAATATACTGCCCACCAGAATCCGAAGGGAATTACTACATAGTTGTCAGAGCTTATGACGCCAGATTTACAGACCCATATAACCCATCTCAACCACTTGCTGAAAAAATAATACCATTCACAATATCAAAGACACCAAAGCCTGAAGTTGGTATAGATGTATTGATGATAGTATCATTTGCTTTACCATCCGCTGTTGCTATACTACTCGCCAAAAAGTGGTGATAAAAAGTGAACCTAAAGCAATACGAAATAACAAGAATCATCCTACTGCTAACTGGAGTTATTTTATACTATCTTCACTACCTCTACATCATCGTAAGCATACCCTATATCTCATTCCTGTTTGGAAACGTATCCTTTTACATGATTTCTCCAGCCATTCCACTTCTCATAGCTCTTGGCTACGTACTTACCTACTTCTCCAAAAATGATAAGCCCCTGCTAATCATTCTAACGGTATTTGATGCCTTTTCATTCCCATTTGGAACAATATTTGCTATAATATTTATATCATACATAATCTACACAGCAAAACCAAAGATAACGAAGAAACAGGCACTAGCATTTCTGATTCCATTCGCCATATCCTTACCAATTGCCTATTATCTTTTCATTCCAGTAATACCATCATATACTACGCCATCCGTTCTTGCCATGTCTGATATGGGGAGAGGAGAATACATAGTTCAGCTTGAGGATTTTCCAGCACCGCAATCTGTTGAAGCACAAGCAATAGTTACTCAGCAAATTGAGACACTTGGCGGAAATGTTGTTGATACTATGGTGCATCCAGTTAATACAATACTTGCAGAGATTGATGGAAACAAGTTACCACAACTGATGCGAAGCAAATATGTTAAAGCTGTGTATCCAAATGAAAGAGTAGTAAGAGTATTTGATGTTCAACTTCTGAATAATGTTGGGCAATTTTTAAAACTATCATCAATTCCAGCGAATGGTTCAGGTATTGTCATAGCGGTTGTGGATACTGGAATAAATGAGAATATCCCGCAACTTCAGAGAGGGGGTAGAAGCGTAGTTATAGATAAATACGAACTCTATGGAGATTATGTTTCACCTCATGCAACAGAAGTTGCCTGTTGCATTGCATCTCAAGACCCTAATTATCCAGGAGTTGCAAGAGGCGTGGATTTACTGGATGTTGAGGTTTTCCATAGCGATAGTACTGCAGATTACTGGAGTATCCTGAAGGGGTGGAACTGGGTTGCAAACTGGAAACTCTCTCACAACAGATATGTTATATGTTCAAACTCATTTGGTTGCCCGCCAGACTCTCTGGGTTCATCTATATTGAGAGTTGCAGTTGATAACATGGTTACAAACTATGGAATTCCAATGATTATTGCGAGTGGAAACTCAGGTTCTGATGTGATGTGTCCTGGAGATGCCAGATATGCCTTCACGGTTGGTGCTGTTGATAAGACCAACTACATTGCATCGTTTTCATGTTATGGTGATGAACTTGATGTTGTTGCCTATGGAGTCAATATAAATACCTTTGATTCCTCTGGAAGCAGGGTAACGGTATCTGGGACATCGTTTTCAACTCCAATAGTTGCTGGTTGCTTTGCACTGGTTGCTGAAAAAACCAAACTACCACCGCTGAGAATGTATGATTTATTCAGAACAACAGCTAGAGATTTGGGAACAGCGGGATTTGATTACCAATATGGGTATGGATTGATAGACCCAGTTACAGCATTTTCAACAGCTACAAATCAGCACATTCCAGAGAGTAATGCAGAGCTTACCATTGCAATCGCCTTGCTTCCTGCTACGTTTGGCTTGGCATTTGTAACTGAAAGGAGAGTGATACCATTAACAAGATGGCAATAGCTATCCTAATAATCATGGCAATACTTCTAATAATCTCACCAAATATATCCTTGACGCAATCAACTGTATTCAAGTGGAGAAAAAGCACTACGACATTTCAGCTTGGAAGCAAAATGAAAACATACTGGTATCTGGAGTATCATGGAAAGGATTACGATACCTGGTGGACTACAATTAGGATATATGCTCCATCTGGGTGGTCTTACAGATACGAGTCACATGCTGAAATCCCCCTAAGAGATGGTTACATCTATAGATATGATGTGCTTATAAGACCAGATGAAAATAGCCCACATTACTACAGGTGGAATGAGACAGGGAAGTGGAAAGTTATAGCGAATGTTAATACACCTTCTCAGGGCATAGCTAGTTGCACAGTTTACATTAACATAGTTGATTATCCAACAATTGATATTAGTTGGGGGTGGATATAATGAGTAAGAAAGGTTGGAAGATACTGACTGTGGTGTTTGCTGGGGCTGGCGTAATAATGCTTCTTGGGGCTTACCTGCCAAACATACTGGCGATGGAGACTACAACAGTAGTTGGAGATAAAGCAGATACCTACGTGATAAATTACAGCACAGTTTTTTCATCAAATGCAGTACAGCTTGTAGCATCTCAAAAAGGGGACGATATTGAAAGCACCTGCATATCATTTTTATTCTTCAATATACCGTCAATACCAGGAAGAATTACATCTGCAAAACTTAAGATATATGTAATGGGAAATACGGGCAACCCTATTAAGTTAACATTATTCAGAGATAGAGACGGAATATACCCACATAAACCTGTGAGAGTGGAAGATGCAGTTGCAGTAGGTCAGGGAACTGCCGTATATGAAGATTACAGAGATGTATATATCTATGGAACTGGATGGAAAGAGATTGGGATACCAGTTAGCTGGATTGAAGAAGGAAAATGGCTAAAGTTTGCTGTATTCGAACAATATCCAAATCATGCAATAATTTTCCATTCTTCCAACATGCCAAGTAAAGAACCGCAAATCATAATAAGTTATTATATACCCCCACCGAAGCATTATCTAACAGTTAAGACAAATCCATCCTATTGTGATGTAACAGTAGCAGGTCAAACCAAAAACTCTGGAACATCTGGTGCAACATTTTACCTTACAGAGGGAACATACAAGGTAACAGTATCAAAGGAAGGATACAAAACTAAAACCACAACAGTATCCTTGTATAGCGATAAAACCATAACCGTTACGTTAGAACCAGAGGTTCATGAATATACTCTAACTGTTCACACCACTCCGACATACTGTACAGTTGAAGTTATGGATGGGGATACCTGGACGGCAAACTCGGGTGCAAGTGGAAAATGCACATTCACCCTTGAGGAAGACCAGTATTATGTTACGGTTTCTAAGGATGGATACAAGGCACAGACCAAGATTGTAACATTGGATTCAAACAAAGATGTTTACTTCACGCTTGAGCCAGAGATACAGGAATATACTTTGACAGTTTATGTTGACCCTGTTGGAGCAACTGTAGAGGTTGGCGGTCAAACAGAGATTGTTCCACCTAGCGGAGTTGTAGAATTCACTCTTGAGGAAGGAGAATACACAGTAACTGTTTACAAAGATGGATACAACACGGTTACAAGACAGGTTAACCTGAACCAGAATGTAGAACTTCACATTTCACTAACACCACAGAGACCAGATATTGCAATCACTCATTACGTAAACATAATTGGATTGACCATGTTACTCCTTGCCATACCATGTGGAATTAAAGGATGGTATCTATGACGGAACTGCACATTTCACTAACACCACAGAGACCAGATATTGCAATCACTCATTACGTAAACTACCCCTCGCTTACGCAAGGGGCTTTACACCTCGAAGGTGCGGGCATGTTTACGATGCCCCAGACATTCGGGAACATTGCCCGAATGCCTATGTTCACACTTGCATTAAAATCTGCATTGGAGGTATAGGAATGCTCTCTGCAAGAAAAGATAACACCTTTGCGGTAACCTACCGCACCACAGATATGACATCTCTTAGAGGTATCTCTGACATCAACAAGTCTAACTGGTATTCCATCCCAATTGGCTTTATATTCAGTATATTTCCTGATTTTGCCATGAATCCAGTTAGCCAGTTTTCTGTTCATATCTTTCCTCATCTTTCCCTTTTTGGGTCTCAAGTGTTTCAAATCTTCGATACCAATCATGGCATCATTTTCTTTGGCAACTTCCACTATCCTCTTGGAGATGTTGTGGGCAATCCAGTCATTTATCTTTCTGATTTTTCTCCAGAGTTTTCTGATTTGTTTGCTACTTCTCTGACCTTCAGGCAATTGAGATTCGAGCCAGTCTATTCTTCTCCACAAATATCTTATCTTATCGAGCAACCTGCGATACTTTATGAACTCAACATCGCTGATTTTTCCATCCCTGTGGAGAACAGTAATAACAGCCTGGTAACGCAAACCAATATCAACACCAACAACATTTTCTTTTTCCTCGATAACAACTTCTTTTTTAATTGGAACGATAAAGTAATACCATCCATCTCTTTCAACAAGTTGAACAGCACCAATCTTATATTTTCCATTGAGGGCATCCCTGAGCATCTTTCTCTGATATTCTCCACATTCTACAGGAATTGCATATCTCTTATCCGTACCATTCAGCTTAACTTTAAAAAAGAATGGAAACTCTTTACCATGTTCAAAGATAGAAACAACACGGGGAAAATCCATTATAATGGTAAATCTCTCAACTTTGGGAAGAGAAGGCTCTTTATCCAATCTCTTACTAAGAAACTGCTTGTAAAGTTTAGCCCAAGAAGTATATACACCAACAACAATATCCCTTACTTCCTGTACAGTTTGAGCAGATACATTAAAACTATTCCTGATTTGCCTGTAAAGTTTTTCATGCAGAATGTTTTTCAAATCCACAGCAGTAATGCTATCAACAAGTTTCTCATGCAGTTTGTTTTCAAGAATATAAGAAGAGTAGACTCTTGCTATGGATTGATAAGTATTAACAAAATCACGAATGGCAAGAAATTTATGCATGTTGATTTTCTTAGAAACCTTAAACATCAAACTCTTTGCAACCTGCATGGTAATATGTATGTAGAAATACCATATAAGTTTTCCGCAATTCCTCCCCTCCCTAACGGAAGGGGTCTCCTTGCGGAGGTGAGCAGATGAAAATAAAATTCCCGCAAGAAACCCTGGATAAAATCGTAGATACATTCACTCCAGATGTAGAGAAAATTGCAACTATATGCATTGATAAGGATAACAACATTTATTTGGGCAAACCAGTAAAGAAGGGAACAGAATATAGTGTGCCAAGTATAACGAAAGACGAAATGGTATGCCCAGCAGGAACAAA
>Ga0180301_10002753_pt1 | contig 13816 bp, 10 predicted proteins | sample GuaBasSediGuay16_FD_121797 | JGI IMG/M metagenome (GOLD analysis project Ga0180301, IMG submission 121797) | Subseafloor sediment microbial communities from Guaymas Basin, Gulf of California, Mexico - Guay16, Core 4569-2, 12-15 cm | ecosystem: Environmental > Aquatic > Marine > Hydrothermal...
ATGCCCTTGGACGTGGCTAGGCTAATATTCGTTAGGAGGTGTGGAGCAGATGTTCACGCTAGCTGAGGCTCCCGAGGGGAGCAGGGTAGTCGTGGTAGGCCTGGCTGTCGGCGGGTGGGGCATTAGGAGGAGGCTCCTCGAGATGGGGATCTCCCCTGGCTCGGTGCTGGAAGTAGTGAGCAACTTCCGCGGCCCAGTCGTGGTAAGGGTCAGGGGGGTCGTGATGGCCCTTGGACGCGGGATGGCTGCTAAGATACTGGTCAGGCCCGCGGGTGGGAGCGGTGGCTAAGAGGTACAGGGTGGCGGTAGTGGGGAACCCCAATGTGGGGAAGTCCACCCTGTTCACCGCGCTCACTAGGGAGATCGCGCACATAGCTAACTGGCCCGGAACCACCGTGGAGCGCAAGGAGGCTATACTAAGGCTAGATGGGGTCGAGATAGTGTTCATCGACCTCCCCGGAATATACACCTTAGCTGGGACGAGCATTGAGGAGCAGGTAGCTCGCGAGTACATACTCAGGGGGGACTGGGATGCCATCCTAGTGCTTGTCGACTCCCTAGCTCCCGAGAGGACGCTGTACCTAGCAGTTCACATACTGGAGGTGACAGGGCGGGTGGTGGTAGCCCTCACTAAGTGGGATGCAGCGCACGGGAAGGGGGTGCACATACACGTTGATAGACTTGAGAGGCTCTTAGGCGTGCCGGTGGTCCCAGTCTCTGCCGTAACCGGGTATGGCATTAGGGAGCTCACTGGCGCTCTTGTGCGAGTCCTCAGATGTGGGCGGGATAGGCCCCTCAGGGTGAATTACGGCCAGCTTGAGCCAGCACTAGCCGAACTCGAGCGCGAGGTCGAGGAACTCGACCTAGGCGTGAGGGCTCCAGCTCGCTGGATTGCGCTGAAGCTATTAGAGGGGGATGGCTACATTAGGAGGCTAGTTGCGGGCTGTGGAGCTAGTGAGCTATTGAAGAAGGTTGACGAGCTGAGGACGGCCATCGTCAAGGCCACGGGTAGGGATCCAGAGGAGCTGGCCGTGACGTACAGGTTCAACTTCGTCGATAGCCTGAGCAGAGAAGCCGTGGTTAGGACACTCGTTAAGGCGGAGGTCGGGCGTCTGGAGAGACTCCTTCTATCTCCCCTCGCTGGCCCGACGATCTCGCTGATGATCCTGCTAGGGCTCTACATGGCGGCTTTCACGATCAACACAGGCTTCCCCCTGAACGTGGTGTTAAGCGCAGCTGGAATGGAGGAGGCAGCTGAGCTCATCGAGGCTCACACCCTCTCGGGCCTCCTCTCAAGCGTCTTCGACGCCCTAGCACAGCTCGTGGTAGCTAGCAGCCTGCCGCCAATGCTTAAGGACGTACTGGCTAACGGCGTGATACCGGGAGTAGGCGCTGTGCTCTCCTTCTACCCGCTAATATTCACCACTGTGTTCATACTATCCTTCTTGGAGGATAGTGGCGTGGGCCCCTACATGGCTGTCTCACTTCACAGAGCGCTACAAGTGATAGGGCTGTCGGGCAGGGCTATCTACCCGCTCCTGATAGGGCTGGGCTGCAATGTCCCAGCTGTCATGGCCTCCAGGACTTCGCCGGAGGAGAGCGAGAGGAGACAGCTCATATTCTCAATCCCGTTCGTGCCGTGCCAGGCTGCACTAGTGGTCGCAATTGCCCTGACTTCAGCCTACTTCTCATCCCCCCTAATGAGGGGAGCGGCACTAGCCTTGGCCTACGCCATTGCATTCATATTACTTTCAACCTCCTCGCTCGTGCTCAGGAGAATCTATGGTGCTGGGAGACCGCCGGAGCTCTTATTCGAGTTACCGCCTCTCCACAAGCCCTCGCTCAAAGTCCTGTGGTGGATCTCCTGGGACTACTCTAAACACTTCCTCAAGAAAGCTGGCATCATAATATTTGGCCTAAGCTTGGCGATCTGGGCCCTCACCTCTTACGGCCCCAGTGGCCCCGTAGCAGATGTGCAGGAAAGCTTCGCATACATGCTGGGTAGGGCGCTATCCCCGGCTCTGGCCCCCATGGGGCTATGGGGGGAGCGAGCCGCAGTCCTGGCATTTGCACTGCTGACTGGCTTGGTGGCTAAGGAGGCTGTCCTCTCATCGATAGCTATGGTTATGGGCTCGGCGGATCCAATAAGAGCCCTGAGGGCACTGAGCCTCAATGGCTGCCAGGCGCTGGCGCTAGCTGTGATCTACACCATTTACCTCCCATGCATCGCTACGATGGCAGAGGTGTACAGGGAGTCGGGAAGTGTCAGGAATACCCTAATGGTCTCAGCTTGGATGCTGACTAGTGCTTTCCTGGCGGGCTATGCTGTTTACTGGGCATCGACCGCGCTAGGGCTGTGAAGCCAAGGGACGGCCATCATTACTGCGGGTAAATCTTTTTAAACTTAGGCGAAAAGCTATTAAGGGCCGTATTGGAGCTGCAGAGGTTCCTCTCGAGCAGGACAGCTCTCATGAGAGCATCACAGGTCAGAGAGCTGCTGAAGTGGATAGGCCGCGACGTGATCTCCCTGGGGGGAGGAATCCCCGATCCTTCGAGCTTCCCAGCCCGTGATCTCAGAGAGATCCTGGATGATATCCTCTCCAGCAGGCCTGAGGTAGCACTTCAATACGCGCCGACTGAGGGTGTGGATGAGCTTAGGGAGGAGCTGGCTAGGTTTATGGGGCGGCGGGGGATTAAGGCATCTGCTGATAACGTAGTGGTGACGGCCGGAAGCCAGGAGGCTCTAGAGCTGCTGGCGCGGATCCTCATCGATAAAGGAGATGTAGTCTTCATGGAGAACCCAACGTACCTGGGCGCTATCCAGGCATTCAGGATCTATGAGCCAAGGATGCTGGGCGTGCCCCTGGATGGAGAGGGTATGAGAGTTGACGTGCTGGAGGGGAAGTTGAAGAGAGCCAGGGCCCAGGGCCTGCGGGTTAAGGCCATCTACGTTATACCGACTTGTCAGAACCCTACAGGAATCTCGCTCTCGGGTGATAGGAGAAAGAGGCTCCTCGAATTGGCAGAGGAGTACGACTTTCTAGTAGTAGAGGATGACCCCTACAGCTACTTCGTGTTTGAAGGGGCTAGCCCCCCGCCACTGAAGTCGCTAGACACCAGCGGGAGGGTGATATATTTGTCGACGGCCAGCAAAGTGCTGGCCCCCGGCTTGAGGGTGGGTTGGCTGGTCGCTGAGGAGGAGCTGTTGGATAAGGTGGTGACGGCTAAGCAGGCCGTGACCCTCCAGACATCCACTCTGAGCCAGTTCGTGCTGCTGGAGGCTCTGAGGAGGGGGGTCGTGGAGAGGCAGCTACCGCGCCTGAGGAAAATTTACAGGAGTAAGAGGGATGCGATGCTTGAGGCGCTGGATGAGTACATGCCAGATGGTGTAAAGTGGACCCGGCCCTCGGGGGGGATGTTCGTGTGGCTTGAGGTTCCAGAGGCGCTGGATATGAGTGCGCTACTGTATAGGGCCCTGAGGCGGTACAAGGTAGCCTACGTGCCCGGCACTGCCTTTCATGTGGAGGGGGGAGGCCATAACACCGCGCGCCTCAGCTATTCCTATCCGCCCGTGGAGGCCATCAGGGAGGCTATCCGCAGGCTGGCATCCCTCATCTCAGACAGCCTCCGCGCTCCTCAAGGAGCTTCTTAAGCTCACGCCACCTAGCCTCTACGTACCTTTTGAGCTCTTCCACATCCCTCTCATCCAGGTGGGAGAACCTGCCTTGAGCCCTCAAGTACTCCTCTATGGGCTTCCTCTTCGATGGATCTAGCAGCACACGGCTCCTCCCCGTGAGCCTCAGCACTCCATCCTCAATTTCGTACAGTATCCACATCCCCGTCTCCACAGCTAGCCTACCCACCTCCACCGTCTTGCTGGGAGGGAACCGCCAACCCACTGGGCATGGGGCGTGGAGGTGTATGTACCTGAACCCGCTCTTGGAGGCCGCCTTCCTCACCTTCTCCACAAAGTCTAGAGGATAGGCTATGGAGGCCGTGGCTACGTAGGGGACGCCGTGCGCGGCCACTATCATGGGCACGTCCTTCTTATGCTCCCTCTTGCCGAGTGGAGTGGTCGTAGTCCACGCGCCATAAGGTGTGGCTCCCGACCTTTGGATCCCAGTGTTCTGATACGCCTCATTATCGTAGCATATGTAGAGTATATCCTCATTCCTCTCAGCTGCTCCGCTTAAGGCCTGTAAGCCTATGTCGGCTGTCCCCCCATCCCCGGCCCAGACCACAACCGGCACTTTAAGCCCCCTAATCCTCAGCGCCGCCCTGAGGCCTGAGGCCGCTGATGCACTAGCCGCGAATGCTATGTTTAGGAGGGGTACGCGAGACGGCGTTGCGGGGTAAATGCCCTGTATCACGGTAGTGCAGGAGGCTGGGACTACCAACACGAACTTACCCTCAAGGGCCTTACCTAGCATCCTAAGCCCCAGCGCTGCGGGGCAGCCGGGACAGGATGAGTTGCCTGGTAGCCAGTACTCCTCGCGTGTCAACTCCTTAATGGTGACCACTCTCACCACCCCTCAAGCCTATCCACTCCACCTCTCCAGGCTCACCTCTCCTGAACCCCTCCAGCGTTGAATGGACTATCCTGATGAAGTCGCCTGGCGTAACGTCGCGACCCCCGAGCCCGGCTATGAAGCCTTTGACGTAAACCCTCTTTACAGAATCGTAGAGGGCTGCCCTCACCTCTGACCACAGTATGCTCGGGAGGCCCGGCGAGAGGCTCCTATCAACCACGGCTAGGGCATCCATGCCCTCCACCACAGCTCTCAGATCTTCTGTGGGAAATGGGCGGGTAGCGCGTAGCCTCACGACACCAGCTTTAACGCCCTTGCGCCTGAGGATGTCCACAGCCTCCTTCGCATCGCCAGCCCACGCCCCGCAAAGCAGTATGGCCACTTCTGCATCATCACAGCGGTAACAATCCACTAGACCTCCATAACTCCTCCCAGTTAGTCTACACCACTCCTCGTCTACCTCCTTTATGACCCTCTCAGCGTTCTTCATGGCCCTGTACATCTCATACCTAAACTCCATGTACGTGTCTGGCGCGGCTATGGTGCAGTAGGCAGCAGGCTTAGACGGGTCTAGCCAGTAGGGCGCCGGCTTCTTCTCAGGCAGGAAGGAGTCCACTGCTGACTGCTCGGGGATGTCGGCGGGCTCATACGCGTGAGAGAGTATGAAGCCATCGAGGCATACCATCACCGGCAGCAGTACCTCCTCGTCCTCCGCTACCCTGAAGGCCTGAATCGTCATATCCAGGACCTCCTGGACGCTCTCGGCCCAGAGCTGCACCCACCCGCTATCCCTTTGGGAGAGAGCATCGTTGTGGTCACACCATATGCTCCAAGGCGGCGCCAAGGCCCTCGTGACTACGGCCATTACTATAGGTAGCCTAGCACCGCCAGCCCAGAACACCATCTCGCTCATGTATAGCAGGCCCTGAGAAGAAGTCGCGGTGAACGCCCTGGCTCCCCCCGCCGCCGCGCCTATGCACGCTGCCATGGCGCTATGCTCCGACTCAACTCTTATGAACTCGGCTCTAAGCTCCCCCTTCTCCACGTACTCCGCTATCTTCTCGACTATCGCCGTCTGAGGGGTTATGGGGTACGCGGCCACGACCTGTACTCTGGAGAGCTTCACCCCCAGCGCTACTGCCTCATTACCCGAGATCACTAGCCTACTCACGCTCAGCCACCACCGTTATAGCCCTTACTGGGCACTCGTTTGCGCATATCCCACAACCCTTGCAGTAGTCGTAGTCTATCTCTACTGAGTCATCCTCGTGCCTCACCACAGCCCCCTCTGGGCAGTACAGCCAGCAGAGTAGGCACTTAATACACCTAGAGTGATCTATCACTGGCCTCTCCACTCTCCACAGCCCAGTCCTCCCCGCAGCTCCTCTGCGGGGAGTAGCTATAGCGGTTACCGGCAGGCCACTCATGCTTCTACCACCTCCCTATACCCATCCTCAGCTGCCCTCGCGTTAACCTCGCCCAGCTCACCCCGCCAGGTCATGCGTATCGCTTCCTTAAGTGAGCTGAGCTTCACGAGACCAGAGACCCTAGTGAAGGCGCCCAGCATGGCTGTGTTAACAACAGGCCAGCCAGCTATTACCAGCCCTAGCCGCACGGCTATGGAAGTGGCGTCTACTCGAAAGACCCTAGCCTCCACGGCATCAACGCCGTCGGGCCTGGCGGGCGAGTTCACGAGCAGCAAGCCCCCCTCCTTGACCCTCACCCTCATGGCCCTAATGAGCGCCCTGTCCAGGATTATTACAGCATCTGGCCTGTACACCTGGCTGTGGAGCCTCACAGGCCTATCAGATATCCGCGCGAAAGCGTATACAGGAGCTCCTCGCCGCTCGCCCCCAAATAGCGGAAACGCCTGCCCCCAGAGCCCCTCCAGACACGCGGCCTGGACTAGCACCCGAGCAGCCATGGCCGCGCCCTGCCCCCCTCTACCCTGGAGGCAGACCTCATAGAGCAAAGCCCTCGCCCGGTATTTGGAGGAATAACCCTATATTAATAGATTGGGAAAGACATTAATGAATGAGCTGCGATCAGGTGAGGGCCCTACTACGCCCTAGATCAATAGCCGTAGTAGGGGCCTCACGCAATCCCCGTAAGATCGGGCACAGGATACTGGCTAACGTGCTGTCATCAGGCTTTCCACGTGATTGTGTGTTTCCCGTGAACCCTAATGCTGGTGAGGTGTTGGGGCTTAGGTGTTATCCTAGTGTTAGGGATGTCCCAGTCCCCATTGACTTGGCTGTAATTGCTGTCCCAGCAGCGGTAGTCCCCCAGGTCTTGGAGGACTGTGGTGCTAGGGGCGTTAAGGCCGTGGCGATAATATCGTCGGGATTCAAGGAGGTTGGAAATATAGAGGCTGAGAGGAGGCTAGTGGAGATAGCCAGGAAGTACAAGTTCAGGATACTAGGCCCAAATATAGTCGGGATCTGGGATACCGTGGCCCGCGTGAATGTGAGCTTCATAGATGTCAACCCCCTACCGGGGGGCATTGCGCTCATCTCCCAGAGCGGGGCCCTGATAGCCTCCCTCCTCTGGTGGACTCGCGAGAGAGGGATAGGATTCTCGAGCCTTGTCAGCATAGGGAATAGGGCTGATGTAAGCGAGGCTGACCTGCTCGAGTTCTTCAGAGAGGATCCTCACACTAGGGTGGTGGCCATCTACATGGAGGGGCTCGGAGAGGGGGAGGGGAGGAGGTTCCTCGAGGCAGCATATGAGACAGCGAGGGTGAAGCCAGTCGTGGTTTTAAAGGCTGGCAGGAGTCCTCAAGCTGCGAGGGCAGCTAGGTCGCACACGGGCTCGCTTGCGGGCTCCGACGAGGCTTACGAGGCGGCCTTTAAGCAGGCTGGGATTCTCAGGGCGCAGAGCCTAGGGGAGCTCCTCAACTGGTCACTAGCTCTAGCTATGGCTAAGGAGCCGGCGGATGGAGGAGTCGTCGTGCTAACGCACGGTGGGGGAGCAGGCGTCATAGCAGCTGACGTGCTTGGTCGGTGGGGCGTGAAGCTGATGGATATCCCGCCTGACCTGGCTGAGAGGCTTAGGAGGTACATGCCCCCATTCGGCAGCACACTCAACCCCGTCGACCTGACAGGGATGATGACAGGCGAGGACTTGAGGGGCGCGCTCCTAGAGCTCCTAAGGGATGATAGGGTCGGCGCAGTGCTGGTCTGGGCTGGCCAGGGCGCAATCCCCACCCCCCAGGAGCTGAGGATGGCTATCCAGGGGGCGGTGGCTGAGGCCGGCCTAGGGAAGCCCCTCGTAGCCTCCATAACGGGGGGCGAGGAGTGTAGGAGCGCTATCAGGGAGCTGATAGAGGCGGGGATACCCTGTTACGAGTCGCCTGAGGACGCAGCCAGTGCCTTAGCGGCAATATGCACGTATTACCGCGGCAGGGGGAAAATGCGGGGAGAGCTCCTCCACGCAAGAGGGGATGAGGAGGTAGTGAGGGAGATAATCTCCCGAGCAGTGAGGGAGGAGCGCGCCCTGCTGACCCCAATAGAATCATTCGAGGTGGCTAAGGCCTATGGAGTGCCGGTAGTTGAAGCTGGACTGGCTAAGGACGAGGAGGAGGCCGTTAAGCTGGCCAGGGCGCTGGGCTATCCGGTAGCGCTGGCAGTTGAGACTCCGGACGTACCTCATAAAACTGAGGTAGGGGGGATAATCCTGAACTTGAATTCCGACTCCGAGGTTATAGACGCATTCCACAGGGTGTTAAGGAACGTGAAGAGCAAGGCCCCAGACGCCAGGATCCTCGGAGTATCCATTAGAAAGATGATGCCGAGAGGCGTGGAGGTATTTGTAGGCGCGCGCCGTGACCCCGTCTTCGGCCCTCTAGTGGCTTTTGGGTGGGGGGGAGTAGCTGTGGAGTTGTTGAGAGATGTCTCATTTAGACTAGCGCCCCTCAGCTCGGGAGATGTGGAGGAGATGATCAGCGAGACGAAGATCGGCAGGCTGTTGAGGGGTTACAGGGGCCGCCCCCTAGATGAAGGAGCGGTTAAGCAAGCGATAATCGCTGTGGCAAGCCTGATGGAAGAATTCAGCGTGATCGGGGAGATAGATGTGAACCCAATGTTCGTGTACGAGCACGGTGCAGCGGCCGTGGACGTTAAGGTGTACCTCCGCGCTAGGCGCTAGAGCCAGCCCCTCACCTTCATAGCCTCGTACAGCCTCTGAAGTGATATTACGAGCGCAGCATCCCTGAACGTCACGTCGCTCCTCCTGCTCCTCAACTCCTCATACCTCTCGTACACCCTCTGGAAGTTATTCATCATTATCCTCTCAAGCCGCGCACGCGTCTCCTCCTCACCCCAGGAGTACCACTGGAGGTTCTCGACCCACTCCAGGTAGCTCATGACTACGCCGCCCGCGTTCGCCAGTATATCGGGGATCACCACCACCCCTCTCTCGTACAGCTTCTTCTCCGCCTCCGGAGTCGTGGGGCCATTAGCCCCCTCGACGATTATCTTAGCCTTCACCTTATCCACGTTCTCGACAGTAATCTGATTCTCTATGGCGTCTGGCGCCACTATGTCAGCGTCGACATAGAGGGGTGCCTGGGGATCCCGGAGCTTCTCTCCCTCAGGGTAGTTGGTGACTTTCCCCGTCTTACGCTTAACCTCGATAGCCCTCTCAACATCTATCCCCTCAGGATCGTACACTGCGCCGCTAGTGTCACTTACAGCCACGACCTTGGCGCCCAGCTTAGCAGCCCAGTATGCGTGCCACTGCCCCGTGTTCCCGAAGCCCTGAATAGCCAGGCTACAGCCCCTGAAGCCCCCTAAATACTTCTCAGCTGCCTCCCTCGAGATCACCGCACACCCGAACCCAGTAGCGTACTCCCTGACTGGGTTGCCCCACAGGACGGGCGGCTTGGCCGTGAAGGCTGCGGGCACATTCCTCCCTAAGACCTTGCTGTACTCATCAACCATCCATGCCATAACCTGGGGGTCAGTGCCCACGTCCGGCGCCGGTATATCCACTTGCTCCCCGAGGACTGGGGCTAGCGCCCTGACGTAGCCCCTAGATAGCTCCTCAAGCTCTCTCACAGACAGTTCGCGAGGGTTGACGCGGACCGCGCCCTTACCTCCCCCATAAGGCAGGCCAGCTAGGGAGTTCTTAAGCGTCATCAACGTGGCCAGCGCCACGTCATCCTCCAGCGTGACCTCAGGGTGGAATCGAATGCCACCCTTGTAGGGCCCGAGCGCGCTATTATGCTGAACCCTGTACCCCTCGAATACTTCGAGCCGGCCATCATCCATCCTCACCGGGATCTTCACTATCACTATCCTCTCCGGCCTGCTCAGCTGCTTATACAGAGGCTCAGGGAAGCCGCCCAGCTTCACCCCCCTCCGGAGGATCTCCAACACGTTCTCCAGAAAACTTGCCAAAGCCCTCCCCGCCCTATCCCTCTGCACACTCGTTAAATTCTTTATCTACACGGTGCATGAGTACTCTTAAACAAAAATAATTTAATTCGAGCCCTCCACCCCCTAAGCCTCAGGAGGCGGGACGCCCCTTCCGCTTTAATTCCAGTAATCAACCACGCGTGCGCGATGAGGGAATCTAGGCTACTCAGCGAAGTAGGTGTGAGTCAGCTCCCTCTCCGCCCTCACCATCTCCTCCAGCTTCCTGTACTTCTCCCTCAGCTCCCTCAACTCCTTAATCTTACAGTCGGGATCCTCTAGGGCCTGATATATGATGGCTCCCTCCGCGTCGCGGGGTATGGGTAGCTCAGCCAGGTAGCATACCGTGGGCACTATATCCGTCAGCCACACAGTCCTCTGCAGCCTCACCCCCCTCTTCACCCCCGGCCCCTTCATTATGAGGAGCCCCTTTAGTGACCCTATCCCATACCTGGCGGTAGTTATGTGAGGACCGTGCTGCCCGCCGAACTCGCCCCTCAGCGCGAAGACCACGTCGCCAACCCTGTCGCCGTAGAGCCCTATCACCCTGGCGTCCTCCTTCTTCAGCGCAAAGACCACGGGCTTCACTCCAGTCTCAGGGTCGGTGTAGTCGTAGAGGGCACTTATTACCCTATCCCTCACCTCATCATACTTCTCGGGGGGCACGATGCCGTGGGGATCGCGGCCCTTCAGGTTCACGTAGATATAGCAGGACCTCTGGGGCACGGCTAGCGTCCTACTCCAGTCTATCACCCTCTCACCGCCCTCCTCCTTATAGGCCAGCAAGCCCGCTTCCTCGAGAATCTTCGCGACCGGGAATGGACGGCCTGAGGGCTTAGCCCCATGGTCCGAGGTCAGTATCACTAACGCGTCATCCCCTGCTGCATCAACAATCCTGCCCACCATCCTATCCAGGCTCTGGTAGAACCCTATCTCGAGCTTCGTGTACTCCTCCACCTCCTCCTTACTCCCCGCCGTGGAGGGGTCTAGCTTATTTGAGAAAACGTGGTAAGCCCAGTCTGGGCAGTGAGCATGCATCACGAATATGTCCCACTCGAAGTTCCTCATCAGCCAGCAGGCCGCATCCGCGAGCCACCTATGCTCCATGTCTACCAGCTCCAGGAATGTCTGGTGATCAACCCAGCCCAGGCTTAAAGCCTCGTAGTAGACGCTGTGCGATGGCAGGGGGAGCCCGTCGCTCTCCCGCTGTATCCTCTCCACTAGGCCATCCGGCACCGAGTTCCCCCGGAGCGCGCATATGGGCGTCAGGAATAGCCTCAGCCTGCTGCCATCCTCAGCCAACTCGATCAGCTTCAGCCTGAAAACCGCCTTGTACGGCCCTCTCTCAGTGGCGAACTCGTCCTCTATCACGGGGCTCCACTGCCCAGGCTCTAACACGGCGAAGGCCTTAGCGTAGTCCTTCACCTTGGATACCGCGGCTATCTTGAACCCCTCTCCCATGTCCAGCAGCAGCAGGTGCCACGTGACGGGCTCGACCCTGAAGAGCGCGCGGGGGAAGTCCACCACGAGCGTGGCCTCGAGCGCGCGCCTCACTTCGCCAGGTAAGTTAGCCCAGCCCTCCGCCCGCCTCAGCTGGATCTTCTTAGCCAGGGGATAATCCTCGGTGGTGAAGAGCATGGCGTCTCCGAGCGTGACCCTGAAGCCCCAGGGCCTGAGCCCTCGCCTCCACTCATTAATTGCCAGCCCAGCTCCCCCCACCTGTACCACATTCCTGCCCCTGGGCGGCCACGTGGATGGGTAGTTGAGGACGATGGCCCTCTTACCCGCCCTCTCGGCCGCCTCCCACAGGTACTCAGCCCTGCAGTCCGCCGAGTCAAAGGCCTGATAGACCTGATCCAGGGGGGTACCCGGCTTGTGAAGGTTGAAGCAGGTTATCCCGTGAGTGCCGGGCCACGCGCCCGTCACAATTGTGGTCCAGTTAGGGGGCGTTATCGTGGGGTGAGGGACTAGGCAGTTCTCGCAGTAAACGCCCTCCTCTATCAGCCTCCTAATGTTAGGCAGCAGCCCCCTCATGGCGTACTCGTAAAGCCTGTGAGGGATGGGCGCGTCAAAGCCTATGATCACTACCTTCTCAGGCTTCCCACTCACAGCTCATCCATGCATAGGCGCATTATTATGAATATCTGGGCGCGGTCGCTATCCCCCTCTAGTCACGGACTTTAATAGTAGGCTCCTGGTGATCACCCTAATGCCGCCGTCATAGTACGTATATGTGAGCTCCTGCTTCACCGTCCCCACCTCGGATGAAACCCAGTAGCGCCCCTCGACAATGGTCGTCAAGTTCAGGCCTCCAAGGCACACCTTATCGGTCACCCTCACGGCTACTCGAGCACAGAAGTAGCTCTTGCCGTCTAGCGCCTTAATCACCTCGAAGTCTTCTACACGCTCTACGCCCTCCAGCTCCCCCTCAAACTCCTCCTCCTCCTCCCTCGTCAAGACGTAGCTAGTTGAGTACCGCCAGACCTCACCCCTGGTGAGGGGGTAGGGGGGCTTGGGTAGCGGCTTCTCGTACGTGCACCTGAGGCCGTCGGCCTCCCACCCCACGAGGCCCCCCTCTTCATCGTAATAGTAGTGGGTAACGCCCTCCGGCCTCTCTACCCTGACCTCGGACTCACTCACCTTGACCCACCTCACCAGCCTCTCCTCGCCGTCGACCCGCTCTACGTAGGTCTTGACAGTTCCCACGGGGATCTGCGGCTCCTCAACCTGCCCAATGCTAACTGCACTGATGTTGAGGGGCCTCCGACTCGCGCTCGCTATCAGCGCGGCCAGATTAGCGATGAACCTGTAGTTGTCGGCGACGTGGCAGTACGGCTCCTTGAGGAAGGTCACGTCGCCTATCGCCAACACAGTGCCATTACCCCACTCGCCTATTGCCATCACTGCGTACCTGCCGGGCTTTTCCGCGGCTGACGAGTAAGTACCGTTGGGAGCCCAAGCCGCCTCCCACCGCGACTTTACGGGAGCGGCGGTGAACATGACTACCGAGTTAATACCCTCGAATAGGCTGTGGTTCACGAAGTCCTTCACGTAGATGTTCCTGTAGATCCCATAGAACTCTTCCTCGCTGTAGAGGAAGCCCTTAGCGAAGTAGACCCCGAACTCCATGGCTAAGGTGTTTATTGGCGCTGTCACGTATGCGGCCAAACCCCTCTGGCCTATGTACTCGAAGGATGGGTCGAACAACAACAGCAGTAGCCCGCCCTCCTCCACGAAATCCCTGATTCGCCTCCTCTCCCCCTCCCTGTAGGGCTCAGTGGGCGACGCCACTATTAGGCATGTGGCATTTGCGAGCTCCTCCTCCAGCCTCCCCCATTCATCCACGAAGCCCACAGTTACGTTGAGCTGCGCCAGCTCAGCTATCAGAGTGTCGAGATCCCACCAGGAGATCATGTTCCCGTGCGAGAGGTCCACCAGGACGCGGCCCCCAGCCCTAGTGACGTTTATCGAGGGCCGCCTCACGTGGCTCCTGACGATGCCCTCAGCCCCTAGGTAGATGTAGTAGAGGGCTGGAGGGGGGTGGAGCTCCTCCAGCTTATCCAGGGTCAAGTTGCCCCAGCTGTAGTAGCCCCGCACACCGGAGTGCCCGCGCGGCAGCAGCTCAACAACCTCGTAGCTGGCCAGCCCAGCCCTGCGGGCTGCCTCCTCAATGGCCCTCTGTAGAGAGCCCACCTCATCCGCGAGCCCCAGCCTTACAGCCTCCACCCCCAGGTATGTGAGGCCCCTGCTGAGCTCGGCTCTCGATGCCCTGAGTCGACTCCCCCTGCCCTCCTCTACCGCTCCTATGAACGCGTCTAGAGCGTGGCTCAGGTTGTAGAAGAAGAGGAGCCTGCGGAAGCCAGTGTGCTTGTA
>Ga0180301_10002754_pt1 | contig 13816 bp, 11 predicted proteins | sample GuaBasSediGuay16_FD_121797 | JGI IMG/M metagenome (GOLD analysis project Ga0180301, IMG submission 121797) | Subseafloor sediment microbial communities from Guaymas Basin, Gulf of California, Mexico - Guay16, Core 4569-2, 12-15 cm | ecosystem: Environmental > Aquatic > Marine > Hydrothermal...
AAAGTAGTGAAGCTTTCCCTTTCTGACAACCCCCATCAGGATCTTGAGGGCAATGAGCCCAACCAGTGCCGAAGAGAAAAACCCTGCCAGCAATGACAAGTAATTCATGCGAGCAGGTCCTACATCTTTAAGCTGGATTAGCATTGCTCCGAGTATTACAGGTATGGAAAGGAGAAACGAGAACCGGGCTGCAAGATCCCTTTCCAGCTTGAATAGCATCCCGCACACGATTGTGGCACCTGACCTTGAGATTCCAGGGATGACGGCGATTCCCTGCGCACAGCCTACAGCCAGGGAAGCCAGAACACCAACTTGGGTGCGGTTGTTGAACCGGTTCGGCAAAAAGCGTGTGAGCCCAAGGATTATCCCTGTTAAAACAAGCATAATACCGACAGCAAACACGGAGCCGAAAAGTCTCTCAAGGGGCCCCTCAAAGAGTATGCCGATTAGGGCAGTGGGAATTGTGCCGACTATCACCCATAGTGTTAGGAGTGCATGGTCCTTTTGTTCTCGGCTTACAGCTTCTCGTGCTGAACCTGAGAGATTTTTTACGAAGATCCATGACCCGGCTATCATTGAACCAATGTCTGAACGAAAATAGAGGCAAACAGCCACAAGTGTACCCATGTGAAGGACAACATCAAAAAAGAGCTCAGGTTCGCTGTATCCAAAAAGGTGTTGAAAAAAAACCAGATGGCCGGAGCTGCTGATTGGGAGAAACTCCGTGAGGCCTTGAACGATTCCAAGAAAAATGCCGGTTCCAACGTCCATGTGACGTTATCCTCTACCCCGGGGCGCAGTTGCTCTGAGCGAAAGCGGCCACTGATCAAACAATGAAGGCCTATAGAAAAATTCTCTGCCAAGCCTTTATCCCGGATACACGACTAATACACGAACAATGCAGGTCTGGCAAGCCTAAATCGGCCACTGCACCATGGCATAATAATCCGCCAGCAGGACTAGGCGCTTTGTCGTGTGCTTGACACACAACTTTGCTTTCTCTATAGTTACAAGAATGAGAAAGGGCTTGGAGGAGGAAATTTCCTCCGGAGGTGGTATATGAAAACAAGAGTTGGTGTCCTTTCAGCAGGCAGGGACTGCCCCGGGATCAACAGCGCCATTCACTGGCTTGTAAACTCGGCGCTTGACAAAGATCTTGTTCCCATCAGGGGGACGATGTTTGAGATCATAGGTATTGTTGACGGGTGGAAGGGCCTGATAGAGGTGAAACCTGACAAGAAGGAAAGTGTTAAGCGCTGGACCACGCGACTTGACGGGAACATTGTGCGGACATGGGACAGGTACGGGGGCACGAGACTCGGCACCAGCCTGGTGAATCCGTTTGACCCCAAGAAGGATCGTTCGGAAAAGGTTGTGCAAAACATGAAGAAACTGGGACTTGATGCCCTTATCGTGATTGGAGGTTTTGACAACCTCGGGGTAGCCTACAAGCTGTTTAGGGAAGGCGTAAAAGTGGTGGGGATCCCTAAGACAATCGACAAAGACCTTTCAGAGACCGATTACACCCTCGGGTTTGATTCGGCAGTAAATATTATCACCCATGATATTGACAGGTTGCGTATCACGGCAGGGTCTCACAGCCGAATCTTTGTGGTGGAGACCATGGGGAGGAGGGCTGGATGGCTGGCGCTTGCGGGAGGGGAAGCATCGGCTGCGGCAATCATCCTAATACCGGAGCACGATTTCGTGATCGATCGAGTGATAGAGCTTTTGAAGATGAGAAAAAAGGAGGGAAAGCGTTACAGTATTGTTCTGGTTTCAGAAGGTGCTAAACCAAGAGGTATGGAAGAAGTTCACGAGAGACGTGGCAGGGACGGTTTCGGCAATTACTATCTTGGTGGGATAGGCGGCTTTCTTGCGGAAGAAATAGAAAAAAGAGCCAACATGGAGGTGCGCTATGTTGCGCTGAGGCACCTTCAACGAGGGGGTTCGCCCACCGCCTATGACAGGCGTATGGGCCGCAAATTCGGTATAGCGGCAATTGACATGATTGTTAACGAGGATTTCGGACGGATGGCCAGCCTGAGGCACGGCGAAATAACAAGTGTGCCGCTTAAGAAGGCGCTTGAGAAGCTGAACCTGGTTAATGTTGAGAAATTTTACGACACCAAGGATTACAAGAGTAAAGATCAGCTCTTGTAAGGGAAGATTTTGCCGGGATTCAAAATTCCTTTAGGATCAAAAGCCTTCTTAAGGCGGACCATGAGTTGCAAAGCCGGCCGGGAAATTTCCATTTCTATGTAAGGCGCTTTGGTTATTCCAATCCCGTGTTCCCCTGAGATGGTTCCATTCATATCTATCACTTTGCGGAACAATTCTTTTATGGCTTCATCAACACTTCGGGCTTCTTGAGGAATACCCTTGTCGAACATTATGTTCACGTGCACATTGCCGTCTCCTGCATGCCCGTAAGCGGGCATGGGAAGACCGTACTTGTTTGCCAGCCTTTTCAAGAAAGAGACGAGCTCAGCCATGCGCGTTCTGGGTACCACAATATCCTCGCTCACTTTGTGAGGTCTTAGCTTGTAAACAGAGGGAGAAACATTTCTCCTGGCCTCCCATAGCCTTTCAGCCTCCTCCTTGTTTGATGCGGCGCAGACGTGGATGGCTTCGGAACCAGCACAGATGTCCTTGACCTTATCTGCCATTAACATGACGGAAGATTCCTCACCGTCTATTTCAAGTAAAAGCAGGGCATTGCAATCAGAAGGAATTTCCGTAGGCATGTCCTCTCTCACGCAATCCATGCACAACCTGTCCAGGAACTCCATGGCAGTCGGAACCACCCCGCTACGGATAATTCGAGAAACTGCGCGAACCGCAGCTGCGGCGTCAGGGAAAAAAGCCAGCAAGGTAGTTGAAGTGGCAGGCCTTGGAATCAGGCGGAGTGTAATCTGGGTAATTACAGCAAGTGTTCCTTCTGATCCCACGATCAGTCTGGTCAGATCGTAACCAACCACACCTTTGGGAGTTTCAACTCCTGTCTTGATGATTTCACCGGTGGGCAGCACAACGGTTAGGCCCAAAACATAGTCCCTTGTGACGCCGTATTTTACAGCTTTAAGTCCTCCGGCGCATTCTGCCACATTTCCTCCGATAGTGGAGATCTCCGTGCTTGCCGGATCCGGGGGGTAATAAAGATCATATTTTTCCACTTCTTTTTGAAATGATGCTGTGATGACCGCGGGCTCAACTTTTGCAATGAGATTGTCGGGATCTATCTCCAGGATGCGATCAAAACGATCCATTGCCAGCACGAGCCCGCCTTCAACGGGCAGTGCCCCCCCGCTTTTGCCGCTTCCCTTGCCCCTGGGGACAACAGGAAAATATTCCTCGTTTGCAAGCAAAAGGATTTGGGCGATCTCCCGGCTGTTTGCCGGAAAGGCGATGGCATCAGGTTTAAAGCAGAGCTTGGTGGCGTCAGTTGAAAATTCACAGAGGTCACTTTCTCGAGTTGTCAAATAATCAGGGCCGACAATGTGGGATAGCTTCTTAAGGATACGATCTGAAATCATGACTGCAAAGGAATTCTGCTCTTGAGGGCATGTTGCAGGGTCAGGGAATCCATGTATTTCAGATCACCTCCCATCGGGATACCAAGAGCAATACGGGTAATTTTAAGGCCTTTCTCAGCCAAGGATTTGGCCAGAAAAGATGCAGTTGCCTCCCCTTCCGCTGTTGGGTTGGTTGCAAGGATAATTTCTTTAATGCCTTCAGGTTCGATCCGCTGGAAAAGCTCCGATATTTTCAAGTCTTCAGGGCCGATGCCCTCGAGCGGAGAAAGCACGCCGTGCAGAACATGGTACCTCCCCTTAAAAACCCCCGATTCTTCAATGGCAAGGAGCTCTCCGGGGCCTTCCACAATACACAAAACGCCATTGGCGCGACTTTGATCGCGGCAAATAGAACATGGGTCGTTGTCGGTAAGATTAAAGCACACACTGCAAAGTCTGATTTGATCTTTTACCTCTACCAGTGCACTTGCCAGGTTTTCCGCAAGTTCCCTGTCGCTTTTCAGCACATACAGGGCGATTCTGGCAGCAGATTTCTGGCCGATTCCTGGTAACCTCGAAAATTGCTCAATCAGTTTTTCCAGTGGAGGCGGATAAATGCCCATGCGCCAGGTCCCCCTACATAAGACCAGGGATGTTGGGAAGGTTCAAGCCTTGGGTCAATTTTCCCATTTCCTCGTTGACCATTTTTTTGGCCCGCTCCAGTGCATCATTAACAGCAGCAATGATCAAGTCCTGAAGCATGTCTACATCGTTGGCGTCGACAACCTCCGGATCTATCTTGATTGAAACTATTTCTTGTCTCCCGTTGGCCACCACGACTACCATTCCTCCACCAGCGGAGGCCTCAACGGTTCTGTCCCCAAGCTCTTCTTGCAATTTTGCAACCTTAGACTGGAACTGCTGGGCCTGCTTGAGGATATTGCCCATATTCGGTATTCCTTTCATTGCCTTTTCCTCCTGACTATTGCTTATCTGTTATGATCTCCCCCTGGAAGGCCTCGACTACATTTCTGACAGATTTGGGAAGATTTGATTGTCCCCTTTTGCCCGAATCGACATCTTCAGCCTTGGAAGTACTGCCGGTACTCCTTTTCTTGTTACTAATTTTTTCGCCCTCCAGGAGCTTGATTTTCAAATCGCGATTAAAGAACTCCCTGCAATAGGCTGCAAGCCTTTCGTATCTGTCAGGTTCGTCAAGATAGCTGGCGGAAAAGGAGTTACCGCCTTTCTTTATTTCCAAAGTATCCCCTGCGCCTGAAACGAAAGACCATTCCTTGAGTACATTTGCCATTGCATGATTTTTCGCAGACAAGTGCTTCAAAAAACCCTCCCAGTCTTCTTTTTCAAGGGGGGCTGAACCCCGCTCCGGGCCCTTTGCTGTCCTTTTTTCAGCCTCCCATGTGGGGGCTGGTTCTGATAATTGGCCGCCACGTGTTTCAGGGTGCACGGTATGGGAAGATAACAGCCTCCTTTCGAGCGCCTCTATCTTGCTTAGAAGATCGTCAAAGGACAGTACCTCTCCAATTTGACATAATTTAATCATGATAGTTTCAAGGATCAACCTTGGGTGCGAGGTGAGGCGCAAGTTTTGCTCCTTGGCTATGAGCACGTTAAGAGCCTGCTGTAACTTCTGGGTGCCCGCCATTTTAGCCTGTTTGCGAAGCTCCTCCTTTTCACTATCCAGGATGTCGGGAAGGTCCTCTATTGATCCGACCTGGCTCACCAGCAAGTTTCTAAACTGATCCATGAGCGCGCGGTAGAATTCTCTTATGTCGTATCCGTACTCATATATTTTTTCAACAATATCCAGACACCTTTTGCTGGATCCTTCCAGGATCGCGAGGGAGGCTTCAAAGATGATATCCCTGTCAACAATGCCAAGGATCTCTGCAATCTGTTTATCCTCCACATTAGGGCCGGTGTAAGAGACCACCTGGTCAAGGAGGCTTTCTGCATCCCTCATGCTTCCTTCTGCGTGGCGGGCAATCAATGCTATCCCCGCGTCGCTGATCTTAAGGTCTTCCTCTGCGGATATTTTTTTAATTTGTTCGACAATCTGAGCAAAAGGTATCCTTCGAAAGTCAAATCTCTGACATCTTGATAAGATGGTTGCCGGGACTTTATGCGGCTCGGTCGTAGCAAAGATGAACTTCACATGAGCAGGAGGCTCCTCCAATGTCTTGAGCAATGCGTTGAAGGCAGGGAGGGTAAGCATATGGACCTCATCAATGATATAGACACGGTACTTGCTGGATGAGGGCATGAACTTGATATTTTCTCTGAGTTCCCTGATTTCGTCTATTCCCCGGTTTGATGCGCCATCAATCTCTTGAACATCAACTGATGAACCGTTCATTATCTCGATGCAGGAGTGGCACTTGTTACATGGGATGCCCGGTTCCCCCTGGACGCAGTTAATAGCTTTGGCAAGTATTCTGGCAACAGAGGTTTTTCCCACTCCCCGTGCCCCGCTAAAAAGGTAGGCATGTGCCAACCTGCCGGCCTTAATGGCGTTCATCAGAGTCTGGGTCACATGTTCTTGCCCCACAACATCTGAAAACAGTTGCGGCCGCCACTTTCTTGCTAAGACTTCGTAAGCCATAATAGCGACTGTAATACCCCTTTCATTCTTCTCAAGACCTTTTGAAAAGGCATGCTTTTGGTTTCGGACTAAGAGGCTGTCAAACGAGAAAATCCAGCCTTGAGCGAGACTCATATTCCTGCCAGCCTGTGGATGGCGAGTCCTCAAAATACAAAATGTGTCCCTGCGCAGCCCGCAAGCCCCCCAAGGCTGGAGGCTTGACTACGGCAAAGCTGGGCATTGGTTCCGCGTGATCTATGACCGTGACTATATTAATAAAAGCCGGAGCTTGCCGCTCGCAGGGGCTATTAATAAGCAATGGCGGAGAGAGAGGGATTCGAACCCTCGGTACCGCTTTTAAGCGGTACACGCGATTTCCAGTCGCGCTCCTTCGGCCAGCTCGGACATCTCTCCGCAGCTAAAACAAAGTGACCTTGTGTCATGGGTGTTCGGGGGAGTAAAATGTGAAAAATTTATTTTGGCGGAGAGGGTGGGATTCGAACCCACGTGCCCCGCTCTTCACGGGACAAGTCGATTTCGAGTCGACCCCGTTACGACCACTTCGGTACCTCTCCTTGCCCTTGAACTCTTCCCCTTCGGCCCCGAAAAAAATCCTGCAACTTTTCCCGGCAACTGGCATCCATAACACCGCCTATGACCTCTATCCTGTGATTGAGGCGCGCGTCGTTCGCCAGGTCAAAAAGGGAGCCTGCAGCCCCCCACTTGGGATCAGAGGCTCCGAAAACCAGGCGAGATATCCTGGCATGAAGAGCAGCACCCATGCACATGGGGCACGGCTCAATTGTGACCACAAGGGTTGCACCTTCAAGTCTATAATTTCCACACGAAGCTGCAGCCTGCCTGAGAGCCAAGATCTCGGCATGAGCAGTAGGGTCGTTGAGGGAAATAGGCCTATTGTGCGCTCTGGCCAGAATCTTTCCCCCGGTGTCTGCCACAACAGCTCCGACAGGAACCTCTCCAATACTGAGAGCCTTTTGTGCCTCCCAGAGAGCCTCTTTCATTAAGGCATAAAAGTCCATTCTTTTTTGATTTTTATCACTTCTATTTTTGGCAGTCAACACCATAGCTCTGCCCATGACCCCTTATGACGAGGGCAATGCGGCATTAACGACCCCTGCGGGTATACACACAGGGGCAAGGAGTTTGACGGATTTTTAAGCAGAGGACTTTTTGAGAGCATCCTACAGCAGTGCCTCAATGAGGGCGGGGAGTGGAAAGAATGGGGTTTTTAGGTGCTAAATTCATTTCCGATTAACGGCGATTTCTGTAATATATTGCTTTTACACGTGATATGCATGGTGGTCCAGAGATTTTAGGGTGCGTTCCACATGTCTTTTAGTCAGTTTGCTTTGATTTTGGCCTTTGGGTTTTATTATAATGGTGGTAAACTTATAAGTCAGGGAAGGGGATTCGTGATGACGCGCCACAAAACCTGCTGGAAGACTTTCAATCTTTATATCCTGGGGTAGGTAGGTCATTTCCGAGGATGTAGTTAAGGGCGTGCGATGGCATGGGATTCAGTTACGGATAGATCAAAGATTGCGGGCATGTTAAAAGAGCTTGTCTCAGCCAAATCAGAGATAAAAGTATCTCTCACAGGAGAGCCTGAGAGTTTTTTCTCCAGGATCACGAGTTTCAAGAAAGATAAGGAAGGAGGGAAACCAGCCCGGCTTCTTATTGAAAAGCTTGCGCCGGATAAAGGCAATTTGCTGCTTCAGTCTTCTTCGGATTTGATTTTGGAGTTTTTCCTTAATGAGAAGGCGTGCCGGTGCAGGGTGGAGTATGCGGGTACAAGCAATACACCCCCTCATTTTGGGCACATTGTGAGCTTTCCACAACTTGTTGAATTTAGGGAAAGGCGCAGAGAAAAGAGGTTTGTTTACAATGCCCCTGAATTTGTCTCAGTTGAATTTTCTCTGAAAGCAAAAGGCAAGAGAAAAATCTATGAGCTCAATGTGCACGATTGCTCATCCCACGGGCTGGGGATCTTAGTCACAAAAAAGGACTTTGATCTCATTGAGATATTGAGGCCCGGGGATAAGCTGGAGGATATTACATTTTACTCTGAATCGGCCATTATCAGAGTTAGTGGAATCGTACGGCACATGACGAGGCTAAGAGCAGGGAAATACAAGGGCTCTTTTATCCTTGGCATTGAATCGCCTGATATCATTGAAAGTTGCAAACCAATAAGGAATGGAGAATGAGAGAAGCCTGCCTTGGTTTCCACAGTGTTGAAGTAAGTGAGGAAGACATAAGGCGCGAGAAGGAGAAGGCTCGCCGACTGAGGCATACTGCCTGGTGGGGAAGAAAGACGCGAAAAGGAATATGCTATTATTGCGGCAAAAAAGTGGGTTCGGCCCACCTCACAATGGATCATGTGGTGCCTCTGAGCAGGGGCGGGAAAAGCAGCAAGGGAAACCTGGTGCCTGCATGCAAGGAGTGCAACACAAAGAAGAAATACCTGTTGCCCATTGAATGGGAGGAATACCTGAAATCTCTTGCAGGGCAGAAGGAACCACTCTGATGCGGCCCCATTGAGCGCGTCACCAACCTCTGTCTATCCCTATCCGCTTTTGCCCACTTTTACCACAGTACCCACTATTTCTTCAGGGTTTATACCGACATATTCCGAGGCACGCGCACAATTTACCGCTATCTCCAGAAGGTTGAAGCTATTGATAAGAATCAAAGGCTTTCCCTTTTCTAAATCTGAATAAGTTCTGCTGAGTCTGTTGATGACAAGATTGCCGACTTCTACAAGGGGCTGGCTTGATTCGAGAAACTTTGCCAGATGCTTGCTGGTTATGTTTGTGATCAGATTGCCGAAATTATCCACAAGCATGACTTGACCCCAGAGGTAGCCATCCTTTTCAAAGGGCCTTGGAATTTCAAGCTGCACGGGATCATGGAGCGGGGGCCCGATCTTTTCCATCCCCAATCCAAGGGAAAGATGAGCGGCAACAGGTGCCAGGATTTCCCGTCCGTGAAAGGTGGAACTCACATGGGGCAAGAAGTATGCTTTTTCCTTAAGCTCCACAGCCACTATGTTTTCGTTTTCTTCTATGATAGGCCAAAAGATACCGTTATCAGGACCAACAAAGAAATGGCCTCCGGCACTCAAGGCCATCAGGCGGCGCTCTGTCCCAACGCCGGGATCCACGACAGCTAAGTGAATAGTTCCCTCAGGAAAGAAAGAGAAAGATCCCTGGATTACGAGACCGGCCTGCAATATCGATCCAGTCCCTATTTTGTGTGTTATATCCACAAATCTCGCAAGCGGGTTAATGGACAGGATCACTCCTTTCATCATGGCCACATAGGGATCCGTAAGCCCAAAATCAGTAGTCAAAGTAATGATGCCGCATGGCTTCATTGCCGGTTCTCGCTAGATGGCAATAGATTAACGTCTCGGCCCAGACCCACCCACAAACAACTTCCGGGGCCAGCGGCAAAATTAACTTACGGGGGTTGGCAAGTCAAGACAATCAGCATTTGCTTGTATGTGCATATTTGTTTTTGGATTCGAGAGTGAAAACTGAAATGTTCTCTTCAGCTTTTTCGCTTTGGCTTTTCTACCTGTGTAATACATTTGTTCGCGAAAATCATTGATTATCAACCATGATTGTGCTATCCAGACTCAGTTTTGTCACACCATGTTAGGGAGGCGAAAGCTTTTTTCGCCATGCCGGATAATCGGCCAAATTATATTTTGGGAAAGGAGATTTCAAATGAGTGCGAAACTGATAAAGGGTACGGAAATACGGGAGCAAATCCTGTCCGAGATCAAAGAAGAGGTTGAAAAAATAAAGCAAGAGCATGGGATTGTTCCAGGGCTCGTAACTATCCTTGTCGGGGAAAATCCTGCCTCTGTTTCCTACGTTACTGCCAAGGTCAAGACAGCAAAGAGTCTTGGCTTCAAAGAAGTGCAGGACAACCAGCCCGAGGACATCTCAGAGCAGGATCTATTGGGCTTGATAGAAAAGTACAATAAGGACGATACGATTCATGGAATTCTTGTTCAACTGCCCCTGCCCAAGCATATCAATGAGAAAAAAATTCTCAATGCCATTGATCCAGACAAGGACGTTGACGGGTTTCACCCTGTCAATGTCGGCCGGCTCGTGATAGGGGGCTCAGAGGTAAAATTTCCTCCTTGCACTCCTGCTGGTATTCAGGAAATGATCGTTAGGGCAGGCGTGGAAACGAACGGTGCAGAGGTTGTTGTTGTGGGTCGGTCGAATATCGTTGGTAAACCTATCGCAATCATGATGCTCCAGAAGGCTCCGAATGCCAATTCCACTGTTACGGTAGTCCATACGAGAACCAAGGACCTGGCATTCCATTGCAAGCGGGCGGACATACTAATAGTGGCTGCCGGTGTTCCCGGGCTGGTGAAACCGGAGTGGATAAAACCGGGCGCATGCGTCATTGACGTGGGCGTGAACCGGGTTGGCGAAAAGATAAGTGAAAAAACAGGCAAGAAAATCGCCATCTTGAAAGGCGACGTGGATTTTGATGCAGCCAAGGAAATCGCGGGATGGATCACCCCGGTTCCGGGCGGCGTTGGCCCGATGACAATTACCATGCTTATGAGGAACACGTTGAATTCCCTGAAATTCAGGCTTGGAATTGCGTAATTTGACTTGAACATGGCCGGACAGCCAGGAGCACCCACAGAGCTCCTGGTGTGGGTGAAGCCTGCTACCGGATGGAACCTAGGTCAATCGGGAGCGGGCTTCATCAATTTTGCCCACCAGCAGCCTGGCGTATTTCGCAAACTCTGCCGTTGATTGAAATCTCTTGTTCGGGTCCTTGGCAAGGGCTTTGTCAATGATCTGCTCGCAGGGTTTCGGGATTCTAGGATTTATGGCCCGCGGGGAGGGGTGCCTGACCTGTGTGATCTGATAGAAAAGGCTTGTTAGGTTTTTCCCGCGAAAAGGCAATTGGCCTGTCAGGAGCTCAAAAAATACCACCCCAAGAGAAAAAGTGTCTGATCGGCCGTCAATCTTGTACCCGTTTATTTGCTCAGGAGACATGTAGTTCGGAGTCCCCAAAACAATTCCACTCTTGGTTTGTGAAGAAGAAACCGCCTTGGCAATTCCAAAATCTGTTACCTTTACCTTGCCGTCTTTCAGCAGCATAATATTAGCCGGTTTCACGTCCCTGTGGATAACTCCCCTCTGGTGCGCATAATCCAGAGCATAGGCTGTTTCCGAAATTATATAGAGGATTTTCCTCAAAGGAAGGAGCGATCCTTTTCGGCAGTATTTTTGGAGATTCTCTCCCTCAAGGAACTCCATGGCCATGTAGGTCAGGTCGAAATCCTCACCCACATCGTATATGGCGACTATGGTGGGGTGTGAAAGCTGCCCGGCAATTTCAGCCTCTCTAAGGAACCTCTCCTTGATGTCTTTAATCTTTTCGTCTTCAAACTCGTCAGAAAACCGTATCGTTTTTATTGCAACCAGTCGGTTAATCTTAGGGTCTTTTGCCTTGTAGACCACCCCCATTGCACCCTGGCCAAGCTCGCTTATTATCTCGTATCGGCCCACAGTTGGTTTAACGTCAAGGTCTTCTGCTATTACGATCTTGCCCTCCTGCCTCATATCCGGGCCGGAGAGTGCCAGGGGGCCCACGAATTTCCTCAACTTGGGTATACGTGTTTTTAAATCTCTAAAATTGCTGTCAGCACGACTTATGTATTCGTAAACGGCAACCGCCTTGTTGAGCATCCTTTTTCTTTCGTAGTCAAGCCCGAGGTTATAGATAACGTCTTTCATTGCATCATCCAGGGGGCATTTTCTGAACTTTTCAAATGCAAGATCAAAAAGCCCCTGGCTCTGAAGGCTTAGCCCTAGCATTCTATTTGTTTCAATACTTTCTTTTGAGGTGACGCCAAGGGCCCTTTGCGCCACAATAATGTCCCTCACAGAGTATTCGGCCAGGATTGTGACCAGGGACAGGCAAATATATGTGATCTTGAACCAGAGATCCAGGACCATAAATGCGACCAGGCTGAGCAGGAAGACAAGAAAAACCAGGCCAGCGGTTATGGCCAGGCGATTCGCAAAAGCGAACCGGGGGAGAACGAGGGCAGAAAAAACAGAGAGAAGAAGGAGCACCAGGATCTCTAGATATCCCATGAAATCCGGGCGCTTCAAGTATCTCCCATTCACGAGGTCGTCGATCACATTTGCCGCCAGCTCAACCTGAGGTAGTTCGGGGTCAACCGGAGTACTCACAGTTGGCGACCCCTGGGCAGTGTACCCGATTAGGACTATCTTGCCCTCAAAAACGGCTGGTACTTTCTTGACACGCAAAATATCCACAAAAGAATAATAAGGGAAAGATTGCTTGGATCCTCTAAACTTGATAAGAACTTCACCGCTTTTTGTGGGTATAAGCTTTCTCCCGGGAATTACCCCTTTTCCCGGCACAATGGCCTGCTGCGGTGTTTTGTTAAGGTAATCAAGTGCCAGTCGAAAAGGTAGCGATGGGATGATGTTTCCCCTGTAGTTAACAAACAACAGGTGGGCCAGGCCTTGCATTGATTTATCAGGGGAGAGGTTAATATGTCCCATGCCCCGACAGCTTTCCGCCAGTTCCGTAAAAGGTGCCCTCAACCCGGATGCCTGGACAAGGTTTTCGAGTGGCATTCCAACTTTTACAGAGGCTTTTTTCAAGAAAGAATCTTCCGGTAATACAAGCTCGGAGTGGTACTTCCCATATGTGGCCATGACCGGGAGATAGACATTACCGCAATTTCTGACCGTTTCCGTGAGTATGCGATCATTATCAAGCCTTTTGCTTATGTCAGCCAGGGTACTGAGAAGCCAGGGATCTTTTGCTGCTTTCCCCATTTTGCCAAGAATTTTTTCCTGAAGCTTCTTTATCTCAATGAGCCCCTGATTTTGTTCCTTCTTATCGAAGAGAAGATCCAGGGCAATGAGTCGGGCCCCGTTGTTCTTTAAAATTGGAAGCATTTGCGCAATCAGCTGTCTGGGCCAGGGCCATGGGCCAAGCTGGCTAAGACTTTTGTCATCTACGTTGACAATCGCTATCTTGTTTGTGCCCGGGCCACTGGGAAGGTCCAAGCGCATTTGAATGCCGTAAATTACCCTTCCCAGAGACCTGAAGGCATTTATAGGATAGAGTGAGAAAAAAATATACACGCAGGCTATTAGGAGGCCTATGAGGAAATGTACTTTGTTAAAAACAATTTTTTTCATCTTGTTTTTGGTTTTGAAAAACCCAGGGCTCAACCAAAATCAACAGGCTTAAGCCTGTGAAGAGCAGATCATAAGATCAAGAGATAATTGCCAATACTTAGTGGAATTATCCAAAAATTACCGCGTTTTTAATCAAATAAATATATTAAATCCAGTCTTAGTTGTCAAAAAAATTCAAGTCTTAGGAGGGATTAGATTCTTTAGAACAATTGCGCTTGAAAAAGCAAGTAAATAGTATTAGACTTTGGGCTTACTATAAAAAATGTTTCTTTAGCAGCCCAGCGTGTTTGAAAGAGAGCAAAGTTTAGGAATCCATTTGGAATAGGTGGAGCCCCACGGGCAAGCCCGTGGCACCACTTAGTCTCGCCGAATTGCTTCGCAATCGGCGGGACTTAGTGGTACGACATCCCGCCCGCCCTTAACCGCATTCATCCACGGCTAAAGCC
>Ga0180301_10002755_pt1 | contig 13814 bp, 16 predicted proteins | sample GuaBasSediGuay16_FD_121797 | JGI IMG/M metagenome (GOLD analysis project Ga0180301, IMG submission 121797) | Subseafloor sediment microbial communities from Guaymas Basin, Gulf of California, Mexico - Guay16, Core 4569-2, 12-15 cm | ecosystem: Environmental > Aquatic > Marine > Hydrothermal...
GAATAAAAACCATCGTGAAAAAATCTTAGGTAAGATTAGGGTTTTAGCTTTAAGACTTAGAGAAGTAAAACTTAAACCTTCCATCCTAGTTTTTTGCTGTAGTCTTGGTCTTTACAGGGATGAATCCTTTAAGACTTTGAGTAGTTTTCCATCTAATGTTGGTTTTGTAAAGGTTCCTTGTCTAAGTAGACTTGATGTTATTCATATTCTTGAAGCTTTCAGGCTTGGTGTGGATATAATCTTGGTAGTTGGATGTGAAAATGATGTTTGTAAGCATAAAGATGGAAGTCTTAGATTTGAAGAAAGTGTAAAGAAACTTAAAAAACAACTTAAGGAAATAGGCTTTGCAGATTGGAAGTTAAACATAGCTTTAGTAAAGGAAAACTTTGTGGAAAAAATTAGAAATCTGGTTGAAGATTTGTCTAAAACTTCAATTAAAAGTTAGTTTTAGATGTTTACTGTTTTTTTATGTAACGTTTAGTTTGTGGTAGAGTTTTAGTTTGCTTTTCTAATTCTTCAATTTTTTGGTTAACTTCTGCAAGGTAAGTTTCCATTTTTTCTATGATATCTTCCAGTTGTTTCTTTATCTTTGTTAACCGTTTAACCTTTTGTTTCAGAGTTAATGGTTTTTCTCCAATTGAGAAAAGACTTAGAAAAGATGGATGTTTGGGAATTTTTTCTGGCGGGATTTCCATAAACTCAGATACAAATTCAGAACGTAGCTTTTCTATGGTATCAAAAATTATTTTTTGTTTTTCTAATGCCTTATTAATAAAGTCTCTACCCTTTGATGTTATCTCATAAACCTTTCTATGTTTATCCTTAAACTTAACCCATTTGCTTATGACAAGTTTATTTTTCTCCATCCTCTTTAAAACCGGATAAACTCCACCAGCAGTAGGTCTCCAAAAACCAAGAGTTCTCTCTTCAATTTTATTCATAATTTCATAACCATGAAGAGGTTTTTGACTCAACAACATCAAAATCAAAAGTTTTAGGTATCCTTTCTGCAACTCTTCAGCCCATGATTTAGTTGAACTCATGAACTTTTCCCTTAACGTGACTAATAAAATTTATATAGCAACAGTATATATGCATTAGCACTTTACATCAAATTCACATTTAACATGTTAAAGTGGGAAGATTTAAATCAAAAGCTTAAGATTTTAGGTTTTGATTAACATGTCTGGTTATGAAGAGCTTTCTCAAATCCGAAGAAAAATCGATGACATTGATGAAAAAATAGTAAGACTACTTGTTGAGAGGTTTAAGCTTGTTGCTGAAGTTTTTAGAATAAAACAAAAGCAGGGGCTTCCGATTGTAGATGTTAAAAGGGAAAACCAGATTTTAACTAGAGTTGGTACGTTTGCTGAAAAAGAAGGCATCAAGAAAGAGTTTATGGAAGAAATTTTTAGAAAAATCTTAGATTCTTCCGTAAAATTTGAAAAAACTTTGTCTTAAAGCTGGTTAGGAGCGTGCTGTTAACTTAAGTTAACAGCACGAGCTTCTTTTAACCTATTTATGTATCGCATATATAGTTTACACAGAGGGATATTTACCTTTGGCAAGAAGTTACTATTTAAGGTATTTTAAGAATATTTAGACCAGACACACAAAGATTTATAGTTAACATAGACGGTTATGGTGATGCTCTAGGCTTAAAGGTAGCTTGTTTATGAAAATTTTAAATACTCAAATGTGATATATATCTAACATAAAGTTAGAATAATATAACAATAATAAGGTGAGAAAATGGATCGGAAGCAATTTGCAGTATATGCAGCCTTGGTATGTGTGATAATGGGAGCAGTAGTTGGATATGGAGTATCCACAAGAAACGCATTATTGCCAGTGATTGCATTTAGTATAGGAATAGTTTTGATAGCATTGGGTAAGAGAGGCGTTAAAGAGGTCATGGAGGATGAAAGAACCCACAGAATAAGCGAGAAAGTATCGAGAAGGATATACCAGGTTTTTGTAATAGGTGCTGCATTAGCTGGCACAACATTGATAGCGCTAAACAAGCATATAGAAGTTGGATATACCTTAGCATTTTCCGCATGCGCACTGGTTTTGCTATACATGGTCTTCTATGGTTATTACAGTAAAAGAAGCATAGAGGAGGTGTAAAATGAATAAATCCGGATTTTACATCAGTATTTCGATGATTCTTATCGGTATTTTGCTCTGGTTGCTTAATATCTATCCTTTGGGTGGCGGACTGACCTTAGGAGGGATTCTTCTGCTCATTTCAAATATCTACCATGCAAAGAAACCGGAAACAGAAACTATCATCGATGAGAGAATAGAAAGGATAAACGATAAGGCAGGTCATTATGCTTTCTGGGTAACTGTTCTATCTCTATCTATCATTTTTTGGATTGATTTTTATGGGATACTTAAGGTGAATTTAAGGAAGATGTATGAGATCTCCTTGCTCATCGGAATCTACTCGTGGTTTCTGTTGAGATTCTACTTTTCTAGAAGATAAGGGATTGAAATGAAAACGAGGATCAAAGAGTACAGAGCAAGATATAATATGACGCAGGAAGAGTTAGCAAAAAAGGTGGGAGTTCGGAGAGAAACGATTGTTTTTTTAGAAAAAGGGAAGTATAATCCATCCCTTAAATTGGCATATAAAATAGCCAAAACATTGAAAACAACAATTGAGGAGTTGTTTATATTCGATGAGAATGATTGAGTTTTTAAGCAGGCTTGGCGGACTTCTCAGCTTACGCTTCACTTGGGGAATATAACGGTGGATGAAAGGGAAATTAAAGATTTCCCCAAATTGCCTTCGGCAACTTCTTTTATCTCCAGAACGTTATACCAACAATAAGTTAACAGAACCGTTAGGAGAAAGGTAAAAGTTATATGTACGATACGGGATGAGTACTTTGATGTTTTCAGCTGAAAATCTTTTTGGTATAGGTTTTATCCTTATACTAACCGGGTTTTTTATCATTTTTTTAACTGTCCTACTATCCAGTTTTTCTTCCCAGAAAAACGGAGTTAAGGGTGGAGGAGTTATCTTTATAGGACCTATCCCAATAGTTTTTGGTTCCGATGCAAAAACAGTAAAAACCCTGGTTTACTTAATGTTAATCCTGATGGTTGTTATCTTTTTCCTTCTGTTTACTCCCATATTGACTTTCTGGAGGTAAAATTTTTATGTCCGGACCTATCTGTGAAATCTGCGGTAAAAATAAAGCAGTTTATGTTTGTCAAAAATGTGGTCGAAGAGTTTGTGAGTCATGTATGGACCCTGTGAGTTTAACATGTAGAAGCTGTATGCAAACCCAATTTGTTAGAACACATCCAAGTTCCGACCTAAGTGTTCTTGAAAGTTTATTTCCTAAACTTTTGATTTTAGGTTTTATTTTAATTTTTGTCGGTTTTGCTCTAACATTCTTATCCGTGTTTATGAGTCCTAGCTTAACTTCAGCCGGAGGGTTTATCTGGATTTTTCCTTTTCCACCCTTAGTTTTTGGAACCAACATCAACAATTCTGTTTTTTGGTTTATCTCTGTCTTAGTGGTTGCTCTGATGGTAATTTTTGCTTTTACATGGTACAGAAGCTTAAAAATAGGCTAACGTTGTTATCTTAGGTCTTACGTTTAAGGGTGCTGTTGAATAAACTTGTTCTTCTCTAGTTCCTAATGCAACTTCAATAAATTCAGGTATAACGTTTCTTATAAAATGTTTTGAAGGTTTACCATAACTTATACCCGCACATTTTGTGTCAAGGTAAACATAAAAAATTTCTCCTCCATAATAAAAGGCAGCTTTTTCAGCTAAACCGTACAATGGTTTTCTGTAAACTTTAAAAGGCCAAAGTTTACAAGCTCTTGGTTTTATAGGTTGGATTGCACAGAGATGTTTACCCATGTACTCATATTGGAAGATACATTTTTCTTCAGGAGTCTTCTTAAGGTAAAAACCAGTCGGACTTGTTTCTACACATTCAAATCCAAAACTTTTTACTATCCTTAACCATTCCTGTGTGGTTAATGGTATAACGGAAGAAGAACAACAGATGTCACCACATCCATAACAAGTCCAAGAACTTACATAACTCCATGGAACTATCTTCATCAGTCCAAGTCCTCGAAAAGCTTCTTTTTCCACCGATTTATGACGAAAGTTTACACTTGTAAATTAATTTTTTGTTTAAGAGTTAAGCTTCATATTTGTTAACCGTCAAACTTATAGTTGAATAAGTCTAATGGTGGTGAAATGTAAACTTGAATTTTTCTAGCAAATTTAAAACTTACAAGGATGCTGGAGTTGATGTTGAAAGTGAAGATGAAGCTTTAAAACGTGTGGTTGAATGGTGTAATAAAACTTTTAACTTTAGAGAAGTTTTAGGGAAACCAGCGATTCCTATTGCTCATTTTGCAGGTGTTGTTAAAATTTCGGAAGAAATGGGTTTAGCTTTAAAAACAGATGGAGTTGGAACAAAAGTTTTTGTTGCACAACTTATGGATAAGTATGACACTGTGGGGATCGATTGTGTAGCAATGAACGTAAATGATGTGTTATGTGTAGGGGCAGAGCCAGTATCCTTCGTTGACTATGTAGCTGTTCAGAAACCAGATGTCAGAATGTTAGAAGAAATAGCTGTAGGGTTAGTGGAAGGTGCTAAAAAAGCAAGAGTTACAATTGTGGGTGGTGAAATTGCTCAACTACCCGAAATGGTTACAGGTAAACGAGAAGGATATGGATTTGACCTTGTAGGTATGTGTGTTGGGGTTGTTCCTCTCAAAAAGATGGTGTTAGGTGAAAATTTAGTTGAAGGAGACATTGTTCTTGGACTTGAGAGTTCCGGTATCCACAGTAATGGGTTAACTCTTGCAAGAAAAGTTCTTTTTGAAAAAGCTAAACTTAAAGTTGATACCTACATAGATGAGTTTGGTAGAAGTTTAGGTGAAGAGTTGTTAGAACCAACAAAAATCTATGTGCCTGAAATTTTAGATATGCTTAAAGCAGGATTAAACATTAAAGTTATGGCACATATCACTGGCAAGGGTTTGTTGAACCTTTTAAGGGTTGGAAAAAATTTTGGATATATCTTGGAAAATTTACCTAAACCACCAGCAATATTTGATTTAATCCAAAAATACGGAAGTATCCCTGATGAAGAAATGTACAGAGTTTACAACATGGGAATTGGATTTTGTATAGTTTTACCACAAGAAGAAGTTGATAAAGCTATAAGTATAGCCGAAAAACATAAAGTTAAAGTTTATATTTTGGGGAAAACAGTAAAGGACTCTGAAAGAAAAATAATTCTAAAACCCAAAAAATTGGTAGGTGTAAAAAACTTTTTTAAAAAATTTTAGGTTTGGTAACATTTTTATGCTAATTTAACTTCATATATCATTGTCAATTTAAGGGTAATTTCAGTACATCTTCTTGTATGATTCTAGATAAACATAAAAAATTTTGTTGGAGGTTGAAGGTTATATGGGTTCGATAAAAGTTGCGATCGCAGGCGTTGGGAACTGTGCTTCTTCTTTAGTTCAGGGAGTCAGTTTTTACAAGGACGTAAAGGATGATGCTAAGATTCCAGGACTTATGCACACGGTCTTTGGTGAATACAGAATCAAAGACATAGAGTTTGTTGCCGCTTTTGACGTAGACCCCAGAAAGATTGGGAAAGACCTTTCTGAAGCGATTTTTTCACCACCAAACTGTACCGTTAAGTTTTCCGATGTTCCAAGGTTAGATGTTATCGTTAATCCCGCTCCGATTCTTGATGGTGTAGCACCTCACATGAAAGATGCCTTTGGACTTGGAAACACGGAACCAATTGAACCGGTAGATGTTGCTGAAGTTTTGAGGGAAAGTGGAGCTGAAATTCTGATTAACTATCTACCTGTGGGTAGTAGTAAGGCTACTGAGTTTTATGCTGGGGAAGCATTAAAAGCTGGCTGTGGATTTATCAACGCTATGCCTGAATTTATAGCTTCAGACCCTGTTTGGGCTAAGAAATACGAAGATGCAAAACTACCCATTGCTGGAGATGACATCAAAAGTCAAGTTGGAGCAACGATTCTTCATAGAACTCTCGTAGACCTCTTAGAGAACAGAGGTGTTCATGTTGTTGAAACCTACCAGCTAAACATAGGTGGAAACACAGATTTTCTCAACATGACTTCCGAAGCTCGTTTAAGTAAGAAAAGGATAAGTAAAACAGAAGCTGTAACAAGTCTTCTTTCCTACGAGATACCGGTGAGAATAGGGCCTTCTGACTATGTTCCATTCCTTGGGGACAGAAAAATATGTTACATCAACATAAAAGGGAAAAAGTTTGGAGATGTACCAGTATACATCGATGTTAAACTTGATGTTGAAGATTCTCCAAACAGTGCTGGTGTTATGGTTGATGTTATTAGAGCCATGAAAATGGCGTTAGACCGAGGCATAAAAGGAGCATTAATCAGTATTTCAGCCTATGCTTTTAAACATCCACCTGTCCAGGTTCCAGACCATATCGCAAAACAATGGGTTGAAGAGTTTATCCAAGGAAAAAGGGAAAGGTAAGTTTAATTTCACATTTTTATTTTTTGAGTTGTTAGGTTAGTGGAAAAAACTTTTAGTGTAAACAGAGAACTATTTCGATCAAGGATTGGTGTTTGTTATGGTTGATGTTAAAATTTTTAAGACTTTTTGTCGGATGTGTGATGCTGGTTGTGGTATGAATGTTTATGTTGAAAAAGATAGAGTAGTTAAAGTTGAAGGTATACGTGAACATCCAAGAAATTCTGGTTTTTTATGTCCCAAGGGTTACAGTGTTGTGGAATATCTGTATTCTCCAAACAGACTTAAGCATCCCTTAAAAAAAGAGAATGGTGAATGGAAGAAGATAAGCTGGGATGAAGCATTAACAATTGTAGCTGAAAAGTTAAGTGAGATTAAGGAAAAATATGGAGCTAAGGCTACAGCCGTCTATGTGGGTGAAGGAATAGACCATCAGGATGTTTATCATCTTATTCGTAGATTTTGTGATGCTTATGGTACTCCAAACCTTTCTTCTTCTGCAAGTATATGTTTTCGTGCGATGGTTTTGGGTGTTCTTTTAACCTTTGGAAAACTTCCTGAAGCTGAAGCTGGTATCGAAGGTTCAAAGTGTATAATGGTTTGGGGGTTTAATCCAGGAGCATCCAGACCCACAACAGCTAAACATATTCTTGAAAATGTGAAAAAGGGTGCAAAACTTATCGTTGTGGATTCAAGAACCACTCAATTAGCAAAAAAAGCTGACCTACATCTTCAACCTAGACCGGGAACAGATTGTGCCTTAGCTCTATCCATGATGAACGTGATAATTTCAGAAAAGCTTTACGACAGAAATTTTGTTGAGAGATGGACAACTGGTTTTGATAAACTTGAAGAACATGTTAAAAACTATCCACCAGAAAAAACTGAGAAGATAACATGGGTTCCTGCTGAGATGGTCAGAAAAGCTGCTCGAATGTTTGCAACCACAAAACCTGCCTGTATCCTGCCGGGAAATGCTTTAAATCTTCAAGTTACTTCTGTCCAAAACAATCGTTCAATGGCGATCCTTCAAGCCTTAACAGGTAATGTGGACGTTGAAGGGGGCTGGATTACTATTTCAAGGTTAAGGTTGGCTTCACCTAGTATTCCTAGTAGGGTTACGGAAAAACCTTTGGGTGCTGAAGAGTATCCGATATTTTACGGTTTCTGGGATAGAATCTATGGTGAAGGTCAAGCTATGGTTTTACCGGATGTGTTACTTTCAGGTAAACCTTATGAAGTTAAAGCTATGATTATTGTTGGTGCAAATCCTGTTTTGACTTGGCCTAACTCAAAAAAGGTTGTTGAAGCCTTAAAAAAGCTTGATTTTCTTGTTGTTGTGGATGTTTTTATGACTGAAACCGCTAAACTTGCAGACCTGGTTTTTCCCGCATGTACCTTTTTAGAAAAATGGAACCTTCTTGACTATAGTCAAACAGGGCTTTCTTATGTGATGCTTGGAAGCAAAGTTGTTGAACCTCTGTATGAAAGCCGATCAGATTGGGAGTTTTGGTTTGGTTTAATAAAAAAAATGGGTTTTGAAGAATATTTTCCATGGAAAAATGAAATCGAATTTCTTGATTTCCTACTAAAACCTTCAGGTCTGTCTGTTGGACAGCTTAAGAAAAATCCTAACGGAATAATGTATGGGTCAAAAAAACCTGCAGATTATGAAGGAAGAGGATTTAAAACACCTTCCAAGAAAGTAGAAATTTACTCTGAAACTCTAGAAAAATATGGATATGACCCCCTACCAGTTTATGTTGAACCAAAAGAAAGTTATCTAAACAATCCAACGTTAGCAGAAAAATACCCCTTAATCCTAACAACGGGTACAAGAATAACTCCCTATACCCACTCTAGGTATCGTGAACTGGAAAAACTACGAAAAATAACTCCTGAACCTCAGGTAGAAATTCATCCTAAAACCGCTGAAAAATACAACATCATGGAAAACGACCTAGTAATAGTTGAAACTCAGAGGGGAAGTATAAAGGTTAAAGCAAAATTGACTGAAGACATCCTACCAGAGGTTGTAAGCGTTACCCATGGTTGGAATGAAGCAAACATAAACCTTCTTACAGATGATGAAGAAAGAGACCCCATCTCAGGTTACCCAGCTTTAAAAGCAATGTTATGTAGGGTAAAAAAGGTAACTACCTAAACGTTTCCTTTAAACTTTTTATTTTCACCCCGACTTTCTTCCAATCTTCTTCCAAAACTTTTCTCATAGGTGGTTTGTAGAGGGCTGTAGCAGGATGGTAAAGTGGAATTATTTTTAACTGGTTAACCTCAAAAGTTTCACCGTGAACTTTACCCATAGACTGAAAGTTAAATCCAAATTTTCCCAGTAGATATGATGCGGCAAAATTTCCTAAGGCACAAATAATTTTTGGTTTAATTAAAGAAATTTGTTTGTTAAGATAACCTACACAAGCTTTGATTTCTTCAGGTTTGGGTTCTCTATTTCCGGGTGGACGACATTTTACAACGTTTGTTATGTAAACATCCTTTCTACTTAAACCTGCAATAACCAACAGTTTATCAAGAAACTTTCCAGCTGCCCCAACAAAAGGCTTCCCTTGTAAGTCTTCCCAGTATCCTGGTGCTTCTCCCACCAGCATGACCAAAGCATTTGTAGGACCTTCTCCAACCACAACGTTTTTTCTTGATTCATGTAAATCACATTTGGTACACCTCTTGACTTCTTCCGTTAATCTAAGAAACTCTTCTTCTACTTCCACTTTTTCACCACATGAAAGAAGGGTAATTACACATTAGGTTTTTTCTGTTAAACAAACTTTTAATCGTTCTGAGTTAAGTTATGTTGTGAATTAAAAGTTTAGAAGTGAAGTTAATTGAATGATGTTGTTGAAATAGAGAATTTGACAAAAAAATTTGAAGATGTTGTGGCTGTTGATAACATAAGCTTTACTGTAAAGAAGGGAGAAATCTTTGGTTTTCTTGGTCCAAATGGTGCCGGAAAAACAACCACCCTCAATATACTTGTAACGATAATGAAACCTACCAGTGGTTTGGCTAAGGTTGCAGGGTATGATGTTGTTAAACATCCAGATAAGGTTCGTGAAAAGATCGGTGTAGTTTTTCAGGACACAACACTTGATAAAGAACTAACTGGTAAAGAAAACCTTTGGATCCATGGTAAGGTTTACGGGGTTCCTTCGGATAGGTTGAAGAAAAGTATTCAGAAACTTTTGGTATTCACAGAACTTGTAGATTGGGCTGATGTTCAAGTAAAAAAGTACAGTGGTGGAATGATGAGACGGTTAGAAATTGCAAGAGCACTTATCCATAATCCTGAAATCCTGTTTTTGGATGAACCAACTCTAGGACTTGACCCTCAAACAAGAGTTCATGTTTGGGATTATATAACGAAACTTAGAGAAGAACGTGGAATAACGATTTTTCTTACAACCCATTACATGGATGAAGCTGAAAAACTTTGTGACCGAGTAGCCATAATCGACCATGGTAAGATAATTTCGATAGGAAAACCTGAAGAGTTAATTCGACTTATAGGTGAAGAAGTTATCTACGTAAAGACCATCTCAAATCTAAGGTTTGAAGAGTTTATATGTTCACTTCAAAAGGCTGAATTTATCGAAGAAGTACGTCTTGTTGGTGGAGAAACAGTTAGACTTTCAGTTAAAAAGGCTTCCGAAGTTATACCCAAAATCTTTGAAGTTGCTCAAAAATTTGATATTCATATCCAAGAGATAAGGTACCATAAACCAACTTTAGAAGATATCTTCCTACACTTAACAGGGAAAAGTCTTCGGGAAGAAGAAGCAGGCCCAATGGACCATCTTCGAATAGCAAGTATAAGGAGGCGAGGTTTTCATGGTTAGTAGACCTTTAACAACAATCTATGTGATGTGGTACAGACAGGTAAAAAGGTTTATCAGAGCTAAATCAAGACTTGTAGGTTCGATTGCTTCACCCCTTCTTTGGATGTTTTTCTTTGGTGTAGGTTTTGCTTCTACGTTTAATCTACCTTCCACCAAGGAAATTTTAGGTGGCGTGGATTATCTGTCTTTTCTGATTCCTGGAATCATAATGATGACCGTATATTTTGCATCCTTTGTTTCGGGCATTTCCATCATCTGGGATAGGGAATTTGGTTTTTTAAAAGAAGTCCTCATAGCTCCAACTTCAAGAGCAGTGTTAATTTTTGGAAGGTCTCTTGGTGATTCCACTGTTGCTGTTGTCCAAGGTTTGGTTATTCTAGCCATAGCATATTTCTTGGTTCCAGGTCTAATGATTACAACTCTCCCCCTTATGGTTGTTTCAACTTTTCTGGTAGCCCTATTTTTTACTGAGATGGGTATTGCTATAGCTTCAAGAATGAGAAGTATGGAAGGTTTCCAGATAGTTTCCACCTTTGTAGGGTTACCGATTCTTTTTCTTAGTGGGGCGTTTTACCCCGTAGATACACTACCCTTCTGGATGAAAGTCTTGGCTTTCATAAATCCATTAACCTATGGTGTTGATATTGCAAGAAAACTTTTGGTTGGAGTGGGTTTCTTTCCCCTCTACATAAACTTCCTTGTACTTTGTGTTTTAACAGTTACTCTAACATTTATCGCAACATGGATATTTCAACGAACAACCATAGAGTAAGTTATTCTTTTTCTTATGGTGGGAAAGATAAAAGGGGCTCAGTCAAATGCCTTTCATTCACCTACTCATTTCAACTCTGAATCATCAAAGCCCAAAAATAAAATGTGAAAACTTAGATTTAAACACGTATATTTTTATGTGGATTGGTGCCGGGGGAGGGTTTCGAACCCTCGACCTCTGGATTATGAGTCCAGCGCTTTAGTCTAGCCCAAGGTTCTAACCAGCTGAGCCACCCCGGCTTAATACTCCATAATGCTAAAAATCCATTTCAGTCATAATAATATTTATCTTTAGGGTATCCTGTAGAAATAATTTAACTATACGTTATGGTCCTTGTTGTACGAAAAAATAATTAAGGTTTTTTAGTTTAGGTTCATTTGTCCCCAACAAAGCTTGGGGGTGGGGGAATTGAAAGAATTCCTAACCTTGGATGATGTTAATGTTGATGGTAAAACTGTTTTTGTCAGGTTTGATTTTAATTCACCCATCGACCCTGAAACTTACACAATCCTAGATGACCTAAGAATTAGAGCAGCCATCCCAACACTTGAAGTCCTAGAAAAGGCAAAAGTTGTTATCGGTTCTCATCAAGGAAGACCAGGTGGAGATGATTTTTCCACCCTTAAAAATCACGTTGAAATTCTAGGTAAGTACTTTGAAGGTGAAGTTAGGTTTGTTGAAGATGTGATGGGTCCAAAAGCTATCGAAGAGATCAAAAAACTTGAAGAAGGTGAAGTCTTGGTCTTGGACAATTTAAGGTTGTGTTCCGAAGAAAACCTTGAAGCCCCTGTAGAACTACTCCTAAAAACCGTTTTTGTAAAAAGGCTTGCACCTCTTTTTGAAGTTTATGTTAACGATGCTTTTTCAACTTCTCATAGGTCTCAAGCATCCTTGGTGGCTTTCCCGGAACTTATGGTTGGGGTTACAGGAAAAGTCATGGAAAAAGAACTTGAAGTCTTGGACATGGTTATAAATAGGCCTGGAAAACCTTCAGTTTACCTTCTAGGTGGAGCTAAAGTAAAAGATAAACTTAAAGTTATGAGTTACCTACTTAAAACGGGAAAAGCAGACCTAGTTTTACTGGGAGGACTACTGGCTGAAGTTTTTCTGAAAGCCAAGGGATTAAAGCTTGGTGATGTAAATGAAGCAAAACTAAACAAGTATATGGAACTTCTTGACATAGCAAAAGCTCTACTGGAAAAATACAAAGAAAAAATAATCTTACCTGTTGATTTAGCCGTAGAAAAAAATGGTGGTAGGTCCGAAGTCTCTCTTGACAACTTCCCCCTTGAAAACAAGATTTCAGACATAGGTTCAAACACGATTGAACTTTATGTTAATTTTATCAAGAACGCTGAACTGGTCGTTGCTGTGGGACCTCCGGGAAGATTTGAAGTCGAACCCTTTAGTTTTGGAACAAAAAGATTGCTTGAAGCCATAACCAAAACCAAAGCCTACAAAGTCCTTGGAGGAGGACATCTAGGTGGAGCTGCTGAAATCTTAGGTTTAAAAGAAAAGTTTAACCATATAAGCACTGGTGGAGGTGCAATGTTAACCTACCTCTCAGGTCAACCCCTCCCAGCAGTAGAAGCACTAAAAAATTCAGCAAAAAAGTTTAAAACAAGTTGTTCTTCTTAGTTTTCTTTAGCCCCGGTAGCTAAGCCTGGTTATAGCGAGGGCCTTGTAAGCCCTAGGTCGTGGGTTCGAATCCCACCCGGGGCTTCAATTTTCTGTGAAAACGGTAACTAATAATTAATACCGGGTAGGGTTTTGGGTAGAATTTATACAGAGTAGGTTTTAAGTATTTAGGTTTTTATTCTTTAGGTTAGTTTGTTTTTAGGAGTGATGGTGGGGTGTCTTGTGTTGGGTATGAAAAGGATTAGTGAGATAGTTTTTCCCAGAATGACAGTTTTGGTAACAACTTGTAATAGGGATGGAAAACCTAACGTTGCAACTTTTTCCTTCTTTATGCCTGTAAGTTTTGACCCAAAATATGTTGCTTTTTCTGTTTCACCTAAAAGACATACCTTTTCAAACCTTAGAGAAGTTGAAGAGTTTGTTGTAAATATACCTTCAGGAGATATGCTTAAAAAAGTTTGGATTTGTGGGACCTATTCTGGAAAAGACACGGATAAGTTTAGTTTAGCACATTTTACTCCCATCAAAAGTGTTAAAGTTCAACCGCCAAGGATAAAAGAATGTCCGGTACAGTTTGAATGTAAAGTTGAATTTCTTGGAGAGTTTGGGGACCATTTCTTGGTTGTTGGAAAGGTTGTTGAAGAAAACGTAGAGAAGACCGATTTTGAGCCTATATTACACTATTCTGGTAAGGAATTTTTTAAGTTAGGTGAAAAGATACAGGTTTAACTTCAAAAATACCCTAAAGTTTCTTATCTTTAAGTTAGTTTTAAGGTTATGACCACTGTTAACAAACTTAAATGTACAGATTCTGTGAATTTTTTGGATATACAACCAAATAAGGTTATCTTTTACAAATCTCTGTAGAGTAAAGTCGTCATTTGTAGGTGTTTTGTTTAGAAAAGAGAAAATTTTATAAAGTTCTTGCTATAAATATTTCTTCTTCAATCTTTGTGTAAGTTTGGACATTCAAAAACACAAAAAATAAATAC
>Ga0180301_10002756_pt1 | contig 13813 bp, 11 predicted proteins | sample GuaBasSediGuay16_FD_121797 | JGI IMG/M metagenome (GOLD analysis project Ga0180301, IMG submission 121797) | Subseafloor sediment microbial communities from Guaymas Basin, Gulf of California, Mexico - Guay16, Core 4569-2, 12-15 cm | ecosystem: Environmental > Aquatic > Marine > Hydrothermal...
GATCATCAGTATGATTCGGACGTTAGTAGCTTATTCGGCATCTAAAGTAGGGAACTTCTTGCGTGTTCACGCAACAATTAACTTTAAGTGTCCGTGTTGATAATTAATTGGGGGACAGCCTCTAAAAAGGGGAAATTGACTGCGGAAGATGAAAAGATTTATTTCTCCGCTATAAAAGAGAATGTGGCTTTGGATATTATTGATTACGAGCCTGGCGTTGTTTTTGTGCACGACCCGCAGCCATTGGCATTAGCAAGAGAACTGAAAAAAGGGGAAGAGAAATGGATATGGAGATGCCATATAGACATAGACGAAGTGGCTTTGAGAAGAAATCCAAGATTATGGGATTTCATCACCTACTGGGCGGAAGCTTTTGACGCTGCAATATTCACCGCTGCTCATTTCGTTATCCCTCAGTGGCCACTGCCAAAATTCATTATACCTCCGTTCATTGACCCTTTATCGGAGAAGAACAGGGAGATGAGTGAAGATGAGATACAGAAGGAATTAGAAAAGGAAGATATAGTGATTGAAAAGCCAATTCTCGCTCAAATCAGCAGATTCGACCACTGGAAAGACCCTGAAGGGGTTGTATCTATCTATAAAAAGGTAAAGGAGAAGGAAGAAGAATGCCAGCTAATCCTTGCAGGCGGGTTTGCCACCGACGACCCGGAGGGAGAGAGGGTTTACAAAGAATTGAAAGAAACGACAAGGGATGATAAAGATATTCACATACTTTGTGAATGCAGTGCCTCATGCATAAACGCAATACAAAGGGCATCCTCTGTGATAATACAGAACTCGATAAAAGAAGGTTTTGGGCTCACCGTTACGGAAGCGATGTGGAAAGGGAAACCGGTGGTTGCGAGACCTGTTGGTGGTATAGCACTTCAAATACGTGATGGTTACACAGGATTTCTGGTCAACGGAGAGAAAGAAGCGGTGAAAAGGATACTACACCTGTTAAGAGATCCAAAGAGAAGGGACGTCATGGGTAAGCGCGCGAGGAGATATGTGAAGGAACATTTCTTACTCCCTGTTAGAATAGTTGACTATTTGCTCGCTGCGGATTTTATTAACAGAATGAAGGGGATTCCTGAGGAAAGCATTATCTCATTTCATCCATGGTTTAAAATTAGCAAGCGCGTGTGGTAACACTTTTTCTTTTTGTGAAAAAGAAAACCTGTGTTAAAAGAAAAACTAAGAGAATGTTTTTAGATATAAAATTTTTAGATATAAAATATTAATATTAAAGCAATGAGAAGGTTGTTGATTATTTCAAACAGATTACCTGTCAGTGTTGAAAGAAGGAAGAACGAGTTTCGTTTCAATTCAAGCATGGGTGGACTTGCTACTGGCTTAAACGCATTACATCAAAGATATGAAAGCGTCTGGGTTGGCTGGCCCGGGATTGCAATAAATAGAGAAGAAACCGATTATGTCGAATCAAAACTGTCAGAATTTAATTGCTACCCTGTTTTTCTCTCTCAAGGAGAAGTGGAGAAGTATTATTATGGATTTAGCAACAAAACCCTATGGCCTCTTTTTCATTACTTCCCACAGTATGCCAAATATGAGCACTCTGAATGGTCGGCATACGAGCACGTGAACAGGAGATTTTGTGCGCGCGTAGCCGAAATTGCAAAGCCTGAAGACATTATTTGGATTCATGACTACCATTTGATGCTTCTGCCCGGGCTTATAAGGGAGCGTTTTTCCGATGCAACAATAGGGTTTTTCTTACACATACCCTTTCCATCAGTTGACTTATTTCGCTTGATACCCTGGAGGAGGAGAATTTTAGAGGGTGTTTTAGGTGCTGACCTCGTGGTTTTCCACACTTACGACTATGCGCAGAATTTCCTTAGCAGTGTGCTTCGCCTGCTCGGTTACGAACATGAGTTTGGGAAGCTTGCGATCAGAGACAGGGTAGTGCAGGTGGACGTGCATCCAATGGGGATTGATGTCCAGAAATTTGTGAGTGCAAGCGAAAATGGAATAAAAAGGGAAGTAGCACGGCTACGCAGTCGGTTCAAGAACTGCAAAATAATATTCTCGATGGATCGGCTGGACTACACGAAAGGAATCCCGGAAAGGCTTTATGCATTTGAGCATTTTCTCGAAACTCATCCAGAATGGCATGAAAAAGTTGTTTTCATTTTAAAAATCGCACCTTCTCGCACTAAAGTGGGGCAATATCGTGTGTTGAAGCAGGAAATAGATGAGCTCGTAGGAAGGATAAACGGAAAATATGGAACGCCTGAATGGGTCCCAATATCTTACTTCTACCGGTCTTTGCCATTCCACTCCATCGTTGCTTTTTATCTCGCAGCAGATGTTGCACTCCTGACTCCGATGCGAGATGGTATGAACCTTATTGCAAAGGAGCTTGTTGCAAGCAGGGTAGATAGAAAGGGAGTTTTGATACTGAGTGAGCTCACAGGAGCAGCGGGTGAGTTAGGAGAAGCAATCGTGGTAAACCCGAACAACAAAGATGAAGTGGCAGAGGCGCTGAATGAAGCTTTGAAAATGCCGGAAGAGGAGCAAAAATCGAGGAATGAGGAGATGCAGAAACTTTTGAGCCAGCATGATGTGTTTCATTGGGGGTCAGGATTCATAAGGAGCGTTCTTGAGACGAAAAGGATACAAGAGGAACTAAATATGAAGAAATTGAGTGAAAAAATAAGGGAGGAGCTAAAAAACGCTTATAAAGCTGCTGATAAACGTTTGCTGCTCTTAGATTATGATGGAACCCTGGTTGCATTTGCTGATAAGCCGGAGCGCGCAAAACCCGATAAAGAGCTTTTAGACCTGTTTAGAGCACTATCTGAGCCACCTGAAAACACTGTCGTGATAATAAGTGGTCGAGACAAGGAAACCCTGGAGCGTTGGTTTGGCGACACTGGTGTATGTTTGATCGCAGAGCATGGTGCGTGGCTTAGAGAGGATGGAGATGACTGGGAAATGATAGAATCACTTAAAGAAGACTGGAAGGAGGAAATAAATCCTATATTTGACCTTTTTGTGGATAGAGCCCCGGGTTCTTTTGTAGAAGAGAAGAGATTTTCTCTGGTTTGGCATTACAGGAAAGTAGACTCAGAGTTGGGAGAATTAAGGGCTAAGGAGCTTACGGGGCAGTTAATAGACCTTACAGCGTGTACAGAGCTTCAAGTGATGAAAGGAAACAAGGTAGTGGAAGTGAAGGATGGGAGGGTGAATAAAGGGATAGCTGCTTCTCGTTGGCTAACGAATGGTTTTGGGTTCATATTGGCGGTGGGAGACGACCTTACCGATGAAGATATGTTTAAGGTCCTCCCTGAGGATGCGTATTCTATAAAGATAGGTTTTACACCATCAAAAGCAAGATTTTATTTGCAGTCACCAAAGGAGGCGAGGGCTTTACTCGATGAAATGAAAATGGTTGATGTTTATAAATAAGAACCGTTAATTATTGTCATCTGTCACGTTTAAAAATTTCGCAAACCAGTCACTACATTAATCAAAAGAGAGAAGGCTAAAATGAAAGAGGCGATGTTCTACGAGAAATTGGAAGAGAACGCAGTTAGATGCCACCTATGTCCACATCATTGTAAGATAAATGAATCGAAGAGGGGGATATGCGGAGTTAGAGAGAACAGGGGTGGTGTCCTCTATAGCCTGGTCTATGGTAAGATAGTTGCGCGAGGGATTGACCCAATAGAGAAGAAACCTTTCTTCCATTTCCATCCAGGCTCTGAGGCATACTCAATTGCTACGGTTGGCTGTAACTTCAGATGCAAGAACTGCCAGAACTTCCATATTTCTCAGATGCCAAAAGAAGGCGAGAAACTGATAGTAGGGGAAGATGCATCTCCTGAAGAGATTGTTGCGGCAGCCAGGCAATACGGTTGTAGAACCATCGCATACACTTATACCGAACCGACCATCTTTTTCGAGTTTGCTTATGACACCGCCAGACTGGCACATAAAGAAGGGATATGCAACACCTTTATCACAAACGGGCATATTACGGAAGAGGCTATACGTACTCTCGCCCCTTATTTAGATGCGGTAAATGTAGACCTGAAGGGGCTATCTGAAGACCTGTATCGAAAAAATTGCGGTGGGCACCTGAAACCCGTCATGGATGCGATAAAGCTGTACAAAAGCCTGGGAGTTTGGGTTGAAGTAACCACGCTGGTTATACCAACATTGAACGATTCTGAGGAAGAGTTCAGAGGGATTGCCGAGTTCATCAAAAGTGTAGCCGTGGACATACCATGGCATATCTCACAGTTCTATCCCGCATATAAACTAACCAATCTCCCACCAACACCTGTTACAACCTTACGTGAAGCGCGTGAAATTGGGCTGGATGTAGGATTGAGATACGTGTACGAGGGCAATGTTCCGGGTGAGGGCGGGGAGAATACCTACTGCTACCAATGCGGAGAGTTGTTAATCCGGCGCTATGGATTCCAGATTCTGGAGAATAAAATACGAGATTCAAGATGTCCAAAGTGTGGTGCCAAGATAGATGGGATATTATAATTTTCTCGTGGATTTACTATTTTTTTACATATCACAAAAGGAGATGTAACATGGGTAGTGTAAAAGACCTGGTAGTTATTGAGGAACCGGAGAAAAACAAAACAGGAAAGGCTCAATTCGTCTTCTCTGACAGATACTCTGTATTTGATTGGGGAGAGATGCCTGACCATATTCAGGCTAAAGGAGCCGCTATCTGCATAACCACCGCCTACTTCTTTGAGAAATTGGAAGAGAAGGGAATACGGACACATTACAAGGGATTAGTGGAAGAAGGCGAAGTCAAAAGATTATCGGAATTAAAATCGCCACGATTGTGTATGGAAATAGAACTGTTGAGAGTTTTAAAGCCTGACATTAAGAGAAATACTTACGACTACTCCATTTACAGGGAAGAAAAGGCAAACCTCCTTATCCCGCTCGAGATAATCTATCGTAACTCGCTACCAGAGGGCTCAAGTGTTTTCAAGCGATTACAAGAGGGGGGTTTGAGACTGGCGGATTTAGGGTTGAACGAAACGCCCTATCCCGGGCAGGTCTTAGAAAAACCGCTTCTCGATGTCTCCACCAAGCTGGAAGCAAGCGATAGATACCTGAGCAGGGAAGAGGCAAAGGAAATTGCAGGTCTGAGCGAAGATGAAATGGGAGAAATTGAGAGGATAACACTACTTATCAATGAACTCATCACTAAGGAGGCAAGAAGAATAGGGCTCGTAAATGAAGATGGTAAGGTGGAATTTGGATTTGACGAAGACCGAAAACTGATGCTGGTAGATGCCGTAGGCACTTTAGACGAGTGTCGGTTTACGTATAAAGGAATGCCGGTGAGTAAAGAGATTGCGAGGATATTTTACCGTAATACATCATGGTATGAAGAGGTTGAAGAAGCGAAAAAAGTGGATAACGTAGGCTGGAAAAAATTAGTGGAAAATAAGCCTCCATTGCTACCGCCTGCTATTAAAGATTTAATCTCCATGCTTTACAAAGCCTGTTGCAACGAAATAACCCAAAGAATTTGGTTTACAGATGTACCTCCGGTAAAAGAAATATTGAATGATATAAGGGAGGTTCTTCCGTCATGAGATGAGAATTGGGTGGTGAGCGAGGTAAAATGAAGAAGAGACTGATCGTGCTTGTAATCAGTGTTGCCATAATCAGTGGGATTGGATTCGTAATATTGCAAAACGACGGAGAAGAACCCGTCCATATCCCGGTTGCGGATCATAACGCCGAAATAAAATTGCCTGAGCCTGTAAAGGATAGTGATACATCAATTGAAGAAGCTTTGCTTGAAAGAAGATCCATCAGGTCGTATAAAGACAAACCGTTGACGCTTGCAGAAGTCTCTCAGCTTCTTTGGGCTGCACAGGGGATTACTGTCCATTGGGGAGGAAGAACAGCACCATCCGCAGGTTCTACTTATCCTCTCGAAGTTTATGTCGTTGCTGGAAATGTGAATAACCTTTCCAAAGGAATTTATAAATATAAACCTCACGGACATGAACTGGTAAGGGTTGCGGAAGGTGATAAAAGAGTAGAATTATCTGATGCTGCTCTCGGACAGCCTTGGGTCAGAGAAGGTGCCATTGTCATAGTGATCTCTGCTGTTTATGAGCGAACAACCGAAAGGTATAAAACGCCAGTCAGAGATGAACGAACAGGAGCGAGCTACCCGAGAGGGATAAGATATGTGCACATGGAAGCAGGGCATGCCGCTCAGAACGTTTATCTGCAAGTAGAGTCCTTAAATTTAGGAACAGTAGTTGTAGGCGCTTTTTCTGACGATGAAGTAAAAAAAATTGTAAATATGCCCGATGAGGAACGACCGCTGTACATAATGCCGGTAGGAAGGGTATGAGGATGAAGGAGTAAAACGCTAAAGGAGACCTTGCGCTAGCTAGCTAAGACACTCTAAATGGGTTTTGTTATATTCTTCTCTCTCTCCTTCTTATGTCCGATAAGGAAGTTTAGTTGTGAGGTATCTGCCTCACCGAAATCAGCATATCCCTTCTCTTTGATATATTCTATAACCTTCTTCGCGGGCTCTTCTCGCACCGCGACCGTCGAAAATCCCGGGGCACTTCCTACACTGCCCACACTCGCATCGCTCTCCACCGCAGTGAAATCCGTACAAACGTTGCACCCACTTGGGAGTATCTCCTCAAGTTCCTTCACCTTGAATTTCACTTCACCGTCAGTCATGGTGGCGATGAACTTACCCTTCGTTATATCCGTCTTGATTAACTTATCGAAATCAACGCCTTTCTCTTTAAGGTATCTCGAAATATCCTCATAATGGAAATTCTCTGTGCAGAACAAACCCACAACGAGTTTCACCTTTTCACGGAAAATAGGGAATTCCTGCTGTAGTTTTCTGACGCCAGAAACTATACAGGGCGTCCCGACAACACCAACACCTCGCTTTGTGAACCTCACCGCTTTCTTTAATGCAGGCAGCACATCTGCAAATGTATATTTTGTGCCTCCGAGTGTGGTAATCGCAAGCTGTTGGGGGTCTCGCACGTGGAACATCTCGATTGCCCATTTCTCGTCCCTGCCGGCGAACAAACCGCGGTCTATCATTCCCATTTCCATTGCCGAAACGAGGAGTTCTGTCACCATTGCTCCATCCTGCCCTGCAAACCGCTTCGACCGCCCGGCAATGAATTCTATATAGGAGCCTAAACCACTTTTCGGCTCGTAAACAAACCTCGGACACACCCGCACGCAGGCGCCGCAGTCCGTGCATTTAGCTTCATAATCCGGAAAGTCCACGCCATCCACTGCCGTTATCCCGTCCACGGGACATATACACGCGCATGTCAAACACCGGCTGCATAAGTTCGTATCTATGACCTTAGCCTTTAAATTCTCAAAATATAATTTGTCCTTTAATGGTTTTTCGGGAATTGCTACTTCCCATTCCGATTCTCCTATTGCTATTGCTGCCATTTTTTAACCCCCTTTTAACTATCTCTTATTTCCATTTTCACTTCCTCACAAGCCTCAATATCTGCATCGAACACTCCTTAACACATAATCCACACCCAGTGCATTTATCACGGTCTATCGCCATCTTGATTACCTGTCTTTCTATAATAGAAGAAATCGCCCCACTTTCACACATTTCCTCGCAAATCCTGCATCCGAGACAGCTCCCCGGCTCTATGCATTGACTCACCATCGGTATCTCCACTGGAGGTGTAACCTCAACAAAAAGAGTATCTACTTCACGCGTCCTCTTCAAATGTAAATCCTGCTCGTCTATCTCATACTCCACCAACTTTTTGTCCTCACGAATTATCTCTGGCTCTTCGATCATCTCTTCGGTAAGTGTGAGCATCTCGCCCATATCCTTATACGCTACGTCATGAATCTTTGTTGTTTTTAATGCACCACCAGAGCAGGAATCAACGCAGAAATGACAGAAAATGCACTTCCCGTAATCTACGGTGGGGTAGTATCTCTTATTTGGGGCTTCTTTCATTTGAATCGCATTCGCAGGGCATACAAAAGCACACTCCCAGCAGCTAATGCACTTGTCGGGGTCAAACATGAGGTAGCCACGGAAATTATCCGGCATCTTCTTCCTTTCCCGTGGATAAAATACAGTCGCCGTCAGCGGATATACTGATTCTTTCATCGCCACTCTTATGGCGGCTGCGTGCTTCACTACCTTCTCTCCCAAGCTCTGTTCCGGAACCGTAACTTTTTTCATTTTATATCACTCCTACCTGTGCTAATGCAATTGATAATGCGAGTGCAATTAATGATAATGAAAGCATTGCACCCCACCCAATGCTTAAACCCTGATCAAGCCTATACCTTGGATAGATCGTTCGAAGAACAAACAAAGTGGTCAGTACGATCAGCGTTTTTAGTAAGAACCATATAACACCCGAAAGGTCACCAAGCCCCGCGATTTCCGGTCCACTGCCTCCCCCAAGGAATAGAATCGTCATGAGTCCAGCCAAAACATACGCCTTCTCATAGCACAGCACGTAAATAAGCCCAAATGCTATCCCTGAATACTCAACATGTGGTCCGGCAGCTAACTCCTGGTCCGCTTCCGCGATCTCAAAAGGCATTCGTGACGTTGCCATTGCAGCTGCAATAAAAAACGTGAGTGCTGCAACGGGGTTGAGGATTATCCCCCATATAGACTGCTTATTTGCTATCCCTACGGGGTCAGAAGTCCCGTACAGGATAATCATCCCAAGAACGGCAATTATAAATGGAACCTCATATGCAAAATACATAAATGCCTCCCGCACGGTGCCGATAAAAGCAAACCTGCTGTTAGAAGCCCAGCCAAGACCCAAAATAAACAATGGGAATAAGCATATCACTGCCAGTATTATCTGTATCGCATAAGGCGTTTCTATCGCTACAATATTGCCCGCTGGGATGAATAGCAAAGGAAGAAGGGCAGGTATGAAAGTAAGAAAGGGGAACTGTAAGAAATAAGGTCTATGCGCATCCTTATGCACTATCACTTCCTGGAAAAGGAATCTAAGCGAGTCTGCAAGTAACTGGATTATCCCTCCTAACCACCACACTATCTCATGCGGTCCCACCCGCCACTGTATCCTGCCGCAGAGTTTGCGTTCTATCCACGGGAAAAAGAGCAATAATATTCCCAATGTTGCAAAACCAGGGCAAATCAGTGCAGCGAAAAACGGTTTCCAGAGGATAAACGAAATCAATAATTTTATCATCGGGATTTCGGGCAGTAAGTCCAGCATCTGCTGTATGAGAGGTACGCTCACCTGATTGCCCTCAATTCCCAGCCCGGTTATGACGGTGTTTATATCTATCATCTTTTCATCACCTACCTATCCGCTTCTGGCGGGAAGTATCCAAAACTCCCATAGATTGTCCAGAAATCTGCTACCCTTTCTCCTTTTGATGCTTCTATTATCCCTCTCAGATTCATCCAGCACGGTGTTACCACCCTCACACGATAAGGAACATTTGACTCGCCATCGCTTAATATTGAATATAGCAGTGTGCCCCTCCCAGCCTCGATAACCGAAGTCCACTCGCCTCTTGGGAGTACGAGATTACCATAAGCATGGAACAAATGACCTTTTATATCTTTTGATGCCTCTTTGTATTCTCCAAGAACTTCTTCGCTTATCACATCACCTCTTGGCATCTCTTTCAACGCATCCACCGCCTGCTTTAGAATGCGCAGGCTCTGTTTTATCTCCTCATACCTGCCCATATACCTGCCGAGACAGTCTCCAGCATCGCCTGTTGTGACTTCCCAGTCAAGCTTATCGTAAACCTCGTAAGGCTCCACTTTCCTTATATCATAGTCAACCCCCGATGCTCTCAAGAAAGGACCTACAATGCCGTACCGTATCGCTTCTTCCCTCGTCAGAACCCCAACACCCTTTGCTCTCGCCACGAACACCGGATTATAGATAAATATGTCCTCAAACTTCTGCAGCCTTTTATTAACAGCAGAAGTGAAGTTGCTTGTCATGTTAAGAACGTCATCGGAAATATCCCGCCTTATTCCGCCGGGAATGATAAAAGACGGTGTGCATCTCGACCCGGTCATTCTTACTATCGCCTCAAGAATCATCTCTCTTATTGCCCATACATACATAAACCCCGTTGAATGTCCTGTAAATAGTGAAAATATTCCAGAATCGTAGAAGAAAGCACCCATCCTCGAAAGTTCCGCCATCATCGTCCTTATATATTTCGCTCTTTCCGGAACTTCAATCCCCAGCGCTTTCTCTATCGCTCGCACATATCCGAGGTTCATATTTATGGGGTCGCTTATATTCGCACGCTCAAATAGCGGTATATTCTGGATATACAGGCGATTTTCAGCAAGTTTCTCCATTGACCTGTGAACGTATCCGGGATCAGGAATGACATCTACAATCACATCTCCTTTCATTCGCATTATCCACCTCAGATGCCCGCTACCTGTATGATGCGGTCCTATAAGAACAACAAAGTCATCACTTTTCTCCGCTTCCTCCAGGAGTCCTTCCGAAAGCGGCATCTTAAGGTCTGAGGGTAACTCAATCGCGGGTGCGAAAGGAGTTCCATCCTCTAAGACATATCGCTCCTCTTCAAGCTTGAAATCTTTTCTTAGCGGTGTCTCTGTTTCAGGAGCAAGCAAGAATTTTCTATTCATCCCTTCATTCCCTTCAAAGCGAATGCCGAAGAAGTCATGCATTTCCCTTTCTGAATAATCTCCACTTTCCCACAGAGCTGTAAGGCTGGAGAGTACTGGTTCTGCTTCTCTTCCTATCTCTGTGAAAATGGTTATAATGACGGGCATAAGCTCCTCTCTATAACTTGACACCATATATTCCACGATAAACTTCCTTTCGTGTGGCACATCTATCACGTTCACATTCTTCGCGTGGTCTATTCCCATCGTATCACTTAGTTTCCTCGCAACCTTCACTAAGTTCTCCGGTGTTGTTTTTATCGCTATCCGGTTCTTATCGGTGATGGTAATGCTCTTATAAACATCACCGAGCTGAGCTTTTAGATTTTTCACCATCTCTCTTCCAAAATCCCAATCCACTTCTTTTGGCACGTCCACACGGATCGCAGGAGTTGGAGCAAATATCTTCGCTGTGGTGGGTATCCTGTTTTCCTTCCCTTCCTCAGAAGGTAACGCCGCCGTCTTAAATTTTATGGTTGTTCTATCTCTTCCTTCTATTTTCTCTTGAACCGCTCTTACACCCCTCAAAAGACCCTCTGGTGTTATTGGACACCCGGGGATAAAGAAATCCACAGGCACTATCTCCGAAGGACGCGTTATGTTATAACTGTTCCAGAATATTCCTCCTCGCTGACCACAAGCCCCTATAACATTCACAAACTTCGGGTCTGGCATTTGCTCCCATACAATTCTCAGTGCACGTGCCATCTTCCTCGTTATCGTGCCTTCAACAATGATAAAATTCGCCTGTCTTGAAATACCCATGTTTAACGTGCCCAATCTCTCGCCATCAAATCCACAAGCAAATGCATGCGCCAGTTCAACACCACAGCAAGAAGTGACAAAATGACATGGCCATAGACTCCACTTCGTCCCCCATCTCCTCAAAGGCGTTAATACGCCCGAATGGAGAATGCGTATGTTCCTATCCTTATCATCTCCTTCCATTTTTATCTCACCCCTTGGTCCTGGAACTAAGTTTATAATCCCCCGCTGATACCTTATAACCCACGTAAATTGCGGGCAATAGAAGTAAGAGCGACAGGAGCAATAAAACAGGATATAAATGAACCGTTGGATAAGCAGAAAGCAAGAGAAGGATAACGAGGATTGGCTCCGCTGCCATGAACATGAACATAAAACCAAAATACTGCATTGGAAGCGTATATTTCGGATTTCTTATCGGGAGGTTTCCTGATTCCCACCTTGACATCTTTACTTCCGTGGGATGGTATCGCGGCCAGATTTTACTGAGAATAAGAAGTACGCTGTCCATGAGTACGCAAACCGCAAGCAACAATCCTACTACTGCTGCGTTTTCTATCATTCCTCTTTTTCCCTCCTATATCACGACTCCTATGGTTTGTGCAAGAGCTCTTACGCCCTCAAAGAACCAATTTGGTGGAACTACGGTAATTAAAATTATTATTACCACAGCAACTGCAATGAAATCAGTGATATTCGCTCTCCAGCCGATGCCCAGCTCGCTTGCAAGTCGAACGTAGTAAGGGATGGATATAGCGGAATTTATAACTATGAGTGCAGCTAACGCAATATAAATATATCCAGCTTCAGCCGTGAAAAGTCCAACTTTAACCAGCGATGATAGAATAAAGAATTTACCCCAGAATCCCATTAGCGGCGGTATTCCGATGAAAGAGAAAGCCAGCATATACATCAAAGGAGAATAAGCCCCTTCCCCCTTTATCGCATTGAAAAACCCAATCTTACCTGCTGCATTTGCAAACAGCATGAGCAATCCGCCCACCAGTGCAAAACAGATGAACTCCGGTGTTGGCTTGATGACCACGACCATGCAGGCTAAAACATAACCCATATTGGCAACCGTTGAATAAGCGAGAACTCTTGCATGCTCCTTTGACGTCAAAGCACCTATATTACCAGTAAGCATGGATATAGCAGCAAGTACGGCAGTAAATATAGTTATTGACGCCGTTAGAGAGCTGGCAGTATATATCAGTATCCATAAAGCAGCGATAAACGGAACGATTTTTGCGAGAGAAGCGATAATCGAAATAGGGATCGGGTCTGCACTGGTGAAAACGTCTGGCACCCACTCATGCAGTGGTGCAACACCCACCTCAAGGCTCAAACCCAGAATGAGCATTACGTAGCCAAGTATGTACAGCACACCGTCAAACGAGTTCTTGGTGTAAGCCAGGATGATTGCTCCGATTAGAAATAGAACGGTAGCAAAAACCATGAACGTGATATATTTGATTCCCACTTCCACGTTTGCGCCCCCCTCCCTGACCATAACCAGAATATAAGTTGGGACTGAAACGAGGACGAGAGCTGCCAGGATGATAGCGAAGTCGCTTGTATTGACAATATACATCGTTGCGAGTGCCATCAATCCCACTAACCCATAGTCCACACCTTTAATTTCGCTCTTTAGCGCTACCAGCGAAAACAGGTTAATGATTCCTATTGCGAAGATAAAAGCGCCATAATAGAATGAATGACAAGCAGCAAGTCCAATTACAAGAGCAATTATCGCCGAATAGAATCCCACCTGCCGATATTTGAAAGAACCCACCGAACCAAGCGTTAAAATTGCTAATGCGACGAGCATCAGCGTTACTCCTGTCATGCTTATCATATCAACATCCCTCCTATTGAGGCTATTACAAGAAATATCATCACCAGACCGAGCACAATCCGGATGTATGTTTTAAGATAGCCGGTTTGAATAATTCGTATCCCTTTTGAAATCCTCTCAAATAAGCCTGGCATCACCCTCGTATTGAAGAACCCATCTATTCCTCTGTTTCCATAATCCTGGACGAGGCGGGAGACAAAAAAACCTGTTTTTGGTAAGATATAATCATTAACGAATGGAAGATACATCCGGTCGTTGAAGAAAGCGCCGATGCTTGACGAAAAAGCGCTTATCCTTGGCTTGAATATTGCGCCAACATATACTATTAATATTGCCACGCCCACCCCAATGGACAACATCTCGCTCCCCGCGGTGACAAATCCTTCTGTCTCCTCGAGTACAAAGATGCGATGAGCGAGCACAAAAAGCACAGAAGCCATCAGTACATATCCAAGTTTCATCAA
>Ga0180301_10002757_pt1 | contig 13809 bp, 12 predicted proteins | sample GuaBasSediGuay16_FD_121797 | JGI IMG/M metagenome (GOLD analysis project Ga0180301, IMG submission 121797) | Subseafloor sediment microbial communities from Guaymas Basin, Gulf of California, Mexico - Guay16, Core 4569-2, 12-15 cm | ecosystem: Environmental > Aquatic > Marine > Hydrothermal...
GTTTGAATGTAGGTTGCTATACCAAGTACTTTTATTTCCAGAGGTACTTTGTTTCTCTCGAAGATTTTTAGCTCTTCTACAATTTCCTTTACTTTTAGCATAATAGTGCTTAATTTTAAGTATTTGTAGTTTTATACTAATGTGGACAGGTCCAATAAAGTCAAGCATTACATTGAAAAGTTTGTCGTAGTTAAGAGGGGAACAAGTCTTTACGAAGCGTTTATGAAAATGTACAAAAACAATGCAAAGGTTGCTGTGGTTGTCAATAAGAAACCAGTAGGGATTGTTACGACTCATACAATCCTTGAGAGGATAATAAACTAGGTCTGCAAAGTTGCCACTCGGCTAACCTGCAAAACACTCTTACCTTAAATCATAACATCTGTGAAGTCAGATAATTTTGAGTCAAAAGTTAAAATTTCAACTAGTCTTAGATATTGTAAAAATACCTGCCACTAGTCTAAATTGACATCACTATACTCTCAGAAACATTAAGTAAACTATGGAAACAATAGTAATAACAATCAATATTGATGGATTTAAATAGCTATAAACCCTTCTCAAATCTGCATTATAATATTCAGTCGTTAAAACCAAACACAGGTGCAATGGGGAGACCATAACTCCCAGAAAGCCTGCCGCAATCACGAGCATGAAGTTTTGTGCAGTAAATGTTGTTGAGATGCCTGTAAATGCCGTTAGTAGTGGTAAAGCAATTGAAGTGTAGCTCATCTCTATTCCTGTAGCAAAGCCAATCATAAATGACAATAAAAAGGCTGCAAGTGGTATTGGGATGTTAGCGGCATTTAGGTGATTGAAAAATGTCAAAGCTGCGTTTGTTTCCTCTATTAGACCTTTAAAACTCATAACAGCCATGACCAAGATTATTAACTTGACATCAATTGTTTTTTTGAAAATGACTTTCAAATCATTAAAATTCGGTCTTTTGTGAATGAATAAGATGAGCAATGAGAGTAGGAGAGTTACAAACAAATCCAACCTCACAAATAAAACCAAAGATGTAATGAGGATTAGTGGGTATAAAGAAAATATAATCTGCTTGAAATCGTTTGAATTCCATTTAAACTTGATTTTTAGATTTCTTATAAAATAAAGTCCAACAACTATAGATGCTATTGTTATTGGGTACGTGGCTTCGATTACTGTAATGTAATTAACCTCCACAACAGCTAAAGCTATGATAAAGCTGGGAAATAGGGGCCAAACAGGAACCCACAAATGTCTAAACCAGTGGTTGATGTAGGTAGCTACATCTGGATTGATGTTGTATTCTTTAACCAAATCTTTGATCATTACGGCAGAAATCAAAGCTCCACCAGGCATCGGTAAAAAACCTAGTAGTGCTGGTAATACAGCTACACTAAAACTACCAACCATGTTTTGAGTCGATAACGCCAATTTTTCAAGTAGCTTGAAGTACTCCATTGAATAACCCAATGTAAAAGCTAATAACACTATAACAACGATTTTTATCGTGCTTAGGCTTGAAATAATAAATGCAATTCGGATAAAGCTTTCAAAACCCATAGTTAATAAACCCAAAATCAAAGCTCCAATGAAAATTGAGATGCTTATATTTATTTTCAATCGTATTAAGGCGAGGATGACAAATATCGAGATTACCATGGCTATGGAAGAATCCATGAAAGTTGGTTGAATGTCGTTTTATAAGTGTAGCTATTTTTATTTCAAAATGGGGATGAACAAAGTTGTTGCCAAGAGAAATTTTGACTTAAGATTTTAAGCTTGAAACTAAAGCCACGAAAAGCTACTTTCGCCGGAATTTGGTTAATTCCCCTTTGGATAACTTACATCCTATAGATGTGTCTGTTCCGTGGTATACTGCTATAGTCCAATCATCTCCTCAAATCTTGCCATTTTACATTTTTGTTTTCGCCTATACAGTCGTGGCATCTAAGCGGGACTGCTCAATACTACTAACAACAGAATAAGTTCCCAATTATCAGAATTGGATAATATAATATCGGCAACCGATATACTTAAATTTTGAAATCAAAACATTAAATCATGATAAAGTTAGATATGAGTAAATACAAACCATTTAGAGAGATGGCTAAAACTTGCAAGACAAGAGAAATTAGAGAAAAAAAAGTTGTATGGCCAAAGTTTTATTTAGAATCTTACTTTAATGGAAGGTTTAGGGCAAGGATATTAAGATTGGCTGATGTTGATGAAGTAGCAGAGGTGTGGAGAGCTGGCTATCCTGAGGTTTACGGCTCAAATTACGACTTTGTCCTTTATCCTGATGAGATAATAGAAAAAGTGGCATTAGAAGAGTATTGGGAGAAAGATAGATATGAAAAGAAGCACTGCATGGTTGTTGCTGAAGAAATTTCAAGTAAGAAAATTGTTGCATCATCTTTGCTGACTAAAGATGATAAAAATTTGGAAATTGAATACTCGATGATTACAACACTTCCAGACTACAGAATGCAGCACATACCTATGGGAATTGGTTTGGCAATAGCTGAAAAAATTGCAGAGAGCGGAGCAGAATATATGACAACTTTCCTCGAAACTTGGCATGACATAACACAAAAATTGTGCATAAGGAGAGGATGGAAGATAGCTGGAATATTTCCTGGAAGGTTTACAAGGTGGGTTAGAAACAATAAAGAATACAGGGGATGTGTCGTTTACATGTACAGGTTTATTAGTGGGGAAGAATATGTTACAAAACCTGAGGAGTGGAGTTTGGCTGATGAGGTTAGAGAAGCTTGGGAATGCTTGGAAAGAATAAACAAAAAAATAGAGGAGAGTGCTGAGACATACGATATTGAGGAGTTAAAGAAGCTTATTGCCTAAAGATTTACAAATTCTCTGCAAACTAACAAAGCTCACCATTTTAGATTCAAGTGTAAAGCTATCGGTTATCGACATATATTTATATTGCCAATTTAACATCAGAGCAATGCAAGATGAGAGTAGAAGAGTAAAAGGCATTCTAAAGCTTTTAATCCTCAAGGAGCTTGAGAAAGGAAATGCAACTGGTTATGATTTGATTAAAAAGATTAGCATCAAAACATCAAAAAAGCCCTCTCCAGGTTCAGTTTATCCTTTGTTAAAAGAGCTAACCAATTCAGGTTTTCTAAGTGTGAGAGATGAGGGAAAGAAGAAGATTTATTCTATCTCTGAAAAAGGTAAAAAGATTCTCAAAGAGATTTCAACACAAGAAAAGGAGGCAATTCTTAGAAAAATCGCTGTTTTAAAAGAATCAGGAATTATAAGTGAAGATGAGGTAGATGAGATTTTCCAAGTTGTGAGTATGAAGAGGGAACTCTGGATAAAGCTTTTTGAGCTAAGGAATTGGATACAATTTTTGAATATGCTCGCGAAAACCATCGAGAAATCGAAATCGGAAGTTGAAGAGGTTATAGACGAAACTATAAGAAGGCTAGAGGAGATTGAATGAAACATAGGATAGCTACAGCACTCATAGGTGATAACGGTGAATTGCTCTAGATTAGAGGTTCTTTTCAGGATTGATTCTGTTTGATTATTAAGTAGTTTTGAGGGTGAACGTATGCCTAACGCAAAGCTAACCGTCTTGCTTGTAGCGACAATAGCATCTTTTCTAACACCTTTTATGGCCTCTGCAACCAATATTGCATTACCCTCAATTGGTGAAGAATTCAGGATACACGCAATACTCCTTGGATGGATTGCAACTTCATATTTACTCGCTGCAGGAATCTTTTCAGTTCCATTTGGTAGGATTGCTGATATAAAAGGTAGGAAGAAAGTATTTGTTGTTGGATTGTTTATTTACTCTCTTGGCTCTCTTCTTTCAGCAATCGCACCTTCAGCAGAGCTTCTAATTGCTTTTAGAGTCATTCAGGGAATTGGAGGTGCAATGATTTTTGCTACTGGCATTGCAATAATAACATCTGTTTTTCCACCAGCGGAAAGGGGAAAGGCTATTGGAATCAACGTTGGGGCAGTTTATGTAGGTTTGAGTTTAGGACCATTTCTTGGTGGCTATTTAACACAAAACTTTGGCTGGAGGAGTGTATTTTTCGTTAATGTCCCAATAGGTATTTTAGCTTTAATAATAGCTTTGTGGAAGCTGAAAGGTGAGTGGGCAGAAGCGAGAGGTGAAAAATTTGATTTTACTGGTTCAGTAATTTACAGTTTGATGTTACTTACAATTATCTACGGCTTGACAGAATCGGCAATCTATTTCTTAACTGTGGGTTCAATCCTTCTTTTAGCCTTTGTTTTGTACGAGAGCAAGATTGAGCATCCTGTGCTTGAGATAAGGCTGTTTAAGGAAAATCTGACTTTTTCCCTATCAAGCTTAGCTGCCCTGCTTAACTATGCAGCAACTTTTGCAGTCGGCTTTCTTTTGAGCCTCTATCTTCAATACGTCAAAGGTCTCAATCCTCAGCAAGCCGGAATGATTCTGATTGCACAGCCTGTCTTAATGGCAATCTTTGCCCCCTTTGCTGGATGGTTGTCTGACAGGATTGAGCCGAGAATTGTTGCATCTGCTGGCATGGCTGTGACAGCTATAAGCCTGTTTGTATTCTCTGGAATCGACTCACTTACTCCAATTAATTTGATAATTGCAAATCTCATGCTTCTCGGCTTTGGATTGGGATTGTTTAGCTCTCCAAACACAAATGCAATAATGAGTTCCGTTGAGAGAAAATTCTTTGGTATAGCATCTGCTACTGTTGCAACGATGCGTTTGAGTGGGCAGATATTAAGTATGGCACTCGTTATGCTCGTTTTCTCGATTGTAATGGGCAGGGTAGAGATTACTCCCGAATACTATTCTTCGTTTATCAAGAGTGCAAAGCTTGCATTCACGATTTTTGCGGCACTTTGTTTTGTAGGTATTTTTGCCTCGCTTGGAAGGGGGAAATTAAGGTAATGGGATACGCGAACTACTCACCTGAAAGTAAGTGGGCCTCCCCTGATAAACACACGTACAATTGGGATCGGGGTTGTTTACAAACCCTGATAATGCTTATATATGCATAAAGTAATTAAACCTCCTTGGAAGTTCAGAGCAGAACCTTTTTGGATAGCTCTTACAGTAAATCCAAATTGAAATGCTTCAATGTATACTATTTTGGTTGGTAAATCTCTTTTTTTAGACACTTCTCGGGATTTTTATCTAAAGCTTTCTTACACTCTATAGAGCAGAAGTAGTATATCTTGTCCTTGTATTCTGATTTACCTGCAGCTCTCTCTTTATCTATTACCATGCCACAAACCGGGTCTTTTGTTTTATCATCTGTTGTTTTATCATTTGTCTCTGTTTCATGTTCGTGAGATTTGTGAGAATGCTTGCATGATATTTTTCCCACCTCCTTCAAAAATTAAATAATAGAATTTAATCCAATTTTGCCTACTAGTAGCCCATCATTGGGCAGTGCCATCCGTAATATCCATAAGGCACGTTGTACGTCTGGGGATATTGTTCAGGAGTCTCATTGATGTTTTGATTCGATGGATTTTGTGGATACTGGTAATCATATGCTGGCATACCGTATCCTCCGTACATCATTGGCATGCCATACCCATTGGGCCCATTGGCATTCCATATCCATATCCTCCCCATCCAAACGGGGCTGCAGTCGCAGTGTATATCACTGCTACTGCAGCAAGTGCTGCTATGCAACAAATGAACTTATACCAGAAAAAGCTTTAGATATAATAGATAAGTTCAATAAGCTTGGAGTTACAGTAATCTCATTTTTCGGGAGAGAACAACTTCAACAATAATCCAATACTCTTTCAGCAGGAGCTTTCTTAGAAATGCTTAATAAGGAGTCTTCAGTCTCTATAAATTCAGGCTTATATGGAATCTTTCATGAGTGTAATACTCAATAAACCCATCTACCGTATCAAAATATCTTATCTTAGCCTTAAACGATGTCTTTGATGACAGAAAAAACTAAATTGATCTAAGGGAATGATAACATATGATCACTAAAAATTCAAAAATACCTTTTCGACTCACCATTTCATTAGGTAACACACATAAAAAATTGCTCGATGAAATAATGGAGAAAAACAACATTGAAAGTGTTAGTGCTATTATTCGTGAAGCATTGGAACTGCATCACGCCTTATTAGTTCAATTAAACTTTGAAAGAGATATTGAGGATTTAAAGAACTGGGTAACTGCCTTATCAACCGGGGAGCACTTGATTGTAGATATGGAACACTGGTCAATATTTTGCGAAATGGTAAGTACTCTACCACAACCACAAAAAGAAAACATTATCAAAAAATTTGAGGATTCTGGTGTTAGCCATGGAGTACAGTACTTATACAGAAAAATCAATTCAACTGAGAAAATTTTACGTAATATTGAGCGAGCAAACTGGTACATTATTCAGAAAGAGAGTGATGCATATATATTATTATTAAAAGATCCGAGAAGCAGTGATATTGTTGAGGCTTTTTTACGAGGCATATTTAAAGCGCAAGAAAAAAATGTTCAGATTACTAAAGGTATTGGAAAACTTATAGTAATCGACAATTTATGACCTATTTATGACCTTTAAAATTGATTCATAGGAGTGTGTCAAAGTTCAATCAAATATTTTTTTATAGTACTGATAACTGCAATAAATTGCTCCTATTGGATTGTGCGCCAAAACCCTATCTTTAACAACTAGACATGTGACTGGAGACTTTGAATGCATAATAAATAAACTGTCGTGGCCCACACACAAACCAAATACAATATTTAGATCTGTTTTCATCTCATTTAATAGCATAGCTTGAGCGACAGGGTTGCACATAACCTCGTACCTGTCTATTTTTATTTTTTTAAGATTCATTTTTTCTTTGGGAATTGATCCTGTTTTACACACTACAGAGTACACTTCAAAGCCGTGCTTTTTTAAAACATCTACCAATACTCTCGCCTCTTTCCTAAGTCCTATACAAAAGGCGACACCAATCTTTTTGAATCCACACCTCTTAGCGAATTCTATTGTCTCCTCTACTCTACACCACTTTAGATAACCATCAGCCTCAACTGCTGCTGAATTGTTGGCAATTGTTTTTATCAATGGATTTTCATATTCTTCTACTGCTTTACTAAAGATATCTGTCATGTTTTTCATTGGGCAGAACTTAGGTGCTTTTTCCAACTCTCCAGTATAGCACGCAAAAACACCACATTCCCCACACCTTACCATTTATATCGCCCCCTTTCGAAGCAATAAGTCAGATTTTTAAACAAGCAAGTATTACAATTGGAAATTTTCACTGGATAGTCTTGCGTACCTTTCACCTCCTCGACGACTTTTAGAATTTTCTCAACCTCTCTGTCGTCTCCCATAACTCCGAGTACTACAGCACCATACGCCCCAGCAACACCACCAGCTGCAATCTGTATAACATCAACATTTGCTATAGTCCTCAATGCCTCAATTTCAGTTATAACCTTACCAAACAAAGGTAAAACCCTTACAGGAAGCCCCATTGCATATTTTATTTCGCATAATTTTAGTTTTTTGATGATGTCTTGTATTGGATTGAAAACCACTTTTTCGAGACTGGCAGGTATTATGTGTGTTACCTCGCTTGAGGTCAATTGAATGTAAACTTTACCAAAAGTACCTGCATTTTTTGCTGCAATCAGAATAGCTGCATTGCCAAATAAGTCCAGTGCGTTAGCGCCAGACACAAATACATCGCCTTTTTTTAGAGTTCCAAAAATTTCTTCTAAGTTTGGATTATCCAGTATTTCACCTTTTTCTACAACCCAATAATGACTATGTCCTTTGTTTATTCTTGAAGCCGATCCAAGCTCATCCACACAAGTAGCATCTGGAGTTACGATTCCACACACGTAAGGTGGTTTAGGTTCCTCCCCTGTAATTTCTTTAAATACAAATGCATTGGTTGTACCATGTTTTATCACAATATAACCACTTTTAAGAGCTTGTTTCACCTCTTTAAGCGATGCTATGGCTTTAGCTATTAATTTTTTAGATTCAGGAGGTGTTAGCACGATTTCAGCCATCATTTATTACTCCCCCAACACGTTTAATTAGGTATAAGTTTATTATAAAAATAACTAAGGCTAAAACTGCAGACACACATGCAATCGTTGGATCTGGATAGAACAGTATAATTCCTCCAAGCAGTAAGTAAATAACTCTCTGTATTATTATTTGCCTTCCTTTTTTGGGTAAATTTAGCCCAAAAGTTATGCAGAGAATCCCGATAAGCACAAAAATAAAACCACTAACTGTTGTTAAGTCGTGTATTAGCAATTCCGGGTGAGTGAAGAAGGTAAATGGAAGTAGAATTAAGGCTATACCGATACGCATTGCGTCTTTACATACTTTCAGAAAATTCTCTTTTGCTATACCTGAAGCTACTAAGCAGCATGGTGCAACTGGTGGTGTAATCAAACCTACCATAGCAAAGTAAAATACAGCAAAATGGGCAACAATTTGCGGAATCCCAAGCTTTAACAACGCAGGAGCGGCAAGTGTAACCACCAATATATAAGCTGCTACAGTACTTACAACCATGCCAAATAGTAAACATACACCAAAAATCAGTAAAATCAACAACCAAATTTTTCCACCAGAAAGATCTATCATTGCAAATGCTAATTTCTGCGACAATCCTGTCTGCGAAAGTACTCCAACAATTATACCAATACACGCCAGTGCTACTGTTAAATTGGCAGCCTCAACAGACCCAAACTTCAATCCATTTAGAACATTCTCTGCAAATGTTTTAGCTACATTTTTGATATTTCGTGACTCTAAAATATTAAGCAGAAACCATGATATTAAAAATGTAACAATCATGGACGAACCAGCTAACATCACGTCTACCCACAAAACACCCATGAGAACTACTAAAACAACTATAGAAAGTATAAGTGGCAGCATCTCAACGAAATCTCTAATGCTTAAGTTATCTGAATTATGAGACCCTAAATTTTGTGGTGATGTGGTGATTGATGTTGTGATGAATCTTAGAGAGTGTAAATACACTGCAAAAGCTGTGGCTATATAAAATATGAACGCCGGCAACAATCCAATCTTTACGATCTCCCAGTAATGCATGCCGAGATACGCTGCCATCACAAAAGCTGATGCTCCCATAACAGGTGGCATTATCTGACCTCCAGATGATGCTACTGATTCAATTGCACCCGCAACCGAAGCAGGCAATCCATGGCGTTTCATGAGGGGAATCGTAAATGATCCCGTTCCAGCCACATTTGCACTACCACTGCCACTGAACATTCCAAAAACCATGCTTCCTATAACAGCTGTTTGCGGTACACCATACTTAAATTTTCTAGCAATAACGGTCGTAATCCTCATAAGGTGATCTAACATTCCGAAACCTCTGGCAATACCTGCAAAGATGAGGAATATGGCAACCCAAGTAATTGCTATTTGGGATAACAAACCCAAAACGCCACTAACAGTGAATTCGACACTCGATATTTCAATAATCCTTGTTATTGAAAGTCCTCCATGGTGGAAAAATCCTGGAAAAATCTCACCGAAATAAGCATAGAGTAGGAAAAAGAATGTTAAAACAGGTATAATTGGACCATATTCTATCCAAACAAATAAAAATGTGAATGCTATAAGAATCGCACCAAAAATATAATCGGCTGAAGAGTAGTTGCCTGCCCTCTCATACAGCAGAGTCATGTATTGGGTGTGAAAATAAAATCCGACAACTATCATTAAAATTAAAATTACAAGTAATATAACTTTGTATATATTTTCACCCAAATGTTGATAAAGCTTTCCATCCGGCCTTGCGACAAGGAGTATGAACGTAAAAGGTAGATATGCTAAAATTAACTGTGCTCGACTTTCAAAAAACAGAAAGCCATAGGCTATCAATACTAAAGCGTAAATAATACAGATTAATGTAAAAAATATTTTAAGATCAAGTATTATTATTCTACTCCTCACCGATCTTCCACTCATCTTTCCATACACCTCTCTCTTTTAAGTATTTGGCAGTTCCAGGATGTACAGGAATATCTGGCGCAGAATCTATAGCCTCTATTTGTAGTTTTAACGGATCCTTGGCATATAATTTCGCCACAGCGTGAGTCTTTGATACTTCTTCTGCATTTTCAATCAGCGTTTTGACCATTCTGTAAATATATTCTGACGGAACATTTTTACCTGTGTGGAAGCCATAGTAGGTAGATACCATAAAAATCTTGTCAGTCCCAACGTCTTTTTCTGGGAAAGTCTCTTTTGTGCTTACCCAGCTCGTGGACATACCTTTTATTTTTGCCTTCTTTATAGCGTCAATCTGTTCCTGTGTTGGATTTACAACTTTGATATCTGCACGTGTTGCTAATTCTTTTACCCATGGTGCAGGACTGCTGTGGGATATTACGTAAGGCACTGCTGCATCTATCGTACCTGATCTTAACGCATCTGGTACTGCAGAAAATGGTATATCCACGACCTCTATATCATCCCATATTCCAGCAGCTTTAAACGCTGCTTTTGGAACTTCATATACAGCTGAGCCTGGAATTGGTATGTAAACTTTTTTACCTCTCAAATCTTCCCACGATTGTATATCGTCCCTGTCTGCTCTAGTAACTACAAAACTGTCAGCCGTATAAACATACCAAGTATGGTATGGTTTTGGCCTATCTTTTGGCCATGGTTCTTTTTCATACGGGCCTCTATTTTGATATACATCCACTAAATTCCAAAGACCAGCATAACATCCGTCCAGTTCTCCTTTAGCATACATTCTCTGAGAAGCAATAGAGCCAGCTGTTGGAACTGCCTCAATGTAAAGTTCTGGTACTTTCTCGCTTATAATTTTTGCTACACCAAAAAAGATTGCATAACCGGCAGTCCCTTCTTTTGAACTCCCCCATCTTAAAGTTAATTTCTCGAGTTTCTCTCCAGGTGTGACTGTAGGTGGGGTTTTTGTTTCTGGTTGGGTACATAAGCTAAAGACTACAGCAATAGCTACTGCGAAAATAAAAATTATAGCAGTCACATAGAAACTTCTTTTTTTCACCCACATCACCTCCCCACTATTTTTGAAATCGATAGAATTGACTGTAATCTAATATTTAATGATATTTATGATTAATTATGAAAGACCTTGATCAACTTTAAAGTTTATTATGAAAATAGATTAAAGAACCAAGTTATGATATATTCCAAACCATAATTTATCTTAAATAATTTTAAATATTTGGTTAATTGTAAATATAAACATAGAAATCAAGGAGGTGAAAGGAGGTGAGATTATCCCTTTAGAAGAACTAAATCTTCCATTTTTAAGTGAGGAGCACAGATTGCTGAGATCAGCAATAAGGGAGTTTGCTGAAAAAGAAATCATTCCAACTGCTTTGGAGAGAGACAAAAACAGTGACATTCAAGGAACTGTTAAGATTTTCAAGAAATTAGCCAAGCTTGGATACGCTGGAATCCGAATTCCTGAAGAGTATGGAGGTCAGGGTATGGATATGTATTCAGAAATAATTCTGATGGAAGAGTTGGGATATGCTGACCCGAGTGTTGCTGTAACAATGCTCATTCATACAGGTGCTGCAGCAGCCTGTATCTACCAGCTAGCTCCAGAAGAGCTCAAGCAAAGATATCTTCCCACAATTGCCAAAGGGGAGAAGATACTAGCCTTTGCAATGACCGAAGATGAGATTCCTGGTAGTTGGTCTTCATACATGAAAACAACTGCAAAACTTGAGGGGGATAAATACATCCTCAACGGAAGAAAAGCATTTATAACAAATGCTGGAATAGCAGATTTATTTGTTGTTTTTGCCAGACTAGATCAAGAAAAACCCGATCACAAGGGGATAGGCATATTCCTTGTTGAGAAGGAGTTTCCTGGGGTTTCATTTGAGAGTGAGGAGCCTGCATTGGGTATCAAGGCAGCATCTTGGGGAACTGTCTCATTTAACAACTGCGAAGTACCAAAAGAGAATCTTATAATGGAACCTCCTAAAGCATTTGCCGCAGCAATGAATCTTTTTAACCAAGAAAGAATGGAGAATCCATCTGTTTGTAATGGTATTGCAACACGGGCCCTCGATGAGAGTGTAGGCTTTTTATCCCAAAGGAAGGATCCGAGAAGTGGAAAATCGTTTATTGAGGGTTACCAAAGCCTTCAATTCAAAATAGCTGAAATGTATGCGTTAATCAGGGCTTCACGCTTAGGTGTTTGGCATGCTGCCTACTTGCTTGAGAATGGTCATCCTTATGTAAAAGAGGTTTCAGCTGCGAAGTTTTTTGCTAATGAAGCTGTAAGAAAAGTTTGTAGTGACGCAGTTCAACTACATGGTGGATACGGATATTCAGCTGCATTGATTGTTGAGAAGCTACTGAGAGATGGAATGTTTGGAGGTATAGCTGGTGGCACATTGGAGGCATTAAAGCTCAGAACCATAAGAGAGATTTTAAGAGAGAAAGGAATTAGTAGAAAGTAAAAGTGGAAGGATGAGAGACTTAGCTTACGATTTTGTCGAGAATGCTTACAAAATAGAATGGAAAGATATACCGCCCAATGTTGCTGACATTACCAAAAAATTTATACTCGACACACTCGGAACGTTGTTAGCTGGATCGACCGCTCCAGGATGCAAGACAGTTGTAGAACTCATTAAAGGGTGGGGTGGTAAAGAAGAAAGTACCATACTTGTATATGGTGGTAAAGTCCCTGCTCCAAACGCGGCCTTCGTTAATAGCGTAATGGCCCACGCTCGTGACTTTGATGATACCCATGATAAAGCTGTACTTCATGCAAACGTTTCTGTGCTCCCAGCAGCACTTTCAGCAGCTGAATGTATGGGCGGCATTTCTGGAAAGGAGTTGATAACTGCAGTAACTCTTGGCGTAGATATGATGTGTAGGTTGGGCTTAGGACTTAAAGGAATTAGAAACTGGATTCTCTCATCAACCTTGGGTTATTTCGGTGCAACAATAGCTGTAAGCAAAATTTTAGGCTTAGATGAAGAAAAAATGTTAAATGCTTTGGGCATAGTTTACAGTCAAGTTGCTGGCAATATCCAGTGTCTCACTGACGGTGGATTGGTAAAAAGGATGCAGCCTGCATTTGCAGCGAAGGCAGCAGTTTTTTCATCGATTTTAGCTGAGAAGGGTATTACAGGTGCAAGAAATATATTCGAGGGAAAACATGGGTTTTTTATCACATATGAAAATGGAGAATACAATCGAGAAGTGATAATAAAAAACTTGGGAGAACACTTTGAAGGAATCAACCTTAGTATGAAATTCTACCCATGTTGTAGAGCCACACATCCAGCACTTGACGGTGTATTAGAGATTGTTAAAAAATATGACATCAAACCGAAAAATGTAGATAGAGTTTTTGTACATGTAACCCCACTAGTCTGTGACCTAGTGGGGCGGCAATTTGAGATAAGAACATCTCCACAAGTAGATGCTCAATTCAGTATACCATACACCGTCTCAACAGCGATCTTTAAAAGAGATGTATTTATCGATGATTTTGAAGATGATCGAGTGACGTCAAATCGAGAAATACACAAATTTACAAAGAGAGTCGAAGTTATTCCTGACCAGCGACCTACAGAAAAGGGAGGGTTGGTGCCTTGCAAAGTTGAAATTAGAACAAAAGATGGAAAGTTATACTCCAAAGAGGTGAAGATTATAAGAGGTGATCCAAGAGGAGAAATCAAAATCCAAGATGTGATAGAAAAATTTATAAAGTGTGCAAAATTTTCTGCCAAACCTGTAAAAACAGATTGTTTAGAAGAGATAATAA
>Ga0180301_10002759_pt1 | contig 13804 bp, 12 predicted proteins | sample GuaBasSediGuay16_FD_121797 | JGI IMG/M metagenome (GOLD analysis project Ga0180301, IMG submission 121797) | Subseafloor sediment microbial communities from Guaymas Basin, Gulf of California, Mexico - Guay16, Core 4569-2, 12-15 cm | ecosystem: Environmental > Aquatic > Marine > Hydrothermal...
GAAGCAGCCGACGCAATCGGAAGCCAACTGAGAGAAAGAGCCCTTATTGAGGAAAAAAACCAGCTTAACTCAATGCTCACCTCCATATTCAATTCCATCTCTGATGGGGTAATCGCTCTTAACAACAACCTTTGCATTACTCACATGAACAGTGCCGCCTCAGAAATGCTTGGCCTAGAAGGCAACGCGCTCGGGAGCCGGTTGGACAAAGTGGTGCACCCGGAAGCCAAGCTTGTGCAGGCCATTAAGAAAAAAAATGATCTGAGCGGGGCTGAAATAAGCTTTGATTGCCCGAGCGGTCAAAGAACTTACATATGCAGGGTTGATCCCATACGCAATAGCTCCCCGAATGAGATAGGTGCAATTCTCACCCTGGCCGAAAAGCGGCACATGATTAATATTGCCAAGAGAATTGGCGGAAATTATGCAAAGTACGAATTTCGCGACATTAAGGGAAAAAGCCGGCGACTGCTTGGGCAGATTAAGCTTGCTAAGATCGCTGCAAAGACCAATTCAAGAGTCTTGATCATAGGGGAAAGCGGCACTGGGAAAGAGTTGTTTGCGCAGGCCATCCACTGTTACAGTGCGCGCAGAAATGAACCTTTTGTGGCCATTTCATGTGCCACCATCCCAAGAGACCTGATTGAATCTGAACTCTTTGGCTACAAGGAGGGGGCCTTTACAGGAGCCAGGCGCGGGGGCATGGTGGGCAAATTCGAACTGGCCAATAAAGGAACCCTCTTCCTTGATGAAATTGACGGGCTTCCACTTGAGCTGCAATCAAAACTTCTCAGGGTACTGCAGCAGAACGAAATAATGAGGCTGGGCGACACGCAAACAATCCCGGTGGATGTCAGGGTGATCGCTGCGAGCAACAAAGACCTTCTTACTGAAGTGGAGAAAGCTAACTTCAGGGAAGACCTTTACTATCGACTGAACGTTGTTGAGATCCATATCCCGCCCCTGCGTGAAAGAATAGAAGACTTGGAATTACTTATGGATCATATCCTGGAACGCCAGTGCCACCTCATGAAAATAAAAAAGCCCCGGGTATCCGGTGAAGTTTTGGATATATTGAGGAACTACTCCTGGCCTGGCAATGTCAGGGAGCTTGAAAACTGCGTTGAGCGCGCACTCCTGCTTTCCCAGGGAAATACGATTCGCAAGGCACACCTTCCTGCAAGACTCTTCAAAAAACCGCACGCAGATCTGCTTGAAACAATCTCGCTTCAAAAAGGCCTTCAAGAGATGATCCTATCCACCCTGGAGCGATGCGACTGGAATGTTTCACAGGCGGCGCGCGAACTAAGAATATCCAGAAGTACCCTTTATCGCAAGTTGAGACAATACAAGCTCATAACCAGAAGGCGATAAGGGCAAGAGAATCAGTTATGTTTGGAAAACGAATAAGCTTGTTTAAGCTGCTTGGCTTTGAAGTGCGGCTCGATTATAGCTGGGTCATAATAGCACTTCTAATTGCCTGGTCTCTTTCCAGTAGTTTTTTCCCGCTGAGATTCAAGGGCCTTTCGACTGTAACATACTGGGTTATGGGAGTGGCCGGCACATTGGCGCTCTTCCTTTCGATAATTTTTCATGAGCTGTCTCATTCATTTGTGGCCAGAAAATACGGTATACCCATAAAGGGAATCACACTTTTTCTTTTCGGAGGTGTGGCTGAAATGAGTGATGAGCCTCCGAGCCCGAAAGCTGAATTTATGATGGCCGTGGCGGGGCCGGCTGCAAGCGTAGCTCTTGGCCTGGGGCTGCGCTTTCTGTTTGGGCTTGGAAGACAATGGCTCTGGCCAAACGCCCTAAATGGTGTTATCGCTTATGTTTCCTTAATCAATTTCTTACTGGCCGGATTCAACCTGATGCCTGGTTTTCCCCTTGACGGGGGCCGCATCCTGCGGGCTCTCTTGTGGGGAGCCAAAAAAGACCTGCGCTGGGCTACCCGTATCTCATCAATTGTCGGTATTTGCTTTGGAGCACTCTTGATTATTTTCGGCTTCTACAACGTATTCAAGGGGGACTTCGTGAGCGGCATGTGGTGGTTTTTGATAGGGATGTTCCTGCAGAGTGCTGCACGGGCTTCTTACCAGCAAGTCCTTTCCCGGCAAGAACCAAAATCCAGCACCCTGAACATGTAGCAAATCCAATCCTGGCTTTGCGGGCGCCCTACTGGGTACCAAGGCTTTCTATCTCCCCTAATCTCTGCACGGGTGCGGTTGATGTTTCTTTGACTCTGTGGCTCAAATTCTATATGATAGTGCCCATTCAGCCAGGGTCAAGCGGCAGCCCTTTAGTCGATAAGTCCTGGTTTTTCAAGTACTTTTATGTGAACAAGGGGGCAAAGATGCGAGGCTATATCAAGTGGATCGTCCTAATTTTTATTCTCTTATTTTTTATCACTTTTGGGGTGAAAAACAGCCAGCCTGTGTTTCTGAACTACTATTTTAATATCCAGGATCTGCAGTTGCCACTGTATGCCCTGGCCTATATTTGTATCTTGGTGGGTATTTTTGTGGGCATGGTGGTAGGAATCTTAGATAGGTTCAGCCTTCGCAAAAGAATCAAGAAACTTGAAAAAGAAAAGAAGGCTCTGGACCAAAAGCTCTCCGAAATGGAAAAAGAGAAAGAGGCGGAAAAGAGAGAGGAAGAGACTTCCATCTAGGCACTCATAAGGCTGTCTCAGCCCCCTGAATACTTCAATTCATAATCTAAACCTAGCAGCCTGTCGGAAAAATGGATTCGTCGGAGACAAAAACCCAGTTGACTGAGAATCTAGTGCAGTTCCATGCTTTATCTCATTAGATGATCAGGCCCGGGAAGAAGGCGGGCAATTACCTGGGCATGCCTTCTGGCCGCCCCCTGTGCGCTAAGAACCGCTTCTCTGGCTCGAAGCCCCCTTGCCCTTGCAGACTCAGGGTTTTCAAGAAGCCTCAGTGCTTTTTCAGCAAAAGACTCGGAACTTGAAACTTCTATTCCAGCACCCTGCTTTTCCAGCAGTGTCTTAGCGTCGTGAAAGTCCTCCATTGAAGGGCCATAAAACACCACTTTTCCCCATACAGCAGCCTCGAGGGGATTTTGCCCGCCCAAGGGCACCAGACTGGCTCCACAAAAATTAATCGTGCCCACACTGTAGAGATTGAAAAGTTCTCCATAGGTATCAACAATTACAACCCTTGCGCTTCTTTGGATGCTCCCACTTCTAAGTTGGCTCCAAAGCTGGTATTCAAATCCTCGGCTCCGAAGCAGCAATTTTATCTCAGGTATCCTTGTAAGATGCCTTGGCGCAATAACTAAAATGGTGTCGGGATGGCGTTGCACTACTTTCTCATATACGGCCAGGATTATCGGCTCCTCCCCGGTCCTGGTGCTTCCGGCAACAAACACGTTTTGCGAAGGTGCAAGATTTAGCATCTCCCGGGTTTTCTCTTGCAAATAAGGGTCAACCCCGGTGCCCAAGAACTCATACTTACCATTACCGTTAACTGTGACTCTTTTGGGATCAGCCCCGAGGGCTATAATCCTCTCAGCATCGTCTTGACTGATCATGCTAAATTGATCAACACTTTCCAGAACGTTCCTGAAAAAAAAACGAAATCTCTTGTACTTGTGGACTGACCTGCCGGAGATACGCCCATTGACAAGAGTGGTTCTAATCCCCATGCGCCGGGCTTCAAAAAGCCATGCCGGCCATATTTCAGTCTCAAGAAAAACCATGACACTTGGCTTTGCAACAGAGAGCGCCTTTCGCACTGAGAAAACAAGGTCAAGCGGTGCATACACCACACTGCCCTCTTTGTGTATTTCCCTGGCAAGTTCACAACCGTGGTCCGTGGTGGCTGAAAGGATAATTCCACACTCTGGAACAAGTTCTTTAAGATGCTCCTTGATGGCCGCAGCCACCCTGATCTCTCCCAGGGACGCCCCGTGAATCCAGATCCTCTGCCCTGCTCTGAGTGCACCCACTGAATGGGCCGGAAAAAAACCCAGACGTTCCTTGAGGCCCTTTCTGTAACGTCCTGTAAGACGTGTATAGGTGAAAAAAGGCGGGAAAAGAGACAGGAAAAGGCTGGAACTCAAAGTAACATATGCTGCATATGACAGTTTCATAAGCTTTCTCAAAGAAAGCTTTTACACCCAAAATATCCTTCGGTCAACTCATAGCAATAAGCGCTCACTCGGCATCGCCCACTTGGGAATCCCTCTGCGCGGAGGCGCATGAATGGTAACTCTTTGCTTGATAAATGCGCTGCTTTGGTTATAGATTGCGGTTCCGGGTAGAGCAAAAGATTTTATTTTTGGAGGTGGAGCGGCATGGAGAAAATCGAGAGAGCGATCATAAGTGTCACAGATAAAACAGGCATTGTGGAGTTTGCCAGGTTTCTTTTAGGTTTTGGAGTCCAGATACTTTCAACGGGAGGCACAGCGAGGGTTCTCCGGGAGGGAGGCATCAGTGTTACGGATATCTCGGACTACACTGGGTTTCCCGAAATTATGGATGGCAGGGTAAAAACCCTTCACCCAAAGGTGCACGGTGGTTTGCTTGCCTTACGGGATAACCCAGAGCATCAAAGAACTATGAAAGAACAGGGAATAAAAAACATTGATCTCATCGTTGTAAATCTCTACCAGTTTGAGAAGACGGTAGCAAGAGAGGGGGTGACGCTTGAAGAAGCTGTGGAAAATATTGATATCGGAGGTCCCACCATGCTTCGGGCCGGCGCCAAGAATTACCGGTACGTGACAGTGATCGTGGATCCTGCCGATTATGGCGTAGTGCAAAAGGAAATGAAGGAGCTGGGAGGCGGAACTTCCCTTAAAACCAGATTCGGGCTCGCCAAGAAAGTTTTCAGGCTGACTCATGAATACGATGGGGCAATCAGCCGCTTCCTGGAAAAGGTTGAATTGAAAGCTTCGGGGTCTTGAACGTTCAAAGTGCTCGATTGCGCTTGCCTTTTGGCCTCATATGTTATAAAAATCATTTGGTAATTTTTGCCTTGACAGTATTTATTTTTGATTGTAGTTACATTGTAGCTAAATTGTCGTTATGTTAAAGCTTTTTTAGTCACGGAAGAAACTGCTGGCAAACCAAAAACGTTCTTTAAAAACCATGCCAAAAAGGATTTTGACTTTTTCGGCTTTACCCACGAGTCGGGGAGGTTGTGTGCTTTGAGCCGGGGATTTTCTAAATATTGAATCTTCGGCACCTTATAAACGCTTTAGCAAGAGGCAGAAAGGAGGTGAAAAAAACATTTTGGGCAAGGGCTTTGACAACGTTTTATCCCACTTCTTAGCAAGTTATCAGCAAGGAGGGTACCCAAATGAGTAAGAAGATCTTTTTGTTGTTTGTGTGTGTATTTGTTGGAATTGCCTTTTTAACCATGGGAGTCCTGAAGGCGCAAGCAGCACCTATAAAACTCACCTACAGTAACTTTTTCCCACCCACTCATATCCAAAGTAAATTAGCTGAAGCCTGGTGCAAGGAAGTTGAAAAACGCACAAACGGGCAGGTTTTTGTGCAATACTTCCCTGGCCAGACTCTGACCAAGGCCGCACAATGTTATGACGGTGTTGTAACAGGCTTATCAGATATAGGCATGTCGTGTCTGGCTTATACGAGGGGCCGCTTTCCCGTAATGTCAGCCGTTGACCTTCCCTTTGGTTACACGAGTGGAAAAATAGCAACAAAAATCGCCAATGAGGTGTATCAGAAGTTCATGCCCAAAGAGCTTATGGACACCAGGGTAATGTATCTTCATGCCCATGGCCCGGGCCTTCTCCACACCCGGGATAAACCCGTGAGAACGCTAGAGGACATGAAAGGTCTCAGGATCAGGGCCACCGGAACAAGTGCTCTGGTCGCAAAGGCGCTCGGTGCAACCCCGGTTCCCATGCCCATGCCGGAGACTTACCAGAGCCTTCAAAAGGGTGTGGTTGACGGCTCCCTTTATCCCTGGGAAGCCAACAAGGGCTGGAAACTCGGAGAGGTCACCAAATACTGTACGGCTGATTTTTCTGCAGCATATACCACCACCTTTTTCGTGGTCATGAACAAAGACAAGTGGAACTCCATTCCTGCCAGGTTTCAAAGGATCATTGAAGAGATCAATGAAGAGTGGATGGTAAAGCACGGTGAGGCATGGGACACCAGTGACATTGCCGGTATCAGGTACTTTCTGAGGCAGGGAGGCACTGTTATAGGCCCTGACAAAAAGGAAGCAGCCAGATGGAAAGCAGCCGTGGCTTCGATCATAGATGACTATGTAGCCAAGGCGAAGAAAAAAGGCGTTCGCAATGCCCAAGAGATTGTTGATTTCCTAAGAGGAGAACTGGAGAAATATTGAGAGTAAGGCCTTGAGGCAAGAATTGAAGGGGTCATCCAGGACGAAGTTATGGATGACCCCTTAGTGTGGACTTTAAGCGCAAATCTATAAGCTATGAATGCATTCTGGACATCAATAGAATGGGTCATGGGCAAGCTCAGAATAATAGGCGCGATTTGCCTGGTGGGAATGATGTCTCTTACCTGTGCCGATGTATTTGCCCGCTATTTTCACCATCCCATATTTGGCTCCGTAGAGCTTGTGAGCATTATGGCTACCCTGGCAGTACCAATGGCCCTTCCTCACACCCACAAAATCGGTGGCCACGTGGGAGTAGAAATCGTGGTGCGCCTTCTCTCAGAAAAAACTCAGACGATTATCAAGACCTGTACCGATATTTTGAGCTTGGGCCTGTTTGCCCTTGTGACATGGCGCATGATGGCTTACGCTCGGGACTTGCAACTCACCGGTGAAGTTTCAATGAACCTGGAAATTCCATTTTATTATGTCATTTACACCACGGGTTTTTGCCTCCTGGTATTCACTTTGGTAATTTTTTATGACCTTGTAGATGACATTAGAAAGTTGAAAGGCAAATGAGCCCCACAGCTATCGGCATTATCGGCATCCTCATCATGATAATTATTTTTCTGTCAAGAATGCCGGTAGCTTATGTTATGGCCATGGTGGGTTACCTTGGCTTTACCGTGATGGTTTCAGGAAAAGGAGGATTAGCCCTTCTTTCGAGAAATATCTACGATGTTTTTTCCTCATATGGACTTACCACCATCCCGTTATTCGTGCTAATGGGGCAGTTCGCGTTTAATAGTGGTATAAATAGAAGGCTTTATGATACCGGCTACAAGTTCCTGGGTTCGACAAGGGGCGGGCTTGCAATGGCAACGGTTTCGGCATGTACTGCTTTTGGAGCTGTTTGCGGATCAAGTCCTGCCACAGCGGCCACCATGGCAACGGTGGGCCTCCCGGAAATGAAGAGATATAATTACGCTGATGAGCTTGCGACAGGAGCGGTAGCATCCGGCGGGGGCCTGGGCATGATCATGCCCCCCAGCATTGTGCTCATAGTATACGGTGTCCTTACCGAACAATCCATAGGCGCTCTGTTTGTTGCCGGTGTCTTCCCCTCTATTCTTGTTACAATTCTGTTCATTATCTCCATATATATAAGGTGCACCCTTGCACCCGAGCAAGGCCCGCCCGGGCAGCGTTTCACCCTCAAGGAGAAAATAGCTTCACTGTTGGGTCTTGGTGAAACGCTCGCAGTCTTCATCATAGTTATGGGGGGCTTGTTTGTGGGGCTTTTTACCCCCACGGAAGCTGCTGCAATTGGGTCCATGGGTGTTCTGGTTGTCTCCCTCATCAGGCGGCAGCTTACGTGGCGAGGATTTGTGAACTCCCTCTACGAAACTCTTTCCACGGCCTGCATGGTGATGATGCTCATTGCAGGAGCGGTTATATTCGGAAAATTCCTTGCAGTCACAAGAATTCCTTTTGAACTTGCATCATACGTGGGTGGCTTTGATCTTCCACGCTCGGTTGTTATGGGAATGGTGATTTTCATCTATTTTCTTGGCGGATGCTTTATGGATGCTCTTGCCTTTGTTACACTCACTGTCCCTGTTTTTTATCCGCTTGTGGTTACAAGTCTTGGATATGACCCTATTTGGTTTGGCATAATTATTGTGATGGTCACCGAGATGGGAGTTATCACTCCTCCTGTGGGCATAAACGTCTATGTGGTTTTCGGGGTGGCAAGGAGAATTATCGGTGAAGTCCCGCTTGAATCCATATTCAAGGGTATTTTTCCTTTTCTTATTGCCGTGGTTGCAGGTATCATAATCTTGATGATTTTCCCACACATCATTCTGTTTTTACCCAGACTCATGTATTAGGAAATATTCATCCCAGAAAACTAACTTGCTCTAAGGAGCCAAAAAGCATGGCTTTGGTTCTTGGATAACATGAGGAGATGTCCATGGTTTCGGAACAGAAATACTGGAATCCTTTCTTAGAGACCCTGCCACTGGAAAAGCTTCAGGCCCTTCAATTGAAAAAATTCCGGAATATATTTGAGTGGGCCTATGAACATTCAAGGTTCCACCGCTCCCTGTACGAAAAAGCGGGGATCAAGCCTGAGGACATAAGGTCCATAGCGGATATAAAGCATGTGCCGACCGTTGAGAAATCCATGATGAGGGATATTCAGCGAAAAGAACCTTTTCCGTACGGTGATGCGCTTTGTGTTCCCCTGGAGGAGGTCAGCGAGTTCCGACAGACAAGCGGTACCACTGGACAGCCCGTTTACCAGCCCGATACATGGCAGGACTGGGAGTGGTGGTCTGAGTGCTGGGCCTTTATTCTTTGGGCTCAGGAGTACAGGCCTTCAGACCGGGTTTTTATCCCTTTTGGCTACAATGTGTTTGTGGCTTTCTGGGCTGGGCACTATGCTGCAGAAAAAATTGGAGCAGAAGTTGTGCCCGGTGGTGTTCTGGACACCCAGGCCCGAATTCTCAAGATCCAGGAGCTCAGGTGCACGGCCATGATGGCAACACCCACCTACGTTCTTGGGATGGCTGATGCAGCCAGGAATAAGCTTGGAATAGACCCGGCTTCCCTAACTATCAGCAAGATCACGTGTGCGGGGGAGCCCGGTGCCAGCATACCCACAACCAAGAAGAGGATGGAGGAAGCTTGGGGTGCAAAAGTCTATGATCATGCAGGGGCAACGGAAATAGGTGCATGGTCCTTTGAATGCGAATCACAGCCCGGGGGACTACACGTTAACGAGGCTTTCTTCCTGGTTGAAATCCAGGACATAGACACAGGGGAATATATTGAAGAACCAGGGAAAAGAGGCAAAATGATTATAACTGCCCTTGATAGAGTGGCACAGCCTTGCATTCGGTTTGACTCAAAAGATGTCATCGAATGGTCTCCTGATCCGTGTCCGTGTGGAAGAACTTTCAGGTTGATAAAAGGAGGGGTGGTCGGAAGGGCAGATGATATTACAAAGGTGAAGGGTGTACTGCTCTCCCCCTCAGCTATCGAGGAAGTGGTAAGAGGCATTGACGGCCTTGGTGACGAATTTGAAGTTGTAGTAGACAAGGTGGGAGATATTGATCGAATTACTTTGAAGGTGGAAATAGTAAAAGGCCGAGAAAGCGAACGGCAAAAGATAGAAGGAGTGCTGAAAGACCAATTGAGGCTCAAAACAAACCTTGGCTATGTGCTGGAATTTCATGATTACGGAACGCTTCCGAGATATGATGTAAAGGCCAAGCGTTTCAAAGACCTGAGGGAAAAACACTAACAGGACCGTTGCGGTGAATCATATGGGAGAAGAAACAAACTTAAAAGAAATCAAGAGTAAAGTGCTTTTGATGAGAAAAACTGCAGAAGAGCTCAAAAATGAGGCAGGCAATTTTCCCGCTCTTTACAGAAACCTTTCTCGCATACTTGCCAGCATAAAAATGATGGAACTTAACGTGCCTGATGCTCCTGAACATGGGAATGAAGGCTGATGGCGCGCCTTAAATCCCTCAAGCCTTTGCCCTGATTTTTCCTTCGAGGGCGACTACCAGATCAGCGGGTGGCTGAGTGCACCAAATTGCAGGGAAAGACCGGAATCTTTGAGAGCTTTAAAAAATATTCATTTTCGTAAAGGTCTCTCTTAGTCTTCCGACTGGCTCAGAAGCTTATCCCAGTCCAGCGCCGGGAAGGTTTTGTGCAGGAAGTGGTCGTCGCTCACAACATGGAAGGTAAGGTGAGAAAACACTTCTTCTGCAACTTTTTCTACATCATCCAGGGGAATTACACTGTCCTCCCGGCCGTGATAGATAGTAGTGGGCGTGGATATCCTTCGCTTGGTATAAGCTGAAAACTCAATAAGATTGATGGCCGGTGCCAACAGGATCAGCCCCTTTACCCTTTCCTCATTCTCCATGGCAAAAATGGAAGCCATCAACCCACCGAAGCTTGAACCCACAAGAATAATGTCGGATTTTCCTGAAAGAACCCGGCTTAGCTTCTGCATTCTCTGTTCAAGGGCTCCGCGGAAATTAGGAATGATCATGTCCGGGTATTTCTCACGAAAGAAAACACCCTTGGTCCCCTGGTTGCTGCTTTCCAGACCATGCAGAAAAACCCTTGTCAAAGTGTTGTGACCTCCCTAGCCGCATCCAATACTTCTTTTGCTCTCCGCTTCAACTGCAGCGTTGATCTCAGCTTTAGTAGCTTTTCTGACTCCTATTATTTCCACATCCATTGAAGCACAAATGCCCGCCATTGGTTTATTGAAATCCGCAAGCACACTCTCTGCCCTGATCTCCAGGACCTTAAAAGAAACCAAAGTCCCCTGTTTCATCTGCCGGTAAAACTGCCCCTCCTTGAGCCTCTGCTTCATAAGACCTTTCTTGGGAATCTCCCTGACCAGTGTCTCGTCATACTCGCCGTAGATTTCAGAGGTGGGGATTGAAACATGGAGTTTTTCCCTTTCACAGCGGCCCTTGATTGCATTCTCAAGACTTCGAACTTGCCGCTCAACACCAAAAATAAATGAGATTTCCTCCTCAGGGTTTTCTTTTACCGAGCCATCGGGAAGATGTGTGCGCAGCACATACCTCAGCCTTACCGCCATGTCCTGACCTGTTCTTGGCTTGTCCGCGTTCACTACCTGATCTCCAAAATTTCAAATTCCTGAATGCCGCGAGGTGTCTTTACCTTTACTTCATCACCAACACTGGCTCCGATAAGTGCCCGGCCCAGGGGGGATGTGACCGATATCTTTCCTTTTTCAGGATCTGAATCATACGGTCCCAGAAGCTGGTAAGATACTTCCTCGTCCTTTTGAATGTCATAGAGAAGCACGGTTCTTCCAAAAACTACCCTGTCTCCAGGCTCATCTTCAACTTCTATAACCTCGGCCCTGCCAATGATCTCTTTCAGCTCATTAATCCGACCATCAATGAAGGACTGCCTCTCTTTTGCAGCATGATACTCCGCATTTTCGCTCAGGTCCCCATGACCTCTCGCCTCTTCTATAGCCTTAATGTTGGCAGGCCTTTCCACCCTCTCCATGTGGACCAATTCCTGTTTTAGCTTTTCAAGACCGTCCTTTGTTACTGGAATTCTCTCCATTTTACCGGTTCTCCCAAATTAACTACCCCGCCGCAAGCGGACGGGGTATCAATCAGAAATTTTCTTAACGCCCCACGGGGCGGGCAATTGAACCCTTGTCCGCCTCTGGCGGGCTCCTCCGCCTCTGGCGGATTCAAAAAACAAGGATGTCTCCCGTTGTTCCATTGAATGCCACGCCGAGATTTATCCTACCGCGCCAACCCCACGCCCAGCGCAAGCCCTGTATTGTATACTGCAAGGGAAATGACATATGCAGCCACAAGGTTAAACACTATAGAAAACCCAGCCCACTTCCAGGAACTCTCTCTTTTGATCATGACCACGGTGGCAAAGCAGGGAACATAAAGCATACTAAACACGATAAGGGTAAATGCAAGTAGCGGGCTCCAGTTAGGATCTTTTTGCAGTCTGGAGGATAAAACCTCGCTTTGCTCAGGGTTTAGTTCTCCAAGAGAGTAAGCCGTGCCAAGGGTAGAGACGATCACTTCTTTTGCAGCAAAGCCGCCCAGCAAAGCAACGTTTACCCTGTAATCAAATCCGATCGGTCTTGTTATTTTTTGAAGCATCTGTCCTATCCGACCAGCAATAGTCCTGCGCAGCCTTTGTTGCTGCTCAAGGTTATTGATTTTTCTGGCCTCTTCCCTGTATCGAAGGTAAGCGATAGCAATCCCTGAAAAAGCTCCCTCCCCAGCCTTAACTTCTGCCGCTCCAGACTTCTTGCTCACTTTGTAGGCTTCTTTAATAAGTGGCAAAAGAGGGCTTTTGTCAAGCTTTTCAACCTCAGGTCCAGCCTTTTCTTTAAGACTGACGTATCTGGAAAACAGCTCATCAAGCCTGTCAAGACCAGCACTATCTTTGACAATGTTTCTTATGCCCGGAACCTTCAAAAACCCAGTTTTGAGCTCCTGCCTCTTTTCTTCAAATTTCCTGCTCTCTTCCTTGCTCAACACGGGAAATGTCATCATGGCCCAGAGGATGATAGAAATGGCCAGGATAATCGTGCCGGCCTTCTTGATATACTGCCACGTTCTTTCCCATGTATGTATCAAGAGCCCCTTTAGAGTCGGGACTCTATAAGGAGGAAGCTCCATGACAAAGGGTGTGGTCGGCCCTCTCAAGACAGTGACACGGATCACTTTTGCGGCAAACAATGCGAACGCCCATGAAAGCAATGTGAAAACAAACATCATGTTCGCCTTGCTTCTTACGAAAAAAGCGCCGATCAGCATGCCAAAAAGGGGGAGTTTTGCCCCACAATTCATGAAGGGGACTACAAGTAGCGTTGCGATTCTCTCTTTTGGATCTTTTAGTGTCCTGGTGGCCATGACGCCCGGCACTGCACACCCGCCTGAAATCCCTCCACTGATGAGAAGTGCCATAACGGAGTTGCCGTGCAAGCCAAACCACCGAAGGAGCCTGTCCAGCATAAAGGCAATCCTTGCCATATAGCCTGTGTCTTCCATGATGGCGATTGCAAAAAACATGAACATGATCAGCGGTACAAACCCCACTACCCCTCCAACTCCGTCAATGATTCCGGAAACAATGAGAGAATTAAGAAGACCCGCGGGTATTATCGTTGAAACAAGGCCCTTGAGCCATCCGAAGAAGGCCTCAAACCACCCGACCGGGGCCTCGCTGCCCCAAAACGTGAATTCGTAAATAAGGTAAAGAATCAGCAGCATGATAAAGGGGCCAACAGCACGATTCGTGAGGATCCGATCCACTCTGTCTGAAACATTCAAACGCGATTCAATCTTTCGCTTTACCGCCTTCTTGGTTATACCCGCAATGTAACCGTAGCGATGGTCCGCTATCACGCCTTCGGGTTCCTCTTCCAGGGTGTCCATTGTGTGCTTGTAGATCCTGTTGCAGATCTCTTCAATTTGCCTTCCTGTCTCTTCATCCTGTCTGATGAGTTTCCTTACCTGTTCATCTCCTTCCAAACACTTAAGGGCCAGCCACCAGGGTGAGTAGATCTTGTCATAGGACCCGCTTTTCCTGATAATCTCCTCTATTGCTCTGAGCCCCTGGTCAATGTCTCGGCCATAGGAAATGACATCGCGGCGCCATTCATAACCATTCTCAACAACCTCTATAATCTTATCCAGTAAATCCTGAATCCCCTGGTTTGATCTCGCCACAGTGGGCACAACAGGAACCCCCAGAAGGGAGGACAAGCTATCCTTATTTACAATGATCCCCCTCTGAGAAGCTACATCAACCATGTTGAGGGCAATTACGAGCGGAACTCCCAGTTCCTTGAACTGCACGGTGAGGTAAAGGTTTCTGTCAAGATTGGAGGCATCAACAATGTC
>Ga0180301_10002760_pt1 | contig 13803 bp, 8 predicted proteins | sample GuaBasSediGuay16_FD_121797 | JGI IMG/M metagenome (GOLD analysis project Ga0180301, IMG submission 121797) | Subseafloor sediment microbial communities from Guaymas Basin, Gulf of California, Mexico - Guay16, Core 4569-2, 12-15 cm | ecosystem: Environmental > Aquatic > Marine > Hydrothermal...
AGAATACGAGATTAAAGTTTATCCGAATCCGTTTAATTCATCATGTAAAATAAGCGGATTCAACGGGCTAGTTAGTATTTATAATATTAACGGTGATAGGATAAGCAAACTAGAAACTCCGGGTATTTGGAAACCTTCGGATAATAGCATTTCGAGCGGGATTTATTTTCTCCGAGGTAAGGGAGTTGACGGGAAACACTTTATCGGTAAAACCGTATACATTCAATAAACTTTGTTACTCGTTCCCGCGCTCCTCGCGCGGGAACGAGCTATAAGCCGCTTGAGTTGCGGCCTGTTGATTGTCTTCGCCGATTTTCCTTCGTCGATGTATTCTCCAACGACCTTGAAGTTTTGTTTCTTAGCAAAGTCTCTCATCGCTTTTATCTGCGCGGGAATGGATAAGTCTTTTTGCGCCTGCTTCTCCGTCGAGACGCGGGCGTAGAGAAGGCATTTAGGCATAGGTTTGGATTAATGATAACTTATAAGATTATACCAGATATGGGATTAGAGAGCAAGCGGGAAAAGGAGGATAGAATTGATAATTAATAGAAAAAATTATCCGGCCTTGATTTCCCGAAAATTTTCAGTATATTAATAAAGTAATTTTTATTCTTTCAAAGCAAATTTTTTCTAAATATCCTAAAGAGGCGCCTAAATGCCTGCAAAACAGATTTGTATTTTAGTGTTGTTTTCAATATTAGCAATAACCACTTTCAGTGAGGGTATTCATTGGTATGCTGGTATTGGTGGGGGTTGGGGCGTGGCAACTCTCAAATTAGATAATGAAGATGAATATCTACACGAATATGAACCGATAGATTATTGGACCGGAGCTCTAAATTCATTCCGGTTTTCTTCAAAAGTATCCGGCGGTATGTATTTATCTACAAAATTATCAGCGGGTTTTGAAATCACGATGTTACAGGAAGCAGGTTCGAAGGAATATATAGAGGACTGTGGTGTCCCTGCTTTCGAACAATTGAGAAGATATGCGATTGTAACAAGGTATACAGATTACAGTTTAGTAGGGATTTTTGAACCAATTGAAATAGGATTAAAATTAAGATTAAGTTTGGGGTGGGGGACATTCTTTAATAAAATAACTAATGAATTTCCTGAAACAAACCAAATATTTGTCTTAAGAAGATACGCGGACGGTCCTTCGGCAAGTGCAGGGATAAATTACACTTGTCCTATTTATAACGGGCTTAATATTGGATTAGGGATGGATTGGTATTACCACTGGTATGCCAGACAGACATATGATAACATGGACGAAGCTGAAATGGGGATTCTATATATAGAGTTGAGCTGGAATTCACTTACACAACAGAGAAAAGGAGATTGAAATGTGCAATGATCGGTTTTTTAAGATTATACCTCTTCTATTTTTATTTACGGCTATCCTATACGCAGTTGACCCATGGATTGAAACACAGGTAATAGAAAGATTCATGCCGTCTCTCGTTTTAAACTATGGCGATAATGGTCCCAGGGGCACCATACATAATCGCGTATTGGAACTACTAGAAGATTTCTCGTTGCTGCGCTCCTCGCAATGACATTTGCGAGCAATTCTGCAGGAGTAATTCTAAGGAGCACGTAAAGGATGCGGTAGAAATACTATCGAATAGTTTCCCTAAAGTTGGCACAAATATGGCATATGGATGAAATACTGAAATAAGTGAGTTTTTAAAGTCGGATAACTTCATATTTTACAACACAATGCCAGCATAGCTCAGTCGGTAGAGCAGCTCACTCGTAATGAGAATCAAGCCGATTCAATTAACTCTATTATAGATATTATAATAGCCGGGAATGTCTATGAACAGGGGTTTTCGATAATTCGACCTATTCTCTATATTCTGCTCTATTAAGGTGAAATCTACCCTATTTTTGGCACAAATCTGGCACAATAAGAAATATTGGCATTCTCGGTTTGTCGAAATCCCAGCTTTGATAAGTTAGGCTTTTATTGGCTTAATCCCCGCTAACTATTATTGTGTGCCAAACGTCAATGGTTAGCTGGCCAAAACGAAATAGGTCGTTCGAAGATACGTCGATTATTACAACCACAAGCGATTGCTATTACTCGGTCCGCTCGGCGAGGGCTGATACGATATCTTTGAATCCTTTTTCGGGCGGATACTCGCCGCGGCCCGCGCACGCGCCTACCGCGAAACCCTTTCCGGCGACATAGTAACGCTATTTAAGCACGGGGCAAAACCCTCGCCCTAACCCGCACGCCGTTCGTAGAGGACAAGCGGCGCGGCTGGTTAAATGTCGGGGATTAACTCTTGACTTTTAACCGATTGCGATGTTAATTTGAAAAAGCCCAAAGCGATATAAATTACAGGAGCAAATATGCCCGACTATTTTTTAGAATACCTGAAAGCTATACAGCAAAAAGGTGCCGACGCCACCGAAGTCGATTATCGAACCCCTTTTGAAAATCTCCTTAACGCAATTAAGCCCGAAGATATTAAGTTCAAGGTTACGCACGAACCGCACCGCGAGAAAGAATTCGGCGCACCGGATTTCCTGATTACTACAAAAGGTTTGCCTATCGGCTATATCGAGACGAAGAAGCTGGACGAAGATATTTCCCAAATCCGCAAAACCGACCAGATAAAGAAATATCTCAAGGTTACGCCGAACCTAATAATAACGAATTACCGCGATTTCCTTTTGATAAAGGACGGCAAAGACGTCGATTATGCTTCGTTGGTAGGACAGACGTATAAAGCAGTAGGACAGACATTCTTGTCTGTCCCCCCCGCAACCGAACAGGCAGGAATGCCTGTTTTACCGGATATTTTCAATAAACGTTTCAGGCTAAATCCCGAAGATGTAAAAAAGCTCGAAAGGCTATTCGAGAGCTTCTTCACCTCCAAACCGATAGAGATAGCCAGAGTTAGCGTTCTTGCCGAGGAACTCGCCAAACGCGGAAAACTGCTCAAGGAATTTATCGAGGAGGAAATAAAAAACGACGAACCACAGGATTATTCGAGATGGCTCAAAGGCTTGTATGCCGAATTTACTAAAACCCTTATCGCCGATTTGGACGAAGAGGGCTTTGCCGACGCTTTCACGCAAACACTAATCTACGGCTTGCTTCTCGCCGGAATCGACAAAAAAGAACCGCTTAATCGCGTCAGCGCTTATGCTAATATCCCGCGCTCTTTCGCGGTTATTCACGAGCTTTTCGATTTCTTTAGCAAAAACGACCCGCCCGAAAGATTCGACTGGATTTACGACGAGATTATCGCGGTAATCAACGCCGCCGATTTCCACGGCATCGCGCAGGAATTGATGTTCACAGGCGGGCACCACGAAAGCGACGACTACGACCCGTATTATTATTTCTACGAACCGTTTCTACAGAAAATAGACGCCATACAGAAAAAGGAAAAAGGGGTTTATTATACCCCTATCCCGGTCGTGAGCTTTATTATCCGAAGCCTCGACAGGATTCTCAAGGACGGGTTTAATGTCCAGGGCGGGTTCACGAATCAGGGGGTTACGACGCTCGACTTCGCCTGCGGAACGGGGACGTTCCTCGCCGAGATATTCAAGCTGGTTATTAACGGCCTTAAAATGTCGCGAAACGAGGGTCAGATACCGAACACGGTTAGCGGACACATACTTAAGAATTTCTACGGCTTCGAATACCTCGTCGCGCCTTATGCGATAGCGCATTTGAAACTCGCCCGGCTTATCGAGGAAATTGCGAACGGCTACGAGTTCGGCGATAAAGAACGGCTGCAAATATACCTCACCGATACGCTCAACGACTCGCCGCATACCGCCAACCCGTTATTTCAGGCGATGTCGAAAGAGGGCAAAGAGGCGAACGGTATTAAGAAGAGCAAGGAGATATTGGTAGTAACCGGCAACCCGCCCTACAATGTCGGCTCGAAGAACAAGAGCCAATGGCTCGACGCGAATATGCCGATTTACAAACCCGAAGGAGAGAAGAAGCTCAACATCGACGACGATTATATCAAATTCATTCGGTTCGCACATTTCAAGATGGCGCAGGTTGAGCGCGGTGCTGTCGGGATAATCACGAACAACAGTTTTATAAACGGCATAACGCACCGGAAGATGCGCGCGGAATTATTAAAAGAATTCGATGAGATTTATATCCTGAATCTGCACGGCAACGCCCGAATCGGAGAAACCGCCCCGGACGGCGGAACCGACCAGAACGTTTTCGACATAATGCAGGGCGTTTGCATCTCGTTCTTCGTCAAAACAGGGCGCGGTCCGGTAGGACAGACATTCTTGTCTGTCCCTTACCAACAAGAACAGGCAAGAAGTATTCCGGTAGGACAGACATTCTTGTCTGTCCCTTCCGAAGAGAAACAGGCAAAAAGTATTCCGGTAGGACAGACATTCTTGTCTGTCCCTTCCGAAGAGAAACAGGCAGAAATGCCTGTTCTACCACCTCAACCACCTGACGGAGACCTTAAAACAACGCGAAGAAAACTCCCACACTGGACTCTTCCCGGTTCCTATTACTTCGTTACTTTCTCCACAACAGGCACGACACTTTCGGAGAAAGAACGGGAAATAGTCTTTTCTCACATCATGAATGGCGCCGATGAATTCTATGAACTATTCGCACTTGTAGTTATGCCGGAGCATGTTCATTTAATTTTAAAACCGAATGCAGACAGAAAACTATCCGAAGTAATGAAAGGAATTAAGGGAGTTTCGGCAAGGCTTGTGAACAAAGAGCGTGGAGTAACCGGTAAATTATGGTTAGACGAATCATACGATAGAATCATTCGGGACGAAGAAGAATATATCGAAAAATTGAATTATATTCTTCAAAATCCAATAAAGGCTGGGCTTTCGGAAAGCGGAAAATATAAGTATTTATATGTGGAAGGTTTAAATGAAACCTCGGTAGAAAAGGTAGCTCAGACATTCCTGTCTGAACACGAACAGGCAGAAGAAACCTCGGTAGAAAAGGTAGCTCAGACATTCCTGTCTGAACACGAACAGGCAGGAAAAGACTCGGTAGTTCAGACATTCCTGTCTGAACACGAACAGGCAGAAGAAACCTCGGTAGAAAAGGTAGCTCAGACATTCCTGTCTGAGCAGAATGAACAGGCAGGAATGCCTGTTCTACCAGCAGAAAAGAGAAACGGTGACCAAGGCCGCGTTTTCTACTACGACCTCTACGGCAAGCGCGACGACAAGTTCCGCTTCCTGCGCGAGAACGACATAGACAGCGTGGAATGGCAGGAACTGGACTACGCCGCCTTCGACGATGCCTTCAACAAGACGCGATGGGGAAAGCGATTCCCATATTTCAAGTTTTTTGTGCCGAAAGAAGCCGAAACCACAATCGAACGATACGGCAAGGCATGGGGAATGAACGAGATATTCGAAGTCTTTGGTAGTGGAATAAAAACAGATAGAGACGATACAGTTATCAACTATAACAAAAAGAAACTAACCGAAGTCTTGAAAAAAGCATTTTCGGGTGATTACGACAGCTCGTTTAAAAGGAAATATAAAATACATAACTCGAGCAGCTATAATTTCGCCGATAGATTAGAAGCCCAAGAATTCGACGAGAACAATATCAAGCCTATTCAATACAGGCCTTTCGATTTCAGGAAAATCTATTACAAAGTTGGTTTCACGAGCAGACCGGGGTATAAAGTCATGCGCCACTTCCTCGAAGGCGAAAATATTGGGCTTGCTTTTTCAAGGCAGATAATTAGCGACGAATGGAAGCACTGTTTTGCGACTGACACAATCACCGATGGTTGCACGGTTTCAATAAAAACCCGCGAATGGACTTACGTCGCCCCCCTCTACCTTTACGAGGAGCCAAAGTCACCGCAGCTCGACGGTTCGGGCATGGTGGTGCGCCCGAATTTCAAAAGGGAGTTCGTCGAGTTCATCGAAAAGAAATACGGGAAGAAACAGACGAGAACGTCTGTTTTACCAAAAACCTCGGCAGAACAGACTCAACAACCGGCAGGACAGACTCAACAACCGGCAGGACAGACTCAACAACCGGCAGAACAGACTCAACAACCGGTAGAACAGACTCAACAACCGGTAGAACAGACTCAACAACCGGTAGGACAGACTCAACAACCGGTAGGACAGACTCAACAACCGGTAGAACAGACTCAACAACCGGCAGGACAGACTCAACAACCGGTAGGACAGACTCAACAACCGGTAGGACAGACTCAACAACCGGTAGGACAGACTCAACAACCGGTAGAACAGACTCAACAACCGGTAGAACAGACTCAACAACCGGTAGGACAGACTCAACAACCGGTAGGACAGACTCAACAACCGGTAGGACAGACATTCCTGTCTGTCCACGGCACACACGAACAGGCAGGAAAAAACTCGGTAGAAAAGGTAGGTCAGACATTCCTGTCTGAGCAGAAAGAACAGGCAAGAAAAAACTCGGTAGGTCAGACATTCCTGTCTGACCAAGAACAGGCAAGAATGCCTGTTCTGCCAACGAAGCCGACCCCCGAACAAATCTTCGGCTATATCTACGCAATCCTCTACTGCCCGACATATCGCGAGAAATACCTCGAACTTCTGAAAATCGATTTCCCGCGCGTGCCCTTCGTCGATGACGAGGCGCTTTTCTTCGAGCTTTCCGCCCTCGGCTGGGAACTCGTCCAGCACCACCTTATGAAACGCACCTACGATTTCATCTCGAACTACCCGATAGCCGGAACGGACGAGGTGGAGAAGGTGAAAATGACGCCGACACCAGCAGAAAAAACGCGAAACTCGGTAGGACACACGCAACCCTCGGTAGGTCAGACATTCCTGTCTGAGCAGAGTGAACAGGCAGGAAAAGACTCGGTAGAAAAGGTAGGTCAGACATTCCTGTCTGAACACGAACAGGCAGGAAAAAACTCGGTAGAAAAGGTAGGTCAGACATTCCTGTCTGAGCAGAGTGAACAGGCAGGAAAAGACTCGGTAGAAAAGGTAGGTCAGACATTCCTGTCTGACCAGGAACAGGCAAGAATGCCTGTTCTGCCAACCTCACCTTCGCCGTCTGAAAAAACCGTCCGCGTATGGATAAACAAAGAACAATATTTCGATAACATTCCGGAAGAAGTCTGGAATTTTTGCATAGGCGGTTATCAAGTTCTCGACCACTGGCTGAAAGCCCGCAAAGGCCGCAGACTGAACAACGAAGACATAACCACCTTCCACCGCATAGTCTCCATCCTCGACTTCACGATAAAACATATGGCGAGGATAGAGGAGGTTGCGGGCAGGGAGGTGTAAGGAGGAGAAGATGGCAAATGAAATTAATTATGAAGAAGAGAGAAGTAAATCTACAGATGCGATAGTAAATTCAACTGCGGATAAGATAGTTATTGTAGCTGGGCCGGGGACTGGAAAGACTTACACTTTCATAGAATTTCTCAAAAAAAGGAGCGGGGATAATTTAGCCCTGACCTTTATTAACAACCTTGCTAATGACCTTAAAAGTAGGCTTGATGGTTTAGCTGAATCGCATACTTTTCACTCATTCTGCAAAAGCCTTTTACATAAGTTAGATATAGACGGCTTATCAAGGGATTTTGAAGTATATCCAGATTTAGATAGAATAATACGAAGTGACGCCTGCTTTATTGGTAAAGATTATAAGGCCTTTATAAATGCCTTCAGAACTTTAGAAGAGCACAACGGAATCATAGATTTTTTCATAGGGAGAAGCAATTACTATGATACTGTTTCATTTGACGACTATGTCTATAGAGTTTTTTCACATTTTAGAGAAAACCACGATTCGCTCCCTTCTTTCGATAATATCGTAATAGATGAATACCAAGATTTCCATAGATTAGAAGTCGAGTTTATAAAACTACTTGCTTCGAAAAGCAAAGTCCTAATCGTTGGCGACGATGACCAAGCATTATATGAGAACATAAGAAAATCTTCGCCTGATTTTATCAGAGAGTTAAATGAAGACAGTTCTTACGAGAAACATCAATTACCATTTTGCAGTCGTTGCCCAGAAGTTATCGTCGGTGCGGTTAATGATGTTATTAAATGCTCTGTTAGATTGGGGTACTTTAAAAATAGGATTGAGAAAGATTATCACTGCTATCTTCCTGATAAGAAAGAAGATTCGGAGAGATTCCCTCAAATAGAGGATGTTTATTGCACAGTTCAGACGAAAGAAAAATGCCCCTACATACCAAAATATATCGAGGCAGAAATATTAAAAATAGAAGAAAGAGATTTTACTGAAGCCAAAGAAGAAGGATATTACCCAATTCTAGTAATTGGGCCTAGTCAGTATTTAAAACAAGTGCAATATTATTTCGATTCTAAAGAGGGTTTTAAGATTAATTACAAAGAAAATATAAAAGCTAATTATCTTTTAGATGGTTATCGTTTCTTAATAAAAGACAATGATTCGAATATTGGTTGGCGTTTAGTAATTGAAGATGATAATTGCGATAATATGAATGACTTAATTCAAGAAATCACAGACGATAAAAGACCTTTAGTTGAAGTGCTAGATCAAACCTACAAAGATAGACATTTACGAATTATCAATATCATAAAAAAGTTGTTTACTGGCGAAACATTAACAGAACATGATACTACATCGTTAGAAAATGCAGTTGAATTAAATGTCGACGAGATAAAAGAATACTACGCTATAGAAGATGAAGATGGCGATGATAACTGTGATGAGGACTTAATCAAACTAAAACTAACTACATTTGTTGGTGCGAAAGGCCTTTCAGCAGGTTTCGTCTTCGTAATTGGCTTCAACAACGGAGATTTGCCAAGAGACAAAAATAGCATAGACGATTTGGAGATAAAAGAATTTATTGTAGCACTTAGTAGAACGAGGAAAAAGTGTTTTTTGATTTCGAATGGTCGTTTTGGGGGCAAAAAAACCGGAGGTAAATCTTGCTTTATTAATGCAATAAATCCTCCAAGATTAAATAAAATAGAAGTAAATAAAAATTGGAGACCTAAATGAAACGCACCCATTCATCATCGGCGCAGTGTAAGGATTGGGTTCGGGAGAAGCGGACGATGGTAGAACAGGCATTCTTGCCTGTTCGAGCGCATAACGGACAGACAGGAATGTCTGTCCTACCGGTAAATTAAAATGTCAAAAGAAAAATACGTAATGGATGCGCCGAATTTCAAGGACTGGATTAAATCCGGGCGCGTCGTTATGAAAGAGTTCGTCGGGAAATCCGGGAAATCGTTCCTCGGCTTCTGGTTCGAGGATAAATCTTTCGCCCTATTCCAAAAAACATGGGCAAAAGACCCGTTCTCGCACTCCTTTATCCCGAAAACCCTTGCGAAAAGGTTCCTCGTCAACGAACTTGAAATCGAAATCGATAAAAAGGATTACGCAAAACTGACCACATATCAGATAGCATGGATGATCCTAAAAGGCGAATTAAAAAGTAAAAGAAGCTAAATCGACCGGAGTCGAATAGATGATTTTAGGGGGTTAATCACCGGGTCGCATAGGGGGAAATAACATAGACCTATACTCCCATAATTCCCGAAATAAACAACTTTTTACTTAGCCAACACCGCCTTCCTAACCATCTCAACTTCCCCGTCGACGCGCAATTTTATAAGGTAAATCCCATCTGGGCTTTCTCTTCCCAATTCGTTCCTTCCGTCCCAGATATAGGTATGTTCCCCAGCCGGCGTTTGCCCGGATGCAATCGAGGCGACATACCGCCCGGAAATATCGAATATCTCGACGTCCATTACAGCCGGTTCCGGCAGAAGGACGGTTATGGACGTCGACGAATTAAAGGGATTCGGGACGTTCTGAAGAAGCGCTATTTCCCCCGGTGTTTTAGGATTATCGGCAACGCCGACTGATGGCCCCAAATGGAAACACCAGGGCAATTGATACCAGCTATTCACATCGAGAGTATCCGAGACGGACATAACCCGCCAGTAATACGTCGTCAAAGAGAGCGAGTCAGCCGCTGTAACCAGATAAAACGTATCCGGGATACCCGCGCGTTCAATCAAACCGTCCGTAAAGGCGGAGTTTAAGGCCATCTGGAGCGTATATGTCCCGTTCGTTCCGGTGGATTTGCTCCAGAAAAGATTGAACGGTAACGAGACCGTATCGTCGTCTTCTGGGGAGATGAGAGTCGGTTTCGGATAGAGAATCGTATGAGGCTCGTTCGTCCAGCCGAGGAAATTCACGGCTCCGGCGCCCACGCTATCCTCTTCATCGAATATATTCGCTTCTATAGTCGGTTCCGAGGTCGCTCCCCAATAGTTGTATGTGGCGTCGAGGTCGTTCCCTGAAGCGTTTTTCAAACCGAATTCGGTATTATCGTAAATATCGTTCACCTGGGCGAAACTCCCCGCGATTATTGGATGCGAGTCCCCCTCGACGAGAATACCGATATTGTTATCGTGGATTTCGTTGCTACCTATAAGCGAGGAGAAACCGTCCGAACAATGGACGCCGCACAAGTCGTTGCCATATATATAATTATTCGTAATCTCCGGCGAACAGGAAGCGCCGGAATATATCCCATCGCAATCATTATACCTTATACTATTGCCGGTTATAACCGGCGAAGAAGAAGACAGGCAAACGATTCCAGAAACGTCGTTATACGAACTCGAATTGCCGGATAACGTGGGCGAAGAATCGACGCATTTGATTCCCGAACTGTCCGACCAAAAAATTGAGTTATTCGCGATAGTTACGGATTCGGGGCAATCGACGCAGGTTAAAGCGTTACCCGTAGTATAGTATATATAGCTATATCGAATCTCGTCGGCGCATTGGTTAGTGCAGTGGATTCCGCCGGTGCTGTAATAAATATCGCAATTGTATATCCTGCTTGTTGAGATATGAGAGGGTGGGTCGAGTCGAATCCAACCCCACATCCCCTTTTCGGGGCTGGACGAGTTCGGTTTAAAAGAGGAGTTTTCGGCTTCGAGTTTGCCGAAAACGATAATATCGCACTTATCCTCTATCCCTTTCGTCCCGCTTAACGTATCCCAAACACAGATAGTGTCGAAGAAAACCCTCGTATTTGAAGGTATTATTACGCTATCGCCTTCAGGAATAAATATATCCCCGTTGACATAGACGGTCTTTTCTCCCGGCCAGTCGTCGTCAGTAGTAACTCCGTGGATAATCGGCGGGTTGCCGATTCTTTGGGCGTAAGTATCCCAATCGTAGTAATCCGACCTATGGTCTTGCCAAACGACAATCGCACCTGAATCCCCATCCAAGACGATATTCGTCGTACTATAGTATCGGCCGTAGTCGGTGTCATAGTAGAAATACTGGTTATCGGCACTGGTCGTGACAGAAATTCCGTTCTCTGTCCACGAAGCTGCGCCGGATGAGTCGATTTCCTGCACGTATATATCGCTGTGCGACCCGTTCCGATAATCCCACCATGTCAGAATAGCGCCACCTCTATTATTACTCGCAATTTGGGGACGCCATTGTTCGCTACCGGAAAGGGAGCAAACTGCAACACCGTTAGTTGGCCATAATATCAACCCGTCAGCGGATACCCTTTGGGCGTAAATATCCCAATCCCCGCTTCTTTCATCTTCTATTGCTATTATCGCGCCGTTGCACCCGTCCGATATTATCCCGAAAGGATTTTGGTCGCGAGTCCCGGAAGAAAGCGTTATGCCGTTATACGTCCATAAAACCGACCCACTATTATCTATTCTCTGGGCGTAGACGTCGTGATTGCCTCCTCTGGCGTCTTCCCACGTGATTATGGCGCCACCGAAACCATCGGAGGTTGCGTAAACCCTCATTTGGTCGCCGGTTGCCGTGCATATCGGCGCGCCGTTGATAGTCCACTCAACAATACCTCCGCCATTAATATGTTGCGCATACACGTCGAAGTTACCTGACCGCCAATCTATCCAATAGATTATTGCGCCGTCCAATCCGTCTGAAATTAGACCGATTTGCCAGGCGTTTTCCGAAGCGTGCCGGATAAGCACTCCTTGCGAATCCCATAGAATCGTCCCGTCGGAAGCCACCCTTTGCGTATATATGTCCCACCCGCCGTCTCTGCTGTCTTTCCAGATAATTATTGCCCCGCCGAGATTATCGCCGATTATTCGAGGTTTTTGTTGAGAACCGCTGGTATCGCAAATAACGATGCCGGTTCCCCATAGAAGGATTCCATCGGAAGATATATGTTGAGCGATAATCTTCGTTCCGTCTTCATCCCACACAACAATAGCACCACCGCTTCCGTCGGAACAAATTGTCGGCCTTTCCTCCGGCGGCCCCGTACCGGTCAGTCCGAGGCGAACGCCGTTAGTTAACCAAACCGGATTGCCGTATCTATCCAGTTTTTGGGCGTATATCCTGTCCCCCGACCTTCTGTCCTGCCAGGTTATCACTACTCCTCCTGAATCGCTTGCGGCGGCGGTCGGTCTGAATTGGTCGGACGTGAATTTACAGACTTCGACGCCGCTATAATCCCATAGGCGTTCGACGGCGTTCACTGAAACCGACGCCGATATTATGACTATAAGAAAAATGCAATTAAGATATCCAAAGGTTTTCGATAGCATATTATTCCCCCAGTTGTTCCATCAATCTTCTTTGCTCTTCGATACGCTGTCTGCAATAGGCGATTTCGGTCTGAATCGAGTTTTTCGGATTCAAGGAATAGGCCGTAGTTAATCGCTCTATAGCTATCTCATAATCCCCCGTGCACTCGTAAGCCATTCCGAGGTCGTAATGGGCTTTCCACGACCCCGGATTTTCCTTTACCGCTCTTTGGAAGTAACTTATCGCATTGTCCCAGTTGCCGACCTTCGCCATATTGACACCCATTTGTAAATCCGGGATGTCCCCGTCGCTTAAGAAGGACATTTTTACGTAGACGGTATAGGGGGCTATCATCTTTACGAACTGCTTTACGATGTCCTCTCTACATCCCCTGTAGAGCGACGTTTTATCTATCTCAGCAGGTTTAGAATTGGTCGCCGTTGTTTGCGCGCTATATCCAGCCTCGAACTGTTTGGTCGCAAGAATTCTTCCCGTTTGCACGTCGATGACCTTGAGGTTGATGACGAGCTTGGCTAACCCTTTTCGCCAATAGATCCTATAATTTGTGCCGTCTTTACGTTTTCGGTCGTCGTATGTGACTTCTTCATTATAAGAATGGTCGGAGACTCTACCGACGACAAGGGCCGCGGCACCGATTATATCGCCGAGTTTAGCGGACTCTTTGGGGTTGGCTATTCCCGTCCAGGTCAGACCTTGTTCGGACAGAATTGAATTGAGATTCTGGCGGTCGAGCACTTCGTAACGTTCCGTGTTGAAAAGGGCGGTGGTGAGTTCGTCGGCGAAGTCGAGACCCATAAAACCAGAAATCTCTCCCACGGCGATTTTCTCGATTCCTTTCAAGTTGATTTCGGCAGGTTTGACGATGGGAACCCTTATCGCCGTCGTCCCGCAACCGATAAGAACGAGAAGTAAAATGATTGAGAATAGGACGAAAAACCTCCTGATGGACATAAGACCCTCCTTTTTTAGGTTAAGGCTATCCTGAATAGTAAAATATAGCGTGTGGATTATATGTCAAGCTAAAAATAAGCCCTCACCTTATTTACTTCTCGTTCTCATAGCGTAGATTTTATGCAAAGGAGAGGATTATGACATCGAAAGAACAGGATTTTCTGAAGATACTGGGCGAGAGGATAAGGGGATTCAGGAACGGAAAGGGAATGACGCAGGCTCGACTGGCCGACGAAGCGGGACTTCACACGGTTTCG
>Ga0180301_10002761_pt1 | contig 13802 bp, 16 predicted proteins | sample GuaBasSediGuay16_FD_121797 | JGI IMG/M metagenome (GOLD analysis project Ga0180301, IMG submission 121797) | Subseafloor sediment microbial communities from Guaymas Basin, Gulf of California, Mexico - Guay16, Core 4569-2, 12-15 cm | ecosystem: Environmental > Aquatic > Marine > Hydrothermal...
CTAGTGAAGAAGATAAAATCCGCTGTGCTCCCACGTCGCGTTTCCTGAAGGAGAACAAAGTGGATATTCCAATTTTAGAAAGAGGGCTCTTTGTCGTGGGTCCATTAGCTACGATGTTGACTAGATATGAAATTAGGGATTTCCCAGCTATTGCCTTATTACCTTATGCCAACCCAGCAAGGCCAGACCCCCTCGCAGCTTCCGTTGCCGTTGACTACCTAAATAAGGTGTTTAACTTATCAATCGATGTAACTCAGTTAATAAAGGATGCGCAGAAAATTGAAGCCGAAATACAGGAAATAGCCCGTCGCCGTCAAGAAAGGGTTAAATCAGAGCATCGTGCTATGTACATTTAATCTCTTAATTATAACCTTTCCTTTCTTAATTGACTCTAGTATCGATTCTAAGTCCTTTTCAGCGCATATTTCATTATATACAGCTCCAACTTGCTCTATTTTATGCGCATCACTGCCAGCTACACCTGTCTTAGCTAATATTGTGGCCGCTTCTCTTGCCTTTTTATTAAACTTGCTAGCTGTTCTTGCGTTTAAGATTTCAAGAGCTGTTAACTTGTTAAGTGAAAAGCATAAGTCGCCTAGGCTATTCCTACGGTCATCGAATGGATGAGGGGCTATGGTCACGTATCCTTTATCGCTTACTTCATCTACTATTTCCGCGGCATTTCCACGTGTTGGCAAGTCATCATTGAAGCCTAGCACTATTAAATCTCCTTGAGGTGTAGATATCTCAACACCCGGGATGATTATGATATCTAAATGAGAAGCCATATTCATGGCTTTCCTTAGCGCAGCTGTCGTATTATGATCTGTTATAGCCACAACATCTAGGCCGATTTGCTTAAGCTTTGTCAGTAGCATAGATAGCGTTATAGTACTATCCATTGAGTGTACCGTGTGAACATGTAGGTCTGCCTTTAAAGCCATAATATCTCTACCCTATTTCCTCCTTTTTTCTTAGCCTTAGTAAGGTTCTTTCTGCATAAGCGGTACATTGGGTCTTGAAAGCTTGGTCTTGTGTAAACTCCTCTACGTAGCGATGTAGCGTTTCGAACGAATACTACGCTAATGCTTATTGTTACATAACTTTCCGTTTTTAAACCTTCTTCTTTAATTTTGAACCTAATATCTTCAAGCACATTTAATAATTCATCTTCATCAACATCTGGAAAGTCCAATAAGGCTTCTTCTGTCCCGCGTACTTTATCAGGACCTTTAACTACAACGCCAAAGAACCTCTAACCAGTTGTTCAATTAAATCCGTCAATAAGGCAGTGATCGGATTTGGACTATGCTCGTTCCACCCCATTAACTTAATTATTTGTTCAAAATTATCTAAATCCATTAACACTATAGCGCGTACCAAGAATTTCAGCCACACTATTCGGTATTTGCACGTAGTCTCTACAATATATGATGTTAGCTTTAATCGACTTATTCTTGCAAATATCAAGCATTTTTTGTGCGATGTCTACCGTTTCATCTATTGAAGCTATAATAACCTCCGTATATGCATTTAGGGTCTTACTTGCATACTCTTCAAATAACTGTATCATATGCTCTGCTGCTTCTTGGTAACTACACGAGTTTTCAAATTGAGATAATGGGAAGGTTTCATCTAATTCAATAGGGGTTAAGCCAAAAACGGGGTTGTAGAAGATTAGGTGTGCTTTTTGTTTTGCTACTTTCTTAATGAGCTTTTTAACAATCCTATCTTTATGATATGGTTTTTCATGTGGTTCTGGGAGAAGTACTGCTATATTGTATTGTGGTGGTTTTCTGTATCTGGTTAAAAACCTTTTTACATGTCTAGTGACTTCTGGTCTAATGAGCGAGGTTTTATCATATATAAAAATCCCCTTTTCCTTACCCTTTGTAACCGGGTCATGCTTCTCTAAGTAGTCCCTATGTTTTTCAAGTGCCTTAAATGCTTGGAAAAGCTTTGGATGTGCCCTACACCTTGTTTCAACATGCTCCCATAACCTTCCTTCAGCTATGCTTTGCTTTATGAGCCTTATTTCTTGAGCAATGACATATAAGTTATGTAAAGATAGAAATCTTTCCCTCTCTTCTTTACTCAGTTCTTTTAATTCATTAGCATTGATTTTTGAGCATATGGGGCAATTACACGGTAATTCACTTAAATTTTCTAATCTATAAGTCCAATGCGGAGTTATGTACCTCCCATCTCGTGCAAATAGCACATATGATGCGGAATCGAACAGGTCACAACCTAAAGCTACAGCAAGTGCTAGCATTGAGGGATGCCCTGCTCCAAATAGGTGTAGCGGTCTATTTGCTGGCATGTTTGCCTTAGCGGTTATTATCATATCGACTAAAGCCGCATATTCGTAGTTTTCCATTAGCTGGACGGGACTTCCTAATGCGTGAATGTGATAATCAAGCTTACTCATCTCCCTAGAAGCGTAAGCTATGAGGTCGCTGTGCAATCCTCCTTGTATCGGACCGACCCATAAAATACCCTTAGAATTATCTCTGATATTTAGACATGCTCTTGCTCTTTCAAGAGTCTCTTCAACAGTTTTTAATGCCTTCTCCCTATCTCTTGTAATTCCTGTAGGCACGTCAAGTATAACTGCTATATCGGAGGAGATTTCTTCTTGAAACTTTACGATCTCATTAGGATGCACATCGACGCTTCCATATAGCAGTAACTGGTATGCTCCAGAATCCGTCATTATCGGTCCATTAAAGTTTAACATTCTATGTATCTCATTACAACCTAAATCCTTAAAGTGCTTCTTTATAATGTATGCGTTGGTTACTATGGCATCAAATCCGAGTTCCTTGATCTCGCTAGGCTTAACTAATGATTTAAGCGGATTTATTACTGGTAAGACTGTAGGAGTTTGTATAGTGCCGCTTTTTGTATAAAGCTTACCTATTCTGCCACATACGTCTCGTTCAATGATTTCAAAAAATTCGTTACTCACACAAATCTTCACCATTTTTATAAGGCTTTTTCATCCAACTTTTTCAGCACTTTTCTCTAATAGGAATTGTTCAAAGACTCTTTTTACGCGATCCACCATCGGGCCTGTGCCTTCAACACCTTGAGGTGTAACTCTAATCCTGTCCATTACCATTATAACGCCAGCATCTTCGTAAATCTTAACCATATTGGGAAATACCCTTTCAAGCCTTTCAGCTAACCCTCTTAAATCAAATGGGGCTTCTTTCAAGGCGATTTCCGCTACCACATCCCCTCTAATTATTAACCTAATGAAACTTTCCCCGTCATCTCCTTTGGCATCAGCTAGGCATAGGTTAAGGTTACTTGGATCAAAGCCAATTAACTTACCTGAGAATTTCCTGCCTTGAACCGTTATAACTTCTATATTCCTGTCTAGGAATGAGTTAAGCTCACCTACAAATCTCTTTCCAGCTAAGCTCATAGATTCTCCCTTTTGTGCAATATTAATAGGACAAAAGATTTATTTTTATTCTCTCACGCTTTCTCCAAAGCGATGAGTATGTGGACTAAAGCTAAAGTTACGGGCATTGAGAGGTCTGAGATACAAGGCGTTTTGATAGCTAAGCTTGAAAGCGAAGAAGGTTTAAACATCTCACTTGAATACCCATCAAGTCTCTATACGGTAAATGTAGGTGAGGAATTAAATGTCTTTTTAGGTAAAAATGAGCCAAGAAACGTACCCGATGATGCCTTATTAATGTGTGGGCATATCTTTAAAATAATTAGAGAAGAGAAACTATGTACGTTATACATATCAGTCGGGGGTTATCAAGTTAGGTTCAACATACCTTCTTCACTTGAAAGCTGGTTCCACGATCTTAATTACATGGACTTAGTGTACATCGCCTTATCTCGTTCTTCTTAATACTATCAAAGCGTTAAACAGTTTCACTAAACATACTCACTCTCTTCTCGGAACCTTCCCCTTTAAATGGAGCATTAACATTCTAAAAAAATTTGCTAGTCACTTTAAATGAAAATGCTTTACTAAAAATATTTATTTAATAGTTTTTCTCATCGCTTGGTTGACCGACGATGTCTGAAAGAATATGTACTGAATGCGGTGGAAAGATAATTCAGACGTGTCATGGAGAGCTAACCTGTAGTCGTTGTGGTCTAGTCTATGAAAGTCTATCAATGCCCTCCATACGAACTAGCAAATTGTTTTTAGAAACTTCGCTCGAACCCCCTATACAAGTGATATTTTCTCCTCTTGGAAGTTACATTGGCAGAAAAGGAGAAAGCTTACTCAAAGATTCGCAGGGAAGGGTATTGCCGTTAAAAACTCAAATGCTGTTTAAGAGATTAAGGGCATTACAAGACATAGACCCCTATACCCGTCAAACAGCGCTACGGCATAAAGCTCTAAGAATTCTCAACAAAGTTGTGAACCTACTTAACATAGATCAGAGAATAAGAGATCAAGCAATTGATAAATATAAGACTTTTACTAAGAAGGAAGGTTTTTCACGTAACAATATACTAATTATAGCTGCTTGCCTCTTAATAGCCTCTAGAGAAGTCAAAGGAGTTAAGCCTCTAACGCTAAATGAAATATGTGAGGGCTTTAAGCTAGTTGGGCATGATATTCATCCGCGTGTATTATCAAAAACTGTCTTCAAGGTACTAAACGTGATAGGGGCTAAGCCTACTATCATGTCCCCTGAAGACTACGTCGATAAGGTAATTGACAAACTTTGCTCATCTAAGGAAATTGTGAATAGGATACAAGTAAACAGATTAACTGTTCATGAATACTTTAGCGAATTACGTGAGGAGGCTAAGAAACTGCTATGCTCACTTAATGAAAGGCGTAAAATGGGAAAAAACCCATACGCCTTGGCCGTTTCGTCAATATATGCCGCATCGCTGATCACATACAGTAAACGAGAGCTACAGATAAGCATACTAACCCAAAAGCTGCTATCCGAAATCGCCGATGTTGCTGAATATACTATAAGAGAGCATTATTACACACTTTTTAAAGACGAAGTGGAAAAGCTCATAAGCGCTACTAGTCCAATGTGATGAGAAGTTCCCGCATCAAACGTTTCTTAAAATGCTCTGTTTCTACAATTCCCAAGACTTTAGCCAATAACCCATGATCTCTGGTATAAGTTTCCACATCAATAACTTTAATAGTGACTTGAAGCTTTAATCCCCCATCATTGAATATTGTTACTTTGAGATAGCTGTTCAAAAGCATCTCCATAATCTTTTCTAAACCAAGACCCCTTCCCTCTAATGACCTTATCCTTCCCTTCAAGTACACGAACATTAAGTCACATAACTTCTCATCCAAAGCTTTTTCTTTAATTTTCACATAATTTTCAAGAGCTTTCTCAGAGGAAATAATAGAAAGAGCAATAAGCGCCAATAAGACCGCAGATGCGACGAGTAAGAAGCCTTTTTTCATCTCAACATTACTCTTCCTACTTTTCTTCAATGAGCTTCGCATACAAGCATAACCTACTACTTCTGAAGTCTCCGTATTTGCTCATATTCACGATGAGGTTTAATGCCTTACTATTGACTAGTTCATTGAACATCTTCTCATCACATAAAATCCCCTCAGTTATCTCCAGTAACTCTAAAGTCTCCAGCTCGCTATACTCCTCATGACTTAAGTTCGTAGTAGAATGTTGCATTAGGATGGTCAATGTAAGTGATAGGATTATGATTGCAACTAGAGCATCCCATATCATAAACCACATTCCGCTACGCTGCTTTAACAAGGATCTTCACCATCTCAATTAAATTAACGACTTGTTGCTCTAACATGCTAGACACGGTGTAAAACAATAGCATATACAAGATGATTAGGAAGAGCATAGCGTATGGTTCAACACTTCCACGCATACCATCTCCTCCATAGGAGGTAAGATGCTTTGATTTTGAAATACCCTCAGTTGTTCTCTAATTTCAAGCAACGTGCTTTTTATATCGCAGAAAAGCCTAAACGAAGCTGCTCCAAGCATCGAGGATATCAGTAGCCATGCAATTAAGGCAAACTTAAACTCAATACTCCTCATTTGTACTCACTCGTCTTTACTAATTATATAAGGTCAGTGTATGTGACTTAGAAGGCTTTATAAGGCTACGAAGTTTTTAGGAGGAGAATAGTTTTGGAAGACGACGTTTCAATACTACACCGAAAAATAAACTTGCTAGACTTTGCTATTAATACCATGCGCCGTAAAATACTCGAACTCCAAGACAGAGTCTTTGAACTAGAATATGCGGTCGCGTCTTTATCTAAAGCTCTTAACCAGTATGTAGACGGCATGGATGAAGCAAATAGCAGGAGAAACAAGCCATGACCTTCCTCTTGACTTCTGCACATAAAGTAGCTTATCATGCAATCAATGCGCCTTTTTCAGTAGACATGATTGATAAACCTTCTCTCAAACTGAAGTTGTTAGACTTGATCATGGCGGACGTGTCGTTTAAAGATCTCGCAGGGGTTGAGAGCCTTGTTTTTTTGCTAAAAGACGGCTATTGTTTAGTATACGACATTGAAAAGTTAAGGCTAGCTACTGATATTAAAGGGCTCATTGAAAGTTTTCTTAACGATGTACGCGAAAAATTGCCCAGTAAGAGGGCTATCTTGAGAGGTTGTTATAAAAATTGTCCACTACGTTCTTTACTTTCACATGTTAATGAAAGGTGTGCCCGAGCAGCAAACATGGAGTTACTGCGTTTACTCTATGAAGTCACCAAGATTGTATCGAAAAATTCTTCATGTAGCAAATGTGCATTAGCTTCGGATTTCACATCCAATCTTCGCAACTTGTTATCTAACGTCCTTAATACTCAAAGAACTGATTACTCCTTAAAGCTAATACTTAAGAGCCTTATGGAACACATAACAACGTTTGAAGTCATACGCGCATCCTTACAACATCTTTTACTCTACAGCCCCACATACTCCTATAGGTTAAGGAAAGGTCTCATGTGTGTCGCTATACACCAAGGTGACGAGCGCACACTTTATAGAACATTGAACATGCTAAACTTTAACCAACTATTAACAGTAAATGCGGCGCTGCTTTTCATAGCTAAAGAGGAACTTAACAAAAGTAGAGCTCCTCCAATTAAGCTTAAAATATTGCTTGATCGTCGTAAATCGATGGCTAGAGATTTCTTTTATAGTCAAGCTTCTGAGTATAACGAGGATCTGATAGATATCGTAGCATATAGGTCAGTAGGGTTACAAAGCGTTATGCCCCTCCTTCTTGATGAACAGGTTGAAGAGTTTTTCATAGATCGCGTTTTTCAGCCAATATACCTAACTCACAGGGACGTAGGGCCTTGTGATACAAATATAGTTGCTTCAAAGAGAACTCTTGAAGCTATATCCACCCATTTGAAAATAGACTCGGGCTATCAATTTAATAGATCTAACCCTACTTTAAGGGCAACGATTACAACGAGCGACTTTTTAATAAGGGTTAGTGCAGAAAGCCCTCCTTTAACGCTGGAAAGCGAGGCTTTTTCGATTAGAAAGCTTAGTTTAAAGCCGTTTTCAATCGTTAAGCTGATTAAGCTTAATACCATAACCGTTGAAGCAGCAGCTTATCTCATCTTCAACTTGCTTAGGAGAAGAAGTTTCACGATTTTTGGCGAAAGCGGCTCAGGTAAGACTACCTTAGCTATAGCACTTGACCTATTAACACCGCCTAAGTGGAGAAAGATATGTATCGAGTCTGAAATAGCGGAGAACGTTGATCAATCTACGTATTTTAATAAGCATCAGCTTAGAATAGTGTTACCAGCAGGCATAAGCTCGCGCTTAAGAGAGAGAGTGTTGACGAGTATTTTACATAAATCTCCAAGTTACGTTTTCATGGGGGAAGTGTTAGATTCCGTCGATGTATACTTTATCCTCTTAGCCGCGAATGCAGGTATAAAAAGCATACATACGTGTCATGCTGAGTCAATACACCAGCTGATTTCTAGGTGGTGTTTTCAGTATAAGAATGACATAAGAAGCTTGTTAAACCTAGACATCTTTATACTGATGCGAAAAACTTACGATAATAAGCGTATCCAAAGAAAGTTAGTATCAATATTTGAAGTAAGGCCGTATAGAGAGGTGCGGGATGTACAGAGAGATCCTAACTCCCTTTTCGTAGAGGTTTTTTCATTAGAAAGTGGGAAAGGACTTAAGAGGGAGCGTCCTTTCAACGAAATACCGTCCTTTATTAAAGCTAAGGAGCAAGAAGGCATAAGCTGGGTTGAACTAGTGGATGAGCTACGCTGCTATGAAGAGCTGTTATTAAGCTTGCTAGAAAGAGATGTTGAAGACCCAGTAGATGTCACGTTTACTTTTTATCAACTTTTTAACTATTTAGGGAAAAGCTAATGCGCATTAGCTTCTCAATTAATAAGCATAAAAACATCAGGTTTGCTAAGAAGGCCTTTAGATTTAAAATTAACAGAACTAAGGCTAAAGTCAAAATTGTTTGTCTCATCACGCCACTACTATTGGTTATGCTAATAGCAAAGATGGTACTACCATTGATAATAGTGCTCTCATTATATTTCGCTCTAAACTTACTTAAAAAACTCAATAAAGCAGTATATGATAAGTTAAAGTCAATAGAACATAGCCGGAATAGTTACTTAAGGTTGCTACATTACGCACTGGCAAAGGCAGCTTTTAAACACCCTGTGGTAGCTCTTTATGCAATTAGGGCTTATGAGAAGTTTAATGACAAGTTATCATTAAGGTTAATACGGAAAGCATTGTCAGGATATTGGTTATCAACGCATGATGTTTTAAAAAACATGTCTAACTTGAGGCATGACGGTGATGTTTTAGTATTATCCAACCAACCCCCTCTTGAGAAAGCTAAGTTGTGCTACTTAAACTTGTTATCGTTGACAGTAGAACACTTAGAAACTTTTGGTTCAGTAATTATAGCCTTGACGGCTATGTTACCAATACCTATTCTTATAGTGTCATTTTTCTACGACATTGCCTCTTCATGGTTTTTCATGTTACTGCCTCTACTCTACACATTTCTTCAGCTAATTCTTTTAATTCTCTTAAGAACATATGGTGGTTAGGTCATGTCGATTAGTGAATCGCTAAATAAGCAGGCGTCAATAATAGGCTTAGTTAATGCATCAATTTTCTTCATATGTTCCTACGAAATTATAGGAAATTGGTCATTAAGTAGTCTGCTTTCCCTTTTGTCATTTATAGTAATTATGACATTGTTACAGTTAGCTGAGAAGTGGAAAATAACCTATGAAATGCCGAAACTTAACGAAGAGGTTAAGCAGATAATTCACATATACGCCTCACGTAATGATATGTCTCCTGAACTCGCCTTAATAAAAGCCTATATTGATAGTAACAACAAAGCCTTAAGTGAAGTGTTTTTGTCCATAAGTCGCGGTTCATCAGTTAAGAGGTCATTACTTAAGCTTAATCACTTAAATAACTTTAACGAAATCATATTGAGATCTCTATTCCAGTTAGCTGAAGTAGATGTTAAGCTAGCTTCGCAATATGCGAAGAAGATAGCAGCTTTTCAAAAAGAGCTAGACAAACTAGCGTCGCGTTTACATGAAAAGGTCAGGCTAATATCATATCGCCTTAAAATGTTATCAGTAATTTCATCATCATGCCTAGCCTTAATAGCGTTTATTTCTCCGTTGATTAAATCGCTGGGAATATTGATAAGTAGCCCATCAAGTTTCTTGAGCGTAATTGTGAGTGGTAATACAGTAACTAATTATTTTGCCGACCCTCTATCTCCTTCTACGTTGATAGCCTTGCTCTTATCCATTAACCTTACTGCACTATCTTCGCGAATGCTTGATCCATCTCAAACGCTGATGAATTCCCTAAGGTCAGCATTAACATTCTCCCTCACTTTTGCTCTCCTGCATTTCATCATCCTAATTGCTACGTAAAGTTGGGTTTATATACTTCTTACAGTGAAGTGGGGGCTAACTTGAGGATCATTAAGAAGTTGAAAATTGTAATCACTTCTCTAGTTAGATGTAAGCTTGGTTCTCCGTTAGTCGAAGAAGGATTATTGTTAGGGCTAGCTGTAATAACGTTGTCTGTGATAATGTCGATGATTGCTGGTTTACTGGCTGGTGTTGAAAAAGCCTTTAACACAAGTTTCGCTAGCTTTAACGCAATGGCTCAACAAGTCCAAGATGCCTGGGAGAAGGTGCTTAAGTTCTTTGGCTTCGGCTAAGCCTTTTTTGAAAAAAGAGGAGAAAAACCCTATTACCAACCTTTTAGCACCATCCATAATCTTAGCGACGATAATATTTCTTGCATTCGGTTCAACACTTATTCAAATCTTCAATAATTTAACGCATGCTTTCTCTCAGATCGTAGCAATAGGCGAAAAAAGCACTGTCTCATTAACTTATGGTTTGCTTCTTCTTACCATAGTTGCAGCCTTAATCTTCATGTCTATACGCATTTTACAGAGCATAAGCTTATCAAAGTTCAAAATCGTTAAATTAGCAGATAAAGATACTGCGGTGTTATCAGACGGTAAGAAGTACTATGGATTTAAAGCTTTCCTTGTGACGTCCCCTTCAAAATCTTCACAGAATTCAAGTACAAGCTTAAGTTCTAACAATATAAACAACTTCCTTAAGGCGTTGCAGAGAAAAGGCGTGCCAATAACATACGTTGCTCTTACGGTACCAATTAGCGAAAACTATACTCACCAACAAATGATAAACAGCCTCTTATTAGCCACTTGGTCAAAAGATAACCACGAGGAAGAAGCTGTCAATAAAGTTAAGCTTTTCGCCGAGCAGGTAGAAGCTATAGCCTATGCCACATTATCAGGCTTAATACTTAAGCGGCTTAAAGGATCCTCGCTTTTGAAGATCTCATACATGCCAGTATCAATCCTACCAACATCACGAGAGCTATTCCATGAAATTAGGCAAGTTGCCTTAGGCTTAGATTTTGGCGAATTAATCAGCTTTGACGTACCAGCCCCTTCAGCGTCAAGAGAGGCACCTTATGATCTATTTTCTCCCCCCAAGGGTCTTGATCCACTAGGTGTATCAATAGGATGGTATATAGGAGGAGGAAGAACTTCGGCGGTCAAAATACCCTTAAGTGACTTTGATAAACATGTTGTCATTGTAGGTGCGACGGGTTCAGGAAAGTCTACGACTGCTATAACGCTTTCAATTTTGCTAAGAAAGCTCGGGATAGATGTCTTAATACTAGATTGGCACGGAGAACATAGAGAATCTGTCTTAAAGAATGGAGGTGTTGTTTATACTCCTGGAGGGTCTCTATATCCAATCGCAATAAATCCCTTAGACGCCTCTCCCTCAGTTAACATTAATGAACATATTGAAACCATAACGAACATGTTCACAGAAATCTTCTCGTTTACACCGGCTCAAAGCTTCATGTTTAGAGAAGCTCTAAAAAATGCGTATGCTTCATCCTTTGAGAGACCGCCAACAATATCAGATTTAGTTCAACACATAGGCTTGATGCCGATAAGGTCAAGCTGGGATCATGAAACTAAGATGGCCCTCCTAAGAAGACTCAAAATACTAACTGAAGGAACGGCAGGCGAAGCTATGAATAAGCAATCCTCTATACCAATAACCCACTTATTGAGCGGCTTCGTATCTATAGAACTATCGCATATAAACGATCTAACAGCTAGACAAATCTTGGCATCATTTATACTCAGGTCGCTATATGTCATTAGATCTAAGAATCCCCCAAGTAGATTACAGCACGTAACGGTAATAGAGGAAGCTAAGAACTTAATGCCAAGCAATGCGCAAATAAGCGGTCAAGTAGTTATTGAACATTTAATTAACGAGATGAGAAAGTTCGGAGAGTGCATAGTAATTGTAACACAATCCCCTGCTACAATTTCAAAAGACATTATACGTAATGCTGGCATAAAAATAATACACGCGCTTAGAAGCGGTGAAGACATAAGAGTGATACGCGACTCCTTAAGCCTTACTGAAGAACAACTACAAATACTACCTAAGCTTCAAGTGGGAGAAGCCATAGTATCTTATCCAAGTTCTCCAACGCCAACTATCGTCAAGATAAGGTCATTAAAAGATTTGTGAAATCGGATTAAAGCTTGTACCACCTAAAGTAAAATCCTTTTCCTAAAATCTTCATCTTCTTCAATAACCTTAAGCCAATTAACGCTGCCTGGCTTAAACTTATCGTTTTTCCCACTTAAGGCCTCTAAAACAAGCTTAGAAGCTTCATCTTCATTAAGGCCCGTCACATCCACTTCTTTGACGATCTTCTCACCATATTTTTCAACGGCCCTAATTAGGCACACATCTAGTAGTTCAGCTTCTACGTTTTCCTTAATCTTCTTCTCCACCCACCTTTTCTTAACAAGCCTGTCAAAAAGTTCCTTAGGATTTAACCTTAACACTATGACGCATTTTAAAAGTTTCTTAGGAACAATATCTGCGAAATGCCCATCAAGAAGCAATTCTCTTCCCTGCTTGCTAACCTGTTCGATAAGCTTAAGAAGTTCTTCTCGAAGCTTATCTTCATCAATTACGAAGGTCTGCCTATTTTCATCTCTCTCAACAACTAGTCCTTTCTCGATAGCGAACTCGCTGATGTCAACATGGACCATATCCAGTTGCTGAGAGAGCCTTCTAGCTATAGAAGTCTTACCAACGCCAGGAGTTCCGGTTAATAAGATAACATTACGGTCTTTCAACACTAATCTCACAAAAAGATAGTAAGAAAGAAGGTCAAAAATTAAAAGTTTTCAGAAGCTTAGTCGCTTTCGCTCTTCTCTCCTTCTTCAGAAGGCTTTTCAGGCGTCTTCGTCTTCGTCTCGAGCTTTGATGCGGCGATAACGTCGTCTATCCTCAAGATCATTGCAGCAACTTCAGTTGCTGACTTAATTGCTTGAACCTTAACTGCTAATGGCTCTACAATGCCCTCTTCTAAGGTATTTGTCACCTTCCCCTTGAATATATTTAAGCCAACCCACGTCTCGCCGTGCTCAAGCCTTGCGCGCATTTCCACTAAGATGTCAATTGGGTCTAAACCTGCGTTTTCAGCTAAGGTTCTTGGTATACTTTCCAATGCATCAGCAAAAGCCTCAATTGCAAGCTGCTCTCTGCCACCGACGCTTGCACCGTATTCTCTTAAGTATTTTGCCGCAAGTATTTCTGCTGCTCCACCGCCTGCAACCATCCTACCATCTTCGACGACATCCGAGACAACGCATAAGGCATCATGTAACGTCCTTTCAGCTTCGTCAACGACCCTTTCAAGACCGCCACGTATTAGTATGCTGACAGCTTTGGGGTTCTTGCACCCTTCAACAAAGACCATCTTTTCGTCAGCTATCTTCCTTTCTTCAACAAGCTGCGCTTCTCCTAAATCATTGGAGGTCAAGTCTTCGAGGTTGGTTACGATTCTACCTCCAGTAGCCCTAGCCAACTTCTCCATATCAGACTTCTTAACTCTCCTTGCTGCCATTATACCTTCTTTAGCTAAGAAGTGTTGAGCCATGTCGTCAATTCCTTTCTGGCAAAAGACAACGTTTGCCCCCACAGACTTTATCTTATTCACCATGTTCTTTAACATTCGCTCCTCCTCTTCGAGAAAAGCTTTCATTTGTGCAGGATCATGAATTCTGATCTCAGCATCGATCTCAGTTTTCTCGACTTCCAATGGACAATCTAGTAAGGCTATCTTAGCATTTTCAACACGCTTAGGCATCCCTGGATGCACAACTTCTTTGTCTACGACAACGCCAAAGATTAGCTGCGTA
>Ga0180301_10002762_pt1 | contig 13800 bp, 11 predicted proteins | sample GuaBasSediGuay16_FD_121797 | JGI IMG/M metagenome (GOLD analysis project Ga0180301, IMG submission 121797) | Subseafloor sediment microbial communities from Guaymas Basin, Gulf of California, Mexico - Guay16, Core 4569-2, 12-15 cm | ecosystem: Environmental > Aquatic > Marine > Hydrothermal...
ATCCATGGAGAATCAAAATCCCAGTTTTAATTAAAGTTCCTTGGCTTATAATAGAACCGGAAGAAAAAGAGCCTTCCGAAGACCTTAAAAAAGAGTTAATTGCTGTTAGAAGGGAATTTGCAGAGCGAAGAAAAGAAAAAGCAAAACTCAAACAGGCTATCAAAAATTTAAAACTAAAAAGGAGAATTTAGATAAGCGCCTTAAGATTTCCTACGATGAATTCAAATACGTATAAAGACTCCTGAAGTTTTTAAATGATGAGTTCTCAGAGCACGTTTTGGCGAAAAATTAACTGCTTCAGTACAGCCTAATAAAATAAATTCTATAATATTATCTTGGGCAAAAATATTTACTGCAACTATTTTTGATGCTCTAAAATTTGCTTTCTTATTCTTCTTCTAAGAATTACGCTTTTTTTAACAATTCTCCATTTCTCCAAATATTCATTAGTAAATCTAAGATGATTAATGTGATTTCCTATGATTTTCCTAAGTACATCGATGGAATCGCTCTTACTAGGAAGTGGAATGTCTAATAACCACATTATAAAAGGTGTAACAAAATACGTTGGCAGTCTTTGGGGCCATGAAGCATCAATATGGAGCGAAGGTGCATATAACATAAAGACGCCATCTGGGTGGTGGTCGCTGGTGTCGACTCTAAGATACACTCTGCCATATACTCTGTTCAAAGCAAGAAAGAACCCTTGATCATAGTCTGGACATACTATTACTGGAGGAGCACGGTTTATATACGAACCCCAATATACTTCTTCACGAGGTTTAACCCATTTTATCCCACGAATATCTTTTAGCAGTTCAATAACTCTCTGAACATCTCTCGAACTTTTAACATAAACCCCGTGTGAGTAACGAGTTCCCATAAAAGCTTTAGAGTTAAGTGTGTCTATGCCTACTCTTATTTCTGGAGGCTTACCCTTAAATAGCCTGTATATTTTCTTAAGCGATTTTCTCGCAAGTTTTAGGGACGGACTATAAAGAATTCTTAAAATCGGAAGTATTTTTTTCGACATATACTTATACTCGCGCTTTGTCTGTAATTCGTGATGCTCTCTAATTAATTTCCCAGTTTGTCCTATTTTTACCAACCCATGCCTAAATAGTAGGTCATTAATGCTGATTCTCCATTTATAAAAGGAAAAACCATGGTCAGAGACAATTATTAAGGCATCCGAGTGATTAGTTAATAGTCTAACAATTCTGTCAATTATACTAAAAAGCTCAAGTTCGTGGTAAGTTGTTTTATCAAACAATAGTTCAGGCCTCGCATGAAGATAAAAATCTGGAACATTAAGGTTAACCCAATATAGCCTCCAATCGAGGTCCTCAACTGTCTTTCTAATCAATTCCTCGTAGATACGCATCATTTTTAGAGATTTTTCCATACAACTTAAAGAACTATTTTTTCTAATCTCCTCAGCGGAAAACAGATTTTTAACATATTTTCTCATATGTTGCGGATAATACAATATCTTAGGCGTGAAGAAGAGATGCGTAATTATGTTAGCATGCCTAATGGGTATCAATGGATAATCGGGTATTGGATTAATCATCACGCTACGTATCCCTTTCATAGCTAGCATTTCATGAATCCTTGGATGCATAAGATCAAGAGCTGTAAAGAGTCTTTGCTTAAGGGTTTTCGTATCTACATAATCAAAAGCAAATATACCATGCTTTCCAGGATTTACACCTGTCATTATACTACTCCACGAAGGAGGTGTGGATGGAGGAATCGTTGCTTCTAAAACAGATTTATATGCCTTTTGATTTTGATGAAGACTTTTCGTATAACGCATGGCTCCAGCTTTTAAAATTTTGTTGAAATAACGCCAAGACAATCCATCAAGTCCGATAACAGCAACTTTCTCCAAGCTTTCTTCCTCTTCCATTATAATAACCTCATGCGTTCCGTACTGTGATAACCTTAAATTTCCATCTTAAATGTTTAAAGATTTTGAATACCCCAAAGCGTTCGATGAAAAACAATACAGTTTCACATGTTCGTATTCATCAACGCACATTTAACTCAGTAAATAAAATAATGGTATCCTATGGATAAACTCAAAGCAAATTCGCCACGAAGTTGAGTGGAAATTTTACACTTCCTTTAAATATTACAAAAAAGAACTTAAAAAACATGAATTTAAAAAGCTAATGTTCCAATTTCATACTTAACCTTAACCTTAATATAAGTGTCCCAACTAGAAATAATAGTAGGCGCTCATTAGAATGAGATATGAAAAGACTTCCTTCGCCCAATGCAGAGTTTTTCGCAAGGAAATAGAAGCTTCTTAGGTACAATTCTTTTTCACCCTTAATCACCCGAGAAATTAGGGGGATCGTGAATGAAGATAATAGTATCAACTCATGCTTGGCTTCCTGTTGGTGGCGGTAGGTTTGTTATGGCTAAAGCGGCTGAAACATTCTTAAATGCTGGCTTTAACGTATACATTACTTCAACTTTTAAGTTTTGCAGACAAGAGTTTCTTAAACTGTATAATGTGGACTTAAGTAACGTTAAACATTATTCTCTCCCCCTTGAAATGCCTAAATTCTTCGGCTTATACCAAAGACTGATTTCGAGCATACCATTAAGAAAAGCTATTAAAAAGGAGAAACCTGACTTCGTCTTTACAGATAATGAGCTATACAAGCCAATCCTGGGGCTTAAGAAAAAGTACGGCTTCAAACTTGTGGAATACATCCATTTCCCATTTAAACTTATCCAACTCATTTTTTCTTCACCTTTCAAAGCAACAAAGATTTTTTCCGAAGACATTAGATCTGCGATTGAAACTTATATCAAAGATACTGAGCTTTATCATAAGAAGTATGAAAAAGGCCTATGGAGGCTATACTTTAATATTTGGTTGAAGTTCTATAGGATAATTGCTAGAGATAACCCGTTTTATAGTGACGACCTAGTGATTGTTAACTCAAAATATATCGCTAGATTAGTGAAACTACTATGGCACCGAGAACCAACAGTCATATACCCTCCTGTTAAGATTAGTGATCTTGCCTTAAATGCTAATAACCAGTTTGAAGATAGAGATGACGCGGTTGTAATGCTAGGAAGGATAACTCCTGAGAAGAATTTTGAAACCGTGGTAGAAGCAGTTGCCAAAAGCAAATATAAGCCTAAACTTAGGATCATTGGTGGAATAACAGTTGCTAACTATCCTTATCTTGAGAGGCTTAAAAATTTGTGCAAAAAAAGGAATATAAACGTTGAATTTCACATCAATGTTCCTAGGTCGGAAGTAGTTAAACTATTGACAACCTCTAAGATATTTGTTCACGCATGCATAGGAGAACACTTCGGAATAGCAGTCGTTGAGGGCATGGCTGCCGGCTTGCCAGTCATTGTTCACAAATCTGGAGGAACTTATCAAGATATCATAAATCATGGCACTTACGGAAGATATTATGAAACTGTTGAGGAACTTGCTGAAGGGATTGATGAGTTTTTGTCAAACCCCGAAAAATGGAAAAAATATCACGAGCTGTCTCTGACTAGAGCATCGGCATTTAGTGAAGAAGAGTTTTCAAGAAAGCTTCTTAGGGCGATTAAAAACATCTAAAAAGTAAGAATTCCTGTGATAGCAAATCTATTTGGGCGCAGTTATGGTACAAATTGTCATTCAAAGTTAGAAACTTAGACTGTACAATTTATTATATTAATTTAAATATTGCTGGCAAGTACGAAGTGAATTCCATTTTCTCCACAATTTCTAGTTTCCTGTTATGGCAAGTAATATTTTATTGCCATATTTATCGTTTCCGTTCTAAGAAATAACTTTTATATGTTTCCCATCATAGAATGAAACAAAAGCAACTGCTGATTAAATGACTTTGTATTTAAAGGCGATAACAACGGGTTAAGCCTAAATAATTGCTTAAATACGTTGTCATTTTCATCTTTCTCTTAAAATATTTCACAAAAACAGTAGTTAAAGACAAGGTTTGGTGGTATGTCTTGGATGATGAAACCTTGAGAAGTGCGCGGATAACCGCAAGAAGTGGAGTGATTTTAACCATAGGCCGAATAACCTCCACGTTAATATCTTTTGTGACCATGATTTTTGTCATTAGACTTCTAGGTGAGGAACAATATGGACTTTACGCGTTAGCGCTCGTTCCAGTTTCTATGATCGCATTTTTCCGTGATTGGGGTATCCCTTCAGCATTAACAAAATATGTCGCCTGGTTTAAAACGAGAGAGCAGATTCAAGAGATCAAAAAGTTCGTCACTATAGCTTTTCTCTTCTCTGTTTCTATTAGTATAGCATTAACAATTACCACATTCGTCTTAGCCAAGCCTATTGCCATGTTTTATCGAAAACTTGAGGTATTTCCATTAATTAAAATAGCTTCACTCGCTCTTATTGCTGGAGCCATTTACAGTATTTGTTGGGGTGTGTTTTTAGGATTTGAAGATACAAAATACAATGCAATCATGTTAATAATATATGCAGTAATAAAAGGCTGTCTTTCACTTATCCTAGTTTTTTTGGGATATGGCGTTTTCGGAGCAATAATAGGTTATGTGTTTGGTTTCTTAGCTTCCGCAGTATTTGGTGTCATTTTGCTTCCAAAGGAACTTTCAAAATATAAAGAAGGAAAGAAAATTAAAACAAATTCTTTAAATCAAGAATTAAGTTGGAAACATGCACTTAAAATTCTTTTAGGCTTTGGTCTACCTTTAGCAATTGCAAATATAATTATCGGTTTCAGAAACCAATTTTATAACCTCTTGGCGGGTAGACATTGTAGTAAATGGGATTTTGGCAACTATAGTGCCGCAGCTACTCTACTAAGCCCATTACCCGTTCTAACGCTGCCTATTATGAATGCTTTATTTCCAGCTTACTCCAAAATTGACGGTGTAAAAAATAAAAAATTGCTCGGTACTATATTTAAAATGGCTATAAAGTATGTATCATTGATTATTGTCCCCTTAACCGCTCTTATTATCGGGCTTTCAGAACCTCTGAGAATATTAATTTACGGCAATCGGTTTCCTGATGCCTCATTATATCTGATGCTCTTAGCAATTGTTTATCTCTACACTGTAATCGGTTACCTTAATTTTGGGCCCCTTTTAAAGGGGCAGGGACGTACAAGGGCTGTGATGATTGGTAATGCGATTGGATTAGCTATTGGCATCCCAACAAGCTTCCTGCTTATACCATTATTTGGCATAATCGGCCTAATTTTTACAAATATTTTAACTATCAGCATGATAATGGTGTTTTATATCGTATTTATTAAAAAACACTTCAAGATCGACCTAGATTGGAAATGTTCCATTAAAATTTTATTAGCTGGGATTTCCGCTGGTTTAACCGCATATTTCCTGCAGATTCATCTCAATAGTTATCCTATTGTTGAGTTAATAGTTGGAGGGCTTGTAGGGCTTGGCGTTTATATACTTATTATTTTAATTACTCGTACTTTAACTATGAAAGATATTCGAAATCTTAAAGTCATTCTTGGAAGCATCCGCCCTCTTAGGCACATTTTAAAACCGCATGCAAAGAAGATAGAAGAAATTTTAAAGAAAATAGTTGAATAACAAATACCAGTTGTTATTTATTAAAGCATAAAACATAAGTTTAATTAGTACTAAACTGATTAATTCCATCCTAAAATGTTATGTTATCAGAAAATTATTCATCTTTCCCTAAATATTATCAAGGGTGATCAATATCTTGAATTTAGATAAGGTAGCAGTTTACGGCCTTGGTGGTATTGGTTTAGGAATTAGTGCCGCCTGGATTAGAGCAGGTTACAAAGTTATTGGTGTGGATGTTGACAAAAATAAAATTAAAGAGATCAATCAAGGCAATGTTCAGCATCCCGATCCTTTAGTTGTTAAAACTATTTCAAAAGCAGTTAAGAAAAAATATTTTCATGCAATCACGGATGGCATTGAAGCTTCCAAATCAAGTAAAATAAAGATCGTCGCCGTACCCCTACTCATAAAGGAAAGTCGCCCAGATTTTACAGCTATAGATGATGCCGTTAGTAAGATCGCTAAAGGTCTTAAAACAAACGATGTTATTATAGTTGAGACAAGTCTCCCGCCTGGAACAACCTTAAATAAAATAAAACCCATGTTAGAAGCTATAAGTGGGCTAAAGGCTGAAAAAGACTTCTTTCTTGCATATTCCCCCGAAAGAGTAATGATTGAACACGTAGTCCGCGATATTGAGGAGTCCTATCCTAAAATCGTAGGTGGTGTAGGTCCCAAATCTACAAAAATCGTGGCCAAGCTTTACTCGAAAATCGCTAAAAGAGGAGTTATAAGGGTTACAAACGCAACTGTGGCAGAGTTTGAGAAACTTGTTGAGGGTGTTTATCGCGATGTCAATATAGCCCTTGCCAACGAACTAGCTGATCTCGCTAGAACCCTAGGAATAAGCTTTGAGGAAGCTAGATTAGCAGCTAATAGTCAACCATATTCGCATCTTCATAAACCGGGACCTGGAGTTGGAGGAATATGTATACCAGTTTATCCACGTTTATTGATGCAGGTTGCAGAAAAACTTGGTGTTAGGCTTGAGCTAACATCATTGGCTAGGAAAATGAACGAGAATAGGCCTAGAGATGTTGTTGTACTCGTTGAGAAGGCAATAAAACAACTAAGCAGCAATATGCCTGTCATAACTGTTTTAGGTCTTGCTTTTCGTGGGGGTATAAGTGATGTGAGGAACTCGCCTTCCTTGGAAGTTGCAAAAATGTTAGCGAAGAAGGGATATAGGGTTAGGGTTTTTGATCCGTATATAGATTCTTCTTTGCTTAAAGGTTTAGGTTTTGAGGTTATATCTAGTTTTGAAGACGTATTTACGGGAGTAGATGTTGTGGTTATAGCTACAGATCATCCTGAATTCAGAAAATTAAATCTTCATGATATTAAAAGACTAAGTGGCAAAGACAAAATAGCAATAGTCGATGCTAGAGACTTAATCGAACTTAAAGATCTTCCATCAAATATAATATATATAGGGATCGGAAAACCTTGGTTGAAGACGTAATTCTCGTTAAGACAACATAAGGTAAAAATAATAGTGCAATTCTCTTAATAAAAGGTCTACGGAGGATAAGATTCGTGAACGATTTTTATGTTAAAGAGAGTCTTGTAGGCAATTCTTACAATAATAGAAGCCATGGCATCTTTCTCGCTTTACCATTAAGAAAATTAAATATAAGAATAATTATTTAGATGAATATCATATTTTCTCATCTTTTAACTTTACTATCTTAAAACTAAAGATTACAAAGTTCCCATAGCAAAAAGGTGGGTCTACTGCATGGAAAAATATCTAAACTTAATGCTAGAAGAAAACTCGAATCTTTTTATCTTTCTTAGTCATGACATTGATTGGCCCATCCGCGGACCAGGGGTAAACCATATTCTTAAACGCAAAGATAGATTCAGTTCTGACATAATTAAAAAAGTTCTTAAAGAAAAATACAACCCATACTACAATATTCCCGACGTTATGGAGATCGAGGAAAAATACAAAGTCAGATCAACCTTTTTCTTCAGACCAACATACGAGAATGGTAATGTTGAAGAATATGCAGATGTAATTAAAGACCTTATTAAAGGTGGATGGGAAATTGGAGTACATCTTAACAATGTTAGTTCATTAGAAAATGTTGTATGCGAGAAGAGACTAGTTGAGAAAGTCGCTCAAATTAAAATCTACGGTTCCAGAGTTCATTATCTACGCATTAACTTAGAGAAATTACATCATGTTAAAGAGGCAGGTTTCCTATACGATTCCTCCTTCTGTTTTGTTAAAAATAAAATAGATACCAGAAATATGGGATTTTTTATATATAAGGGATTAATTATCTTCCCCATAACAATAATGGATACATATCTTTTCACATACATGAAAGTACGCGAGAAAGATATTGTAAGAACAGTCAATGATGCTGTTAAATTAGCACTAGACAAACAAATTAAGATTATAACTATACTATGGCACGATAGTTCATTAAAAATGAAAGGAGGTAGAATGTACACCAAAGTTATCGAATCACTAGCTTCGAATGAAAAAATAAGACTAGTTAAAGGCATAGAGTTAGCTAAGCTAATTAAAAAGGTGCATCAGCTTGGCAATGTTTAAAAGACTCTTAATTACAGGTATTGGCGGTATTGGTGGAGTTAACTTTGTTAGAGCACTAAAATTCGGAAGTAAAATGCTTGGTGAGAAACTGTTTATTGTCGGTACGGATCATAACCCCTATTACATCCTCTTCTCCCACGTAGATGTAAGATATAAAACACCTAAACACGGAGACCCTTTATTCATTAAAACACTAATTAAACTTGTTGAAAAACATAAACTTGAGTTTTTACATCCTCATCCAAGCGTTGAAGCCAAAGTTGTAGCAAAGAATAAAAATATTTTTGAAAGAATCGGGATAAAAACGTACTTGCCTCATTCAGAAAACATTCTACCAGATAAGTTTGAAACTTATAAGAAAATGAAAGCTAATTCTGTACCAGTTCCTGAAACGTATTCTATCAAAAGTTTTAACGACATTGAAGAGTCCTTTAAAGTTTTAGGAAAACCTCTTTGGATAAGAGTCAGAGTAGGTGCTGGTGGAAAACTAAGTCTAAAAACAAATTCTCCAGAAGAAGCAAAACTCTGGATAAAACTCAACACAATGCAAGGCCGTGCTAAACTTCAAGACTTTATAATTCAAGAATACTTACCTGGAAGAGATATAGCGTTTGACTCACTATGGTTTAAAGGAAAACTTATTACATCATAAGCCACAGTGAGGCTGGAATACCCATTTAAACACATATCCTTGAGCGGAATAACTGGAACGCCCACCGTTGCAAAAACAATTCATGAAGATAAAATCAACAAAATCGGCGTAGCAGCAGTCTTAGCTTTAGATCCAAAGCCCCACGGATTCTATTCCGTGGATATCAAAGAAGACGGCAACGGTAAACCCCACGTAACAGAAGTTGACGGCAAATGGCATACAACAGCTCCGCTATGGGGATATGCTGTAAGTAAGGTTTTATGTGACATAAAATATAATTTGGCTTATTTATATTTAAAACTAGGATACGAGGAAGAAATACCAAATATACCGCGAACCAACTTGTTTCCCGAAAATTACTACCTTATCAGACAACTTGATAGCGGAGTTGTTTTAATTACTGACAAAGGAAAGCCCAGGGAAATATTATGAGCTTTAAAGTATTTATTTTAGATTTTGATGGAGTAATTACGTCACTTAACATAAATTGGGACGAAGTTAAAAGAAAAGCATCAAAAATTGCTGGTTTTGACATTCCAAGCCTAACAAAGTTCTTTGAAAACAATTTTAGTACAAAATTATTTTGGAAAGTAAGTAAACTTGTTGAAAAATATGAAATTATGGCGGTAAAAATAGCAAAACCTTATCCTGATGTTAAAACCTCCCTAGAAATTCTATCTCGTTCAGGTAAAGTTATATTTCTTGCAACGATGCAAGCAACGTGTCCTGTGACATTTTTTCTTGAAAAACACGGCTTAATGAATTATTTTTATGAGATTCTAACAAGAGACATGTTTGGAAGCAAAAGAAAACAGCTAAATTACATCCTTAATAAAGTGGATATCCCCCCAAGGACAATTGTATTAATAGACGATTCGCGTTACAATTACAAGATATGTAGAAAACTAAAATTAGCCTGTATATTATTAAAACAGCGTAATAACTATACACTCTACAAAGTAATCACCGATCTTTTAACTTAAAACAGAGAAGTTAGTAATCCCGTTATGTTGATAAACATATTTCGTCATGTCTTAAAGTAGTTTTCAGAAAATCAAGTGGTAAAAGACATTTAAAATCCTTCACTAAGTTAATATTGCAATAATTAAAATAAAAGATAAATTAAGGTTTCAATGTCCATATTGCTTCCACCTTCTCCTCTACGAAGTCTTCGGGAGTATTGTATAGAAGAGGTTGTATGTATTTTCCCTCTACATATATTTCAAGAAGATCCTCGCAGTGATTGCTTGTAATGTGTCCGCTTTGTCCTCCAGCAATTATTATTCTACTATTACTTAAGTTAGCAAAATCTACCACCATACGCCACCCTGCTCCCCCTCCAAATTTCCCAGTGCCCCACGAGTTTACAGTGTCAAATCCCCCGCTTAAAGGATAAGGACCCCTGCTAAACTCCGCGATACCAGACATATGCTCAACAAAAAGTTGGTTTATCTTTTCCCACTTCCATTCTTCAACATTCTCTCCCATATCACTTTTCAATTTGTTTATTACATCAATAAAGCTTCTCCGCATGATAATTGTCCTGTTCTCTACGATTTCTGTAGTTGACATGTTGTCAAACCACGGCGAATTAGGAACTTCCCTTGTAATATACTCTGTGTACTCCAACGGAGATTGCCACATGTTAAGAGAGTTATGCCCCAAGTGTAATCTGTTCTTATTTCATAGTATTTCCACTCATCAAGCCATATGTAATTTCTATACGTTTTGAACCAGTAGTACCAAATCGTCGGCGCAACACTTGTTTTTCCATTCGATAATCCCAGTTCCTCAAAATTTCAATTGCTTGAGCAACCAAAGAATCTCCAAACGGCTTTTTATCATATTCCTCAACGAGTACAGGAACCATTCTTTCTGCAAGCACTTCATAGTAGTCAAGCTGCAACTTCATCATATCCTCAACCTTAGCACCATATGTCTGGTAAAGAACAGTGTAAACTCTTCTTGCCCTATAGGACGGATCCCACTCTGTACCCAAGTAATATGGATATTCTCGAGGATATGCTCTTTGATTTGAAGAAGCTATAAAGTTTCTTGGAGGATTAAGAACATGAGGCAATTCATTAAAAGGCACAAAAGATGTCCATTCCCCCTCTCCAGCTGAACCATTAAATGGAAATCTCCCCGATCCGTGAGGCCTTATCGGAAACTTCCTAGGACACCAAATCGCAATGTTCCCAAAAACGTCAGCATATGCAAAGTTTTGAGCAGGAACATTCCAATACCTCAATGCATCCACAAAATCCTCGTAGCTTTTCGCAACATTCAGCTTAAACAATGTAACCAGATTTAATGTAACCATATGCCCAGTACACTTCATAGCAACCGTAATATTAAATTTAGTAAGATCACCCGTCAGCACAGGTCCGTGAACCGTCGAGTTAACCACCAATTTATAAGGTTTCTGACCCTTTACACGTATTATTTCAACTCTCTGCTCAAAATCTTTCCACATCCCCTTGTAAAGATACTTCCCATTAGACATCTTATAACAGTAGAAGTCTACCACATCTGCTTGCGTATTAACAAGACCGTAAGTCATAAAGATTACGCGTCCCAACTGTCTACATGTAAGAAACGATCGTGGAAATCTAATGGAAGGTTACAGTAATAAATAGTTAGGAACGCTATCAATGAGACCTAAGGTAGGGAGGTTGAATTAGCAAATGCCTAAGCGTAAATATGATGGTCTGCTTGGTAAATTTTCTTTTATCCACGGTAATATCCTCGTTGTGACCATTACCATCGGTTTCTGGTCTTTCGGCATGAGGATGACCCAGTCCTATTCCTCCCTCTACATTCTTGCCCTTGGAGCTTCCCCCTTCATTTTAGGCGTTATTAACGCAGTCTCCGTTTTCATCTTAGCCTTTATGCGTATCCCAGGCGGGTATATTGCTGATAGATGGGGGAGAAAGAAAGTTATATATTCTTTAACTTTCCTTGCCGCATTAACATATTTTATATATGCTTTTGCCATTGACTGGACGTGGATTTTAATAGGCTCGATATTAGCAAGCTTAAGTTTTATGTATCAACCTGCTCTTCAAGCTATTGTTGCTGATAGCTTACCTTCCGAAAAAAGAGGTATTGGATATAGCATTGTCCGCTTCCTACCTATTATTATAGGGATTCCTGCATCTGTTATTGCTCTTCTCCTTGTGAAAGATCTAGGTCTTGTTTCTGGAATGAGGATAGCTTACATGGTTGCAGGAACCATGGGCATTATGGCAGCGTTATTTAGACGGTTTTTCCTAAAGGAAACCTTAACTAGACATGAAGCGTTTAAAGCAGAAGACTTCAGCGCAATTTCAAGGGAAATTTTCTCTAAGCTTTTTGAAGCGATGAGAAAAGTTAGGAAAGAATTTTTAAGGCTCCTTATTGTTTACTGCATGTTTAACTTTGCAGCTTCCTTCATACTTGCAAGTAGAGGTGGAGGGGGCATTACTGGTGCAGGTCTTTGGATGGTCTTTGCAAGGGACGTCTTAAATGTCAACGAAGTTAATTGGGGCTGGATCGTGGCATTTGCTAGAGTTATATCCGCTTTTAGCATTATTCCCCTCGGCATTATTGTAGACAAATTTGGTAGAAAGAAATCTCTTTCCTTATTTCTTTTGCTTACATTTATTTCAGCAATTCTATTCATTTATCCATTAAATCCCTACATGATTTTTATTGCATATGCCATCTATGTTACAGCGCAATTTGGTTTCATGAACGCTTATCAATCTATGAGGGCAGATCTTGTTCCGACTGAAATGAGAGGAAGAATCATAAGTGGATCGGAACTTGTAGCTAACGTTGTTTCTGTTCCAGCCAGTATTTTAGGTGGATATTTATATAATTATATCGGACCTCGAGCTCCGTTCATAGTTTTCATACTTATAACGCTGATGTCCATTATATTTACCGTACTTGGTCTTAAAGAACCTATAATAAAAGAAAAATAAACCGGCTTAAAAACCCAACTCCAAGTTTACTTGTCTTTTAACTTTAGCCATAAGAAACAGTTATCACGCACTTCCTAAATAGATGTTCAGATTAAGTATCTAAAAATAACCAAAATTTTCTTGGTTTATATGAAAAAATTCTTTGTCGATTTGTTTCTAGAGGAAAATAAATCAGTTAACTTTAAGCGAACTGGTGTAATTAAGTTTATCAGTTACCTAAAATTTATTATTCCTTCCTCCAATATTTTATTACCACTGACAGTAAGGGGTTGAGATGGCAAAGCTGAATATCATAACTATGATTGTAGATGCTCTACGCTTTGATGCTTTATGCAGAGTAATTCATTCTGGTTTATCGTCAAATTTAAGTCAAATTGTTAAGGACAAATCATTTTTCAAGGATTGTTACGCTCTTACAAACGTTACAGATTCCTCACTTACAACTATTTTCACAGGGCTGCATCCACTCACACACGGCGTGTTAAGTCATGGAGATAGATTATCTTCCTGGGAAACAAAAAGAGCACATAAGCTAAATACTTTACCTAAAATTCTAAGTAGGAATGGATACTTCAATGTTGCAGTGGATTTTTTAGATAGGTGGCACTCCCAAGGTTTCCACATCTATAAGACACCATCAGCCAGTCTGCTTATGCAAAAAATTTCTCAGTTTTTTGGATTTTTGACTGCCAAACCGACAGTAAACATATTTATGAGTAGAATTACTCACCTAGTTGAATTGGTATCTTATAAAACTCGTCTTCCATCTTTTTTAAAGACAATAAGTGATTGTATTTCAAACCAATTTTTTAAATATTTTGTGACAAGTCTGGGAGATTTTACTAACACCAAATACTTTACAAACTTTTCCTTAAACCTTTTAAATAAAATATCGAAGCTTTCTAAGCCCTTCTTTCTACTTATCCATTACTGGAACACTCACTCACCCTACCATTCAGAGGGCATAGATATCGAACGTGTTAGGAAAATAGTGGAAAGGTACCATAAGGAAA